>Ga0081538_10000280_pt1 | contig 58428 bp, 57 predicted proteins | sample TabmetS5T2R1_FD_71022 | JGI IMG/M metagenome (GOLD analysis project Ga0081538, IMG submission 71022) | Tabebuia heterophylla rhizosphere microbial communities from the University of Puerto Rico - S5T2R1 | ecosystem: Host-associated > Plants > Roots > Rhizosphere ...
GTTGGACCGCTCCCGGATAGTCGAGCAGGGAACGCACGAGGAGCTGCTGGAGGCCGACGGGGCCTACGCGGCGCTGTACCGGGACTGGGCGCGGCAGTCGGTGGCCTGAACTGAGGCGGTGGCTTGACGCCGGCCGCACTCTCCATGCCCATGCTGGCGCGGCGCAGGGGTCGGGCGCACAGTGGTGCCGGTGACGATGGCGGACGAGCGCGGTAAGCGCTTCGCCCTGATGCTGAGGGTGCTGCGCGCTTGGGCGCTCAGCTCGCGGTGCCCACCAGCGGAAGCTTCCAGACTGTCGAAGGCTCGAGCCGGAAGGCGCCCAAGCTCAGCAGACCCGCTTCGGCCCGGGCACGCGCCAGTGTCTGCGTTCTCCGCGGGTTTCGACTGCCGAAGTTCGGTGTCTGGCTGTGGCAGTTCCCGCATAGCAGTTGGAGGTTCTCCAGCCTGTTGTCGTCCCCATCGCCATTCACGTGGTGAAGCGACATCGAGATTGGCTTCCCGAGCCAGCTGTCGATGCCGCAGACCTCGCAATGATGCGTCTTGAGACCGCTGGCGAGAAGGCGCATCTTGAGGTGATGGCGGTTCACCTTGCGCCCCTTGACGAGGTACTCCTCGATCGGAGCAGCGGCAGGCCTTGACCGGAGCAGCCCCACTCTCACCGCGCGATGCCAGGTTTCCCGACAGAAACCGAATTCTCGCGCGCACTCCCTTATGGAGTGTCCTTGGTCGTAGTAGTCCTGGATCGTCGACCAGTCGTAGCGACGGGCGAACCTCGGATCGGCAGCCTTGCCCAGGCGCCGCGCGTGATAGCACACCGTCGACTTGACGACGTCCAACTCGGTTGCGATGTCAGCTATGCTCATTCCGCGCTCGAGCCTCGCGGCCACCATTTCACGCATTACCCCAGGCGGGTGTCTCGGTCCATGTCGTTGTGTGTCGGATCTCGAGCTCACGGGCTATCCTCGTGTCGGCCATTGCGGGGTCGTCTAATGGCAAGACGCCAGTCTCTGGAACTGGTTATCGGGGTTCGAGTCCCTGCCCCGCAGCCTTCTCTGCCTTCCCGGAAACCTACCGCATGGACCGCGCGAAAAGCTGCGATATGCAGGCCTTTTTACGGTAGTTAGCGGAATCGTTACGTCTGCGAACCGCCCGGTCCCGTCGGCTACTTGTACCTCCCCTCACACCGGCGCCAGCCGTACCCGCGCCGGCAGCAGCGGCAGCACCGCCCGCTTCACGTACTCGCCTCCGGCGCGCACCACCGCCTTTCGCACGAAGGCGGGCGGCACCGGAGAGAACTCGTATTTCTCGCGGATCTGGTCGGGCAGCAGCGCGATGGTCACGAAGTTCGCTGCCTCCACCAGCGGGCGCGCTGCCAGCGGCACCGGTGGCTCCAGCACGATGGCCCGGGCGTGCTCGCGCGCCCAGTCCGTCACGACGAGAGTGTCCCCCTCGAGCATCGAGCGACGGTAGTCGGCGAGGTCCGCCAGGGTGCGCGGCATCTCGCTCGCTCGCAGCCCGAACAGCCGGCCCACCGTCCGGAAGTCCTTCCAGTAGGCGGCCTCGTCCTCCCGAGACAGGCCCCCGACGTAGGTCCGGTAGACCACGAGCCCCGAGTCCACCAGCGTGAACAGCACCCACATCAGCAGCTCGGGGTCGTCGGCCCTGTACTCGGTGCCTGCGGGGAAGCGTCCCACCGGCCGGCGCAGCCGCCCGCGCACCGTTCGGTGCATGGCCCGCACGCGACGCGCCGCGGCGTCTGCATCGGCGCGCGAGCCGAACCCGATCGCGTGCAGCACCTCGGCGGTGCGCGCCAGCCTGTCGTACGGCTCGTCCAGGGCGCTCGAGTGCGCCAGCAGCCCCGCCACGGCAAGCGGGTGGGCGGCCTGCATCAGCAGCGCCCGCGGCCCGCTCAGCGCGATCACCCTTTCGCGGTGCACACGACGCAGCATCGAGTGGTCGTCGAAGTAGCCTGGCGCGTACGTGAGGCGTGAGCCCGATCCGCGGTTCTGAGACACCTCAGAGGCTGGCCAGGTCCGTCGCGAGGTCCGCGAGCGCCCCGCGGTCCACCTCTTCGCGCGACGAGATGAAGCGTCGCGCGTGCTCCAGGTCGTCCGAGCGGCCGACCGAAAGAGCCGCGGTCACCCGCCCGTCGTCGACGTAGAAGGCGCAGAACTCGCCCTCCTCGATCGAGCCCCGGACCACCACGTCGCCCGACCCGGGCCCCACGTACTCCATCGAGGTCCAGTCGGCGAGGTCGGAGAAGAAGTACGGGATCACGTCGTGCTCGATACCCCGGCCGAGCATGTTCAGCCCAGCGGTCTTCCCCTGGTTGAAGGCCACGTCCCAGTGCTCGATGCGCATCGGGCGTCCGTGCACCGGGCTGTCGTACTCGCAAATGTCGCCCGCCGCGAACACGCCCGGGACCGAGCTCTCGAGCCCGGCCGAGCACTTCACGCCGCCTGCCTCCCCCAGCTCGAGCCCGGCGGCCTTGGCCAGCGTCACGTCCGGCATCACGCCCACGCCGATCACGACGAAGTCGCAGTCGAGCTCCACCCCGCCCTTCGTCACGACCCGCCGCACCCGGCCGTCCGAGCCCTCGAAGCGCTCCACCTCGTCGCCGCCGTGGATCTGCACGCCGTGCTCCTCCAGCACGCCGTGGAAGTAGCCGCCCACCTCCTTGCCGTAGAACCGCTCGAGCGTCACCTCCTCCTGCATCACCATCGAGCAGCTCACGCCGTGCGCGGCGGTCAGCGACGCCGACACCTCTGTGCCGATGTAGCTGCCCCCGATCACCACGGCCCGCTCGCCGCTCTCGGCCGCGGCCTTGATCGCGTCGGAGTTCCCGAACGCCCGGAGGTAGTGGATGCCGTCCAGCTCGCACCCCTCTAGCCGCAACCGGCGCACGTTCGCGCCGGTGGCCAGCAGGGCATTGCCGAATTCGATCTCGTCCTTGGTCGAGAGCGTGGCTACCCGCTCGCGAGCGTCCAGCTTCATCACGCTCGTTCGCGTCATCAGCTCGATGTTCTGCTCGTCCCACCACTCGTCGGGACGGAAGAGGGCGTCCTCGCGCGACTCCTTCTCCTGCAGATAACCCTTCGACAGCGGCGGCCGGTTGTAGGGCGGATCGGGCTCGCGGCCCACCAGCAGCACCGATCCGTCGCCACCTCCCTCGCGCAGCCAGCGGGCGCAGTTCGCCGCGGCGAGGCCGCCTCCGATCAGCAGGTGGTCGACTCGGCGGCGCGCCATGAGCTACGCGGCCGCGCCCGAGCGGTCGCCGAAGCGCTCGGTCACGCGCGGCTCGAGGCCGACGTCCAGCACGAGCAGCACCTCGTCGCCGGCCTGGACGACGGAGTCGCCGGTGGGGACGAACCCGCCGCCGTCGCGCAGGATCGAGATCACCAGCGAGCCGTCCGGAAGGCCCAGGTTCTTGACGGCCTGCCCGGCGGCCTCCGAGCCGTCGGCCACCTCCAGCTCGATGATCTCGAGCCGCTCCTCCGGAAGGTCCAGCAGGTGCACCAGCCCGTACTTGGGCACCTCGTGCTCGATCAGGCGCAGGATGAGGTCGGTGGCCGAGATGACGGGCTTCACGCCGAGCAACTCGAAGTGCTGGAGGTTGCGCGGGTTGTTGCAGCGCGCGACCACGCGGACCACGCCGTACTTCTCCCGTGCCACCTGGGAGATCAGGATGTTGTCCTCGTCATCGCCGGTCACCGCCACCACCAGGTCGGCGCGCTCGATCCCGGCACGCTCGAGCACCCAGAGCTCCGAGCCGTCGCCGTACTGGGCGCTGTGCTCGAGCTCCTGCTCCACCACGGCGTAGCGGCTCTGGTCGGACTCGATCACCGTGACCTCGTGGCCCTTGTTGATGAGCTCGCGCGCGAGGTTCCAACCCACCTTGCCGGCTCCGACGATCAGCACGTACATCAGGCCCGCCCTACCCCGCTACCCCTTCGAAGCGGATCTGCCCGCGCACGGCAGCCTCGAGCAGCTCGATCGCCGTCTGCGTGGGACAGACGGTCTGGAGCCCCTGCTCGGCGTACCAGCGCGCCCGCGCCGGGTCCAGTACCCGCACCACGACCCGCTCCACCTCGAAGCGGCGCTTGGCGATCTGCGCGATGACCAGGTTGGTGTTGTCGCCGTCGGTCGACGCGACGAAGGCGTCCGCGTGCTCGATACCGGCGGCGAGCAGCGCGTCGATCTCGAGCGCCGTGCCCTCGGTGAAGCGGCCGCCGCGCTCCTCCCAGCCTGCCGTATGGCCCCGCTCGAGAAGGGCGATGGCCTCCGCATCCTCGTCGAGCACCGAGACCTCGTGGCCCTCCGCGAGCATGGAGTTGGCGATTGCGCTCCCGACGCGCCCGCAACCGACGATCAGAACGAACATTCCGCTCTCACTCTACCTGGGGCGGGTCACGGCCTCACGCCCTCGCGCGTCCCTTCCTCGCCGGCAGGCGGCGCGGTGAGGATGACCTTGCAGGGGGCCTTCTCGACCACGTAGCGCGTGGTCTCCCCCACGAAGCGGTCGCGGGCGCGGCCGCGCCCCCCGAGGATCGGCCCGCCCCGCACCCGGGTGGGCTCCTCCGCGGCGAGCACGATCGCCTCCACCCCCCGCCGGCGGGCCTCGGCGACGATCGCCTGGCCGGCGGTACGTCCGCGCACCATCGCGGTGGCCACCTCCACCCCCCCGTACTCCTCGCCCACCTCCTTGGCGCGCGCAAGCACGCTCTTCGCGTGCTTGATGCGCTCGTCCGGCACGCGCGCGTCGATCGGGAGCGACATCGGGATCTCGAAGACGTAGAGGGCCTCGAGCACGGCGCCCCCCTCGGACTCGTCGGCCCTCTCGGCCGCCAGCCGGCCGGCCGTGCCGACGATCTCGTCGTCGAGGTGGACCCCGAACACCGGCACGAGGATGCTGCCGTACTCGGCCTCGACCCGCTCCTGCAAGGCCTCGGCCGGCACCGTGAAGCGCTTGGTGAGCGAGCGGCCCGCCGACTTTCGATGAGCCACGTAGAGCGTCACTCCGAGGACCATCCAGATCGTCCCGATGATTCGGCCTCCCTCGTGAAGCACCACCACGCTGGCCCACATCGCCACCGCCAGCAGGGCGCCCGCGGCCGCCGGCAGCGGGATCGTCCCGGAACCGGCGCGGATCGACAGAGGCATCCGGAACGCGCTCGGGCGGTCGGCCTCGCGGAAGCGCAGCACGAGGACCGAGATGTGCGCCAGGCCGAACGTGACCATCGCGCCGTAGGCAAAGACGCCGGCCAGGAAGACCACGTCGTCCGTGAGCGCCAGCCCCAGCCCGATCAGGCCCGCGATGACGATGACCACGAACGGCGTCCCCCGGCTCCGGTGGAGCCGGCCGGCGAGGCTCGGGATCTGCCGGTTCGTGGCGAGCGAGTAGCCGAGCCGTGCCAGGCCCAGCATCTGCCCGTTCATGGCCACCAGCAGGAGCGTCGCGGCCCCGGCCGCGACGGCGTAGCGGGCCGCTTCGCTGAGCCACTCCGGGTCGAGCACCGATGCCATGCCCAGCATCGGAGCCTCGAGGTACGGGCCCGCCAGGGCGGTTTCGCCGTCCACCACGGGCAACGCCATGAGCGCCGCGACCGACACGGCGACCACGAGCAGCAACGCCACGCCGGCGCCCGCCACGGCGAACCGGCGGAGCCCGCGCCGGCCCACGCGCACCTCGCCGGCCAGTCCCGAGGCCGCCTCGATCCCGATCGCCGCGACGGTGGCCACCCCCATCGCGAAGAACGCGTCCTCCCACGTCGGCCTCGAGCCGAGATCGACCGAATCGATCAGGGCCCCGGCGTCGAAGGTCTGCGCGAGACAGAGCACGGTCAGCGCCACGAGCACCGCGATGTTGAGCAGCGACAGGCGCAGCACCATCCCCAACCGCTCGGCCGTGAGGCCGCGGATGTTCTGGGCCACGACGAAGACGAAGCAGGCCGCGACGATCACCGTCTGTGAGGCCGAGTCGTCGGCTCCGCCCCAGATGCCGGCGACGTAGTGCGTGATGGCGATCGCCCCGATCGCCATCACGATCATGTAGTCGAGCAGGATCGCCCAGCCCGCGACGAAGCTCCAGAACTCGTTGAAGGCGTACCGCGCGATGCTGGACGCCCCTCCCCGCTCGACATGCAGCGAGCTCCCCTCGATGTAGGTGAGGAGGGTGGCGACGAGGAAGAGCCCGGCGATCAGGAACACAACCGGGGTGAGCCCGAGGGCATCCTCGGCGACCACACCGAGCGTCACGTAGAGCCCGGCCACGACCGCGCTCAGCGTGATCGCGAAAAGCGCCGGCTCACCAAGCCCGCGCACCACGCGCGCGCCGGCGAGGTCGGAGCGGCGGCGAAGCTCATCCCGCGCACGGCCGGCGAGCGCGGAGCCGTCCCTGGTCCGCGCGTCGCTCACCGGGGCTCGCCGCGGACGCCCCGCATAAGCCACAGCCGGCCGGCTCCGGCCAGCGTGAAGCAGGCGCCGACGAGAACGCCGAGCGCGAACACACCCCCGCCGCGCGCCAGCGCCAAGCCGATCATGACCAGACCCAGCAGGATCAGCGCGAAGCTGAGCGCCCGCACCGATCCGATGTACGCGCGCTGCATAGGCCCATCGTAGTCCCGCCGAACATGGTTGATTTGGCGGCCGCGCGTGTCAGCCGTCTCAAGCGGCCACCTTCGACACAGCGCCCCGGGACGTCGTGATGATCACACGGCACGGGCGCTCGGCCAGCACCGTCTCCAGCGTCTTGCCGAAGAGCGTGGCGCCGGCGCGGCGGGGCGGCAGCCCCATCACGATCGCCCTGGCCTTGATCCTCGTCGCCTCGTCCACGATGCGCCGCCCGGTGCCGCCCGGCCGAACCTTCTCCCAGTGCCCGGTGACGCGCCGGCCGCCGCGGACCCGCGCCCCGTCGATCACCGACTGGGCGCGCTGCTCCTCCTCCGGCATCGTGGCGTCGATCGGCAGGTTTGGCGGCACCGGCACGGTCACGAGCACGTGGATCCCGCGGCGCCGGCGCGCCGCGAGCTGCACCGCGGTCGACATCGCCTCGGGCGCGTAGCGGCCCTCGTCGAACACCACCAGGACCGACTCGTACTCCACCTCATGCTCCACGATCGGCTCGGGCAGCACGATCTTGCGGTTCTCGGTCAGCGTCAGCCCGAGGCGTCGCCGGTAGACGACGTAGGCGGTCATGCCGAGCGACAGCCACACCGTCCCGGCCACGAGCGTCTCGACGTTGAGGACGGTCACGACAAGGAACGCGATGCCGGTGCCGAGGCCGCCGAGGACGGAGACCAGCGGAATCGAGCGTCCGCGCACGGTGACGTTCAGCGGGGCGCGGTAGGGCCGCTCGCGATCGGGCTCCTTGATCCGCAAGGCCACCACGGAGGCGTGCGCCACGGTGAACCCGAGCATGGCGCCGAACGCGTAGACGGTGCCGAGGAACTCCGCCTCGCCCGGCAGCATGGTCAGGCATGCGATTCCGCCGAAGACGATGATCGCCACGTACGGGGTGCGGAACCTCGGGTGCAGCTGCCGCAGCCCCTCCGGCAGCTGGCGGTACTGCCCCATCGAGTAGCTGAGCCGCGACAGCCCGATCAGCCCGGCGTTGGTGGCGACGAGCAGGATCGTCGACGCGAGCAATCCCACGTAGATCTCGGCGGCCGGCTCCAGGTCGCCCAGCCCGAGGTTGACCACCACCCCCTGGATCGGGTTGTTCGCGTAGCCACCTTCCTCCGAGCTGAGGGCGAGGAGGGTCTGGCCGTCCTCGACCGGCATGGCGGAGAGCGCCACCGCCGGCAGCGTCAGCGAGATCGCCATGACGGCGACCACGACCAGGCGCATGGCCTGCGGCACGGTCCGCCCATAGTCGCGGGCCTCCTCGGCCATGTTCGAGATCGTGTCGATGCCCGTGAACGCGACCATGCCGACCGGGATGGCGATCAGGAAGTCGCTGACGGTCGGCGTCGTGCCGAAGTCGACGTTGTCGACCAGGACGTCCGCCGAGAAGACCAGGACGAAGCCGACGATCACGAGCGCCGCCTGGGTCAGGAAGTCCAAGATCGCCAAGACGACGTTCAGCCCGGCGGCCTCCCTCACCCCGACGACGTTGACCGCGCACAGGATCAGCACCACGGCGACGCCGCAGGCGATGTCGCCCGGGGCCGTCAGCAGGGGCTCCCAGATCACCCCCAGGTAGTGCGGGAGAAAGAACGCCGAGATGGCGACCGTGATGATGTAGTTGAGCATCTGGCCCCAGGCCGTCAGGGCCGACCAGAACTCGTTGAAGGCCTGGCGCGCGAAGGACGACGAGCCGCCGGCCTCGGGGTACATCGTGGTGGCCTCGGTGTAGCTCGCCGCCGTGCAAATGAAGATCAGGCCGGCGATCAGGAACACGACCGGCGTCATGCCGAGCGCAAAGACGGCCACCAGGCCGAGCGCGTAGTAGATCGACGACCCTACGTTGCCGTACGCGGTGCTGAAGAGCGCCCCCGTCCCGAGAACCCTCTCCAGCCCGCGATGCTTCGGCCGGTACTCAGCCACCCGAGCTCAAGTACCCGGCGGGCGGGGGCTAGACCAAGAAGGGGATGATCAACAGCGCCACGATGTTCGCCACCTTGATCATCGGGTTGATCGCCGGCCCGGCGGTGTCCTTGTAGGGGTCGCCGACGGTGTCGCCGGTGACCGAGGCGGCGTGGGCCTCGGATCCCTTGCCGCCGTACTCGCCGTCCTCGATCAGCTTCTTGGCGTTGTCCCAGGCGCCGCCGCCGGCGGTCATCGAGATCGCCGCGAAGAAACCCACCACGATCACGCCGATCAGCAGGCCGCCGAGCGCCTGCGTGGACAGGAGTCCGACGATCACCGGGACCACGATCGGGATCAGCGCCGGCAGCACCATCTCCCGCTGGGCCGAGGCCGTCACGATCGCGACCGCGCGCGCGTAGTCGGGCTTCTCGGTGCGGTCCATGATGCCCGGCTTCTCCTTGAACTGGCGGCGCACCTCCTCCACCACGCCGCCGCCGGCGCGGCCGACGGACTCGATCGCGAGCGCCGCGAAGAGGTAGACCATCATGCCGCCGATCAGCAGCCCGATCAGCACCTCGGGCTGGGAGATGTTGAACGTGGTCACGGTGCCGCCCTCGGTGGCCGCCTCCTCGCGGAGCTCCTCCACGAACGCGGCGAACAGCACCAGGGCGGCGAGCACGGCCGAGCCGATCGCGTAGCCCTTGGTGACCGCCTTGGTGGTGTTGCCGACCGCGTCCAGCGGATCGGTGACGTTGCGCACGTCCTCCGGCAGGTCGGCCATCTCCGCGATGCCGCCGGCGTTGTCGGTGATCGGTCCGAAGGCGTCGAGCGCCACGATCAGCCCGGTCAGCGAGAGCTGGGCCATCACCGCCACGCCGATGCCGTAGATGCCGGCCAGCTCGTTGGCGATCAAGATGCCGAGGGCGAGCAGGATCGCGGGCGCCGCGGTGGACTGGAAGCCCTGGGCGAGCCCCTGGATGATGTTCGTCGCGTGGCCGGTCTGCGAGGCCCGGGCGGTCGTGCGCACCGGCCGGAAGCGGGTGGACGTGTAGTAGTCGGTGATCACGAACAGCCCCGCGGTCACCGCGATGCCGACCAGCGTGCAGAGGTACAGCTCGATGCCCGAGGGCGCCTCGTCCGAGCCGCCGCGCAGCAGCGCCGACACGTCGTCCTGGAAGGCGAGGTCGTTCATCATGCCGAGCGTGATCGGCAGGAACGCGAGCGCCGCCAGCCCGCCGGACACGATCAGACCCTGGTAGAGGGCGCGCTCGACGTTGCCGGTCTGGCTCTTGACCGCGTACGTGCCGATGATCGAGGCGAGGAGCGACAGGCCGCCGATGACGAGCGGGTAGGTGGCGACCGTGCCGATCTCGTCGAAGGTCAGGACGCCGAGCAGCATCACCGCGACGGCCGTGACCGCGTAGGTCTCGAACAGGTCGGCGGCCATGCCGGCGCAGTCGCCCACGTTGTCGCCCACGTTGTCCGCGATCACGGCGGGGTTTCGGGGGTCGTCCTCGGGGATGCCGGCCTCGATCTTTCCGACCAGGTCGGCGCCCACGTCGGCCGCCTTCGTGAAGATGCCGCCGCCGAGGCGGGCGAAGACCGAGATCAGCGAGCCGCCGAAGCCGAGCCCCACGAGCGCGTCGATGGCGTCGCGCTCGTCGGTGCCGAACAGGATCAGGACCCCGTAGTAGCCCGACACGCCGAGCAGGGCGAGCCCGGCCACGAGCAGGCCGGTCACGGCGCCCCCCTTGAAGGCCACGTCGAGCGCCCGCGACACGCCCGAGCGGGCCGACTCGGCCACGCGGGCGTTGGCCCGGACCGACACGTTCATCCCGATGAAACCCGCCGCGCCGGAGAAGGTCCCGCCGATCAGGAAGCCGATCGCGACCAGGATGCCGTCGGCGTCCGAGGCCTCGAGGGCGATCGCGAGCACGATCGCGAGCACCGCGGCCACGCCGGCGATGATGGTGTACTGGCGCCGCAGGTAGGCGGTCGCGCCCTCCTGAACGGCGGTCGAGATCGACTGCATCTCGGCGTTGCCGGGCGACAGGGCCAGGAGCCAGCGCGAGGTCACGACGCCGTATGCGATGGCGGCGCCCGCGCAGAGGAGCGCGATGATCACGCCCCAGTCAGTCAGGAAATCCAAGGGGTTATGTCCTCCGGTTAGTGATGAACGACCGCGCTTTGCAGCGCGGTCGCACAGAGGTCGTCGGGCTGCGGCCCGATTCTCGGCACCGCCCGGAACAAGAGCGCGCGGAGTCTATCGAGGTTCTGGCGGAAGACGTCCAAGACGGCGTCGACCGAGACGGGCTCCCCGCCGTCCACGCCGACGTCGTAGTCCGTCACAAGCGATACGTTCGCGTAGCAGAGCTCGAGCTCGCGGGCGAGCCACGCTTCCGGATACTGGGTCATCCCGACCAGGTCGAAGCCGCTCCCCGCAAACCAGCGTGACTCCGCCCGGGTGGAGAAGCGGGGGCCGTGGATCACCACGATCGTGCCCCCCTCGACCACCGGGATGCCCTCCTCCCTGGCGCAGCCGGCCAGTATCCCCCTCAATTCCTTGCAGTAAGGGTCCGCCGCGGAGACGTGGGTGGTCTGCGGCCCGTCGTAGAAGGTGCTCTCCCGGGCCTGGGTGCGGTCGACGAACTGATCGCAGATCACGAAGGTTCCGGGCTCGAGCTCCCTCCTCAGCGAGCCGCAGGCGGAGGGGCCGATGATCCTGCGCACGCCCACCTCTCGCATGGCCCAGACGTTGGCCCGGTAGTTGATGCGGTGGGGCGGAAGCGTGTGCTCGTCGCCGTGGCGCGGCATGAAGGCCACGTCCGTCCCCTCGATCCTTCCCACCCTGAGCGGCGCCGAGGGCGGGCCGTAGGGAGTGGCCAGCGGCATCTCCTCGACGTCGTCGAGGAAGCGATAGAACCCGGAGCCGCCGAAGATCCCGATCACGACGACCCCGGCGGGGTCCAGATCTTCGAGCGGGCCTTGGCGCGCTCCTCGGCGTCCGCCGCGGCCGGCTCGGCGGGCTGGCCGGCGGATTGGGTCTCCCTCACCCAGATCATCTGGAGCTGGGACAGCGCTTCCCTGATCGGACCGACCTGATCCTCAGGACAGAGCGGGAGGAGCTGTCGGGCCCCGTCGATCGCCTCCTTTGCCTTGGCCGGGTCCTTGTGGTCCTTCTCGGTCAGCCGGATGCCCGCCAGGTTCACCAGCGAGGCGGCCGCGCTGAGCAGCACGTCCTGCGCCTCGGGAAGCCCCTGGTGCTCGCTCACGTTCCCACCTTCTCCGCAGCATATGTCCGCTGGGTCTCCGCCACCTCGGCCGCGAACACCTCCTCGATGGAGGCCCCCCGGTCGAGTATGCGGCGCTGGCGCTGGGCGCCGTTCTCCTCCTGGAGCGCCGGCTCGATGCCGAGAAGCTCGCGCGCCGGCGCCGTCCATGCCAGCAGGCGGTCGGCCGCCGCCGCGGCCGGGAACTCCTCGCGCCGCTCCAGGTCGATCAGCTTGCCGTCGAGCCCGTGGCGGATGGCCCGCCAGAAGTTCTCCTCCACGAAGCGCGGCGCCGGGTCGTGGAACGGCACCCCCTCGTCGACGTCCATCGCCGCCTGTCCGATGCAGGCCGCCAGCAGCGCCTCGAGCGCCGTGGACTCGGCGGCGCTCGACTGCGCGTCGCAGATGCGGAGCTCCACGGTGCCGAACGAATGGTGCGGGCGGATGCTCCACCAGATCTGGGTCTGCTCGACGATCGAGCCGGTGCGCACGAGGAAGTCCACGTAGTCCGCGTACGCCGCCCAGCCGCCGAAGGGGTCCGGGATGCCGCAGCGCGGGAAGCTCTTGGTGAAGATCTGCGAGCGGACGGAGTGCAGACCCGAGTTGCGCCCGTCGAGAAACGGCGAGTTCGCCGACAACGCGAGCACCTCCGGCAGCACCGGCCGGAGCCGGTCGCAGACCCGGACCGCGCGGTCCGCTCCGCGGATGCCCATGTGCACGTGAAGTGAGAACGTGTTGTTCCGCCAGGCGACGTACTGGAGGCCGTCGGCCACGCGGTGGTAGTGCTCGGTGTCGATGATCTGCTGCTCCTGCCAGGGGCTCCAGGGATGCGTGCCGGTGGCCGCGAGCAGCATGTCGTGGTGCGCTGCCAGCCTGAACAGCCGGGCGCGCGCCTCGCGCTGGCGCTCCGTCGCGTCGGCGAAGCCGTCTCCCTTCCCGGACCGGATCTCGATCTCCGAGCAGATCAGCTCCCCGGCCACCGACTCGGCCAGCACCGGGTCGGACGCGGCCGCCCCCTTCAGCTCGTCGAAACGCTGGTCGAGGGACAGCGTGTAGGGGTCGAGGATCGCGAACTCCTCCTCGATTCCCACTGTGAAGTCCGTCGAGGCCTCGAACGCCTCATGGACCCGGGCCATGTCCAGCATCAGGTGAGGTAGAAGTAGAGCGCGTAGAGCAGGTCGACGGCCGGGCTCGAGGTGTGCACGGTCACCTCGGGCGGCACCTGGAGCAGGGCCTCGGAGTAGTTGAAGATGATCTTCACGCCGGCCTCGACCAGGTCGTCGGCGACCCCCTGGGCGGCCTCGGTGGGCACCGCGAGCACGCCCACCACCACGTCCTCCTCGCGGATCACTCGCTCGAGGTCCTCGTAGGGACGAACCACGAGGTTCTCGTTCACGTTGCTGCCCACCTTGGCGGGGTCCTTGTCGAACAGCGCCACCACGCGGAAGCCGTGGTCGGCGAAGATGTCCGATCCCGCGATGGCCTGGCCCAGGTTGCCGGCCCCGAACAGGGCGATGTTGTGCTTGCCCGTCGTGCGCAGGATCTTGCGGATCTGAGAGACGAGCGAGTCGACGTTGTAGCCCACGCCGCGCTTGCCGAACTTGCCGAAACCGGACAGGTCGCGGCGGATCTGGGTCGAGTTGACGTGCGTGTAGTCGGCCAGCTCCTGGGAGGAGATGGTCTCCCTGCCCATCTTCTTGGCCTGGGTCAGGACCTGCAGATAGCGCGAGAGGCGCGCAGCGACGCCGAGCGACAGGCGTTCCGATCCTCCGTCCTGCAGCCCGGCCCCGCCCGTCATGGGCTCGCGGAAGCTCACGATGCCACTTTATCGAGCCGCTCTCTGAGGACGTCGGGGTCGACGACGTAGTCGAACAGCTCCTCGCCGTCCACGGCGAGGACCGGGATGCGCTCCCCGTAGCGGCGCTCGAGCGCCGGGTCGAGCGTCACGTCCACCTCCCTCAGCGCGACGTCCCGTCCGGCCAGCGCCTCCCGCACGACGGCGCGGGCGTCGTCGCAGAGGTGACAGCCGGGCTTGCCATAGAGGGTGAGTACCGGCACCCTGCCAATCTAACCCTCGTGGAGCACATGGAGCTCGTGGTCTTCGGCCTCCTGCTGGGGGTGGCCGGACTGGCCGTGCTGGCGCGGATCCTCGGCGTGCCCTACCCGATCACGCTGGTGCTCGGCGGCTCGGTGATCGGCTTCATCCCGGGCGTCCCGTCTGTGGAGCTCGACCCCGACCTCGTCCTGCTGATCTTCCTGCCGCCGCTCCTCTACGGCGCCGCCTTCTTCACGTCGCTGCGCGACCTGCGCCGCAACGCCCGGCCGATCGCGCTGCTCGCGATACCGCTGGTCGGGGTGACCATGGTCGCGGTGGCCGTGGTGGCCCACGAGGTGATCGGCCTCGGCTGGGGAGAGTCCTTCGTGCTCGGCGCGATCGTCTCCCCGACCGACGCGGTGGCGCCCGCCGAGATCATGCGCCGCATCGGCGCTCCGCGGCGCATGGTCACGGTCGTGGAGGGCGAGAACCTCACCAACGACTGGACCGCGCTGGTGCTCTACCGCTTCGCCGTGGCCGCCGTCGTGACCGGCTCGTTCTCGCTGGTCGAGGCGACCGGCAAGTTCGTCCTGACGGGTCTGGTCGGCCTGCTGATCGGGCTGGCCGCGGGCTGGGTGATCAGGGAGGTGCGAAGCCGGATCGACGACCCTCCCACGGAGATCACGATTTCGATCCTGAGCGGCTACGCGGCGTACATTCCCGCCGAGGAGTTGGGTGCGTCGGGCGTGATCGCGGCGGTCACCGTGGGGGTCTACATGGGCTGGTACACGCCGCAGCTGACCACCCCGACCATGCGGATCCAGGGCGTGTCCGTATGGGAGATCCTCACCTTCCTGCTGAACGCGGTGCTGTTCCTCCTGGTTGGAATGCAGCTGCCGAGGGTGATCGATGACATCACGGGGTATTCGGCGGGCCAGCTGATCTATTGGGGGCTGCTGATCAGCCTCGTCGTGATCGTTGTTCGGCTCATGTGGGGCTTCACGGTCACCTACGTGATTCGTGCGATCGACCGGCGCGCCGTCCAGCGCGCGCGGCGCGTCCCCTGGCAGGAGCGCCTCGTGGTCGGCTGGGCGGGGATGCGGGGGTCGGTGTCGCTCGCCGCCGCCCTGGCGCTGCCCCTCCAGACGGACGCCGGCGCGGCCTTCCCGGCCCGGGATCTGATCATCCTGCTGGCGTACGTCGTGATCCTGGTGACGCTGGTGGGCCAGGGCCTGACGCTCGCGCCGCTGATCGAGCGGCTGGGGGTCACCGACGACGGCTCCGAGGATCGCGAGGAGGTGGCTGCCCGCGTCCGCCTGGCGGAGGCGGCTTTGGCGCGGGTCGAGGAGTTGGACGGCGAGGACTGGGCGCGCCCCGACACGCTCGAGCGCATGCGTGGCATGTACGACTATCGTCGGCGCCGCTTCGCCGCACGCGAGGACGGGGACGAGTACGCGTACGAGGAGCGCACCGGCGCGTACCAGCGCCTGATGCACGAGCTGCTCGACGCCCAGCGCGAGGAGCTGATCGGGCTGCGTAACCGCGGCGACATCAGCGACGAGGTGCGCCGCAGGGTGGAGCGTGAGCTGGACCTCGAGGAGTCGCGGCTTATGAGCTGACGCGGGCCGCCGCGTCGAGCGACAGATAGTCCGGGTACGGCAGCGGCTCGAGGAACCGGGCGGCGCCGGCGATCATCGCGGCATTGTCAGTGCACAGCTCCATCGCCGGCACCCAGACCGGCGCCCCAAGCCTCTTCACCGCGGCGCGGAGCTCGGAATTGGCGGCCACGCCGCCGCCGATGGCAAGGCGCTGGAGACCCGTCCGGTCGAGCGCCTGCTCGGTGCGGGCCACAAGCGCCTCCACGATCGCGCGCTGGTAGGAGGCGGCAAGGTCGGCGAGTGGGGGATCGGCCAGTTCCCGGAGTCTGTACAGCAGCGACGTCTTCAGCCCGCTGAAGCTGAAGTCGAGCTCGCCCGGCGCGCTGCGCGGGAAGTCGAACGCCTCCGGGTCGCCCTCGCGTGCCAGCCGGTCCACCTCCGGCCCGCCGGGATAGCCGAGCCCGAGCAGGCGGGCGCCCTTGTCGAACGCCTCGCCGGCGGCGTCGTCGAGCGTCTGCCCGAGCACCTCGTAGGCGGCCGGGTCGTCCACGCGCGCGAGGAAGGTGTGGCCGCCGCTCGCGACAAGGCACAGGTATGGCGGCTCGATCGGGGAGTCGCCCAGCGTGCTCGCCGTCACGTGGCCGTGCAGGTGGTCGACCGGCACGAGCGGCAGCCGCCGCGACGCCGCGATCGCCTTCGCCGACGAGAGGCCCACGAGCAGCGCGCCGATCAGGCCGGGACCCGTGGTCACGGCCACGGTCTCGATGTCATCGAGCCTCGCGTGGGCGCGCTCGAGCGCGTCGGCGGTCACAGCGTCAATCAGCTCGAGGTGGTGGCGTGACGCGATCTCCGGCACCACGCCGCCGTAGCGGGCGTGGAGAAGGCCCTGCGAGGCGATCACGTTGGAGCGGATGGCGCCCTCCTGGTCGACGACGGCGGCGCAGGTGTCGTCGCAGCTGGTCTCGAGGGCGAGGATCACCGCCGCGCCCGAACGGCAGCGGTCAAGAGATGGGCCTCTCCGGAGTGTGGGCTGTCTTAGGCGCCATATGCGTGACTTTGACAGCCCACACTCCGGCTCACGCGGTGGCGCGGGCCGGCACCGTGCGCCACATGATGAGCGCGTCCTCGCGGTTGTCGTGGTAGTAGGCGCGGCGGCGCCCGGCGGCTCGGAAGCCGAAGCGCTCGTAGAGCCGGATGGCCGCGTCGTTCGACGTGCGCACCTCGAGCGTGTACTGCTCGTTCGGCTTGTCGGCCATGTCGAAGAGCCGCTCGAGCAGCGTGGTCGCGATCCCCTGCCGGAGCAGGCGGTCGTCCACGGCCACGTTCATCAGGTGCCAGACCGTGTCGTAGCGCGAGCACACCAGGTAGCCCACGATGCGGTCGTCGATCAGCGCGGCCAGGCAGATGCCAGACGGCTTCGACAGCTCGAGCACGAACATCGCCAGGGACCAGGGCGTGGGAAAGGCACGCCGCTCGATGGCGATGACCTGCGGCAGGTCCGCATAGGTCAGGCGCCGGATGTCCAGGTCCAGGGTCACTGTGGCTTCGCGTCGGGGGCTCTGAGGTAGTCCGGGAGAACGGCCTGCGGGGCGACGCCCCGCACCCCGGCCGCCAGGCGGCAGACGTGCAGCGCGCGAACCACATGGGAGCGCGATTCGTCGGGTAGGACGCGTATCCCGGCCGACTCGAGCACCCCTCGAAATCGTACCGAGCCGTCACCGGCCGCCAGCGGCGTCAGGCCGCTCGCCCGGACGCGCTCGGCGAGGTCCTCCGGGCGGAGGGCGAGCGGGCCCCAGCGGCGGTCCCCTCCGGGGGTGTACTCGGCGGCGAACACCTCGCCGCGCTTGGCGTCGATCAGCGGTAACCGCAGGTCCGCGTCGATGCCTTCCGCCAGTGCCGCGAGTGACGACACGGGTCTCAGGAGCAGCCCGTTGGCGCTCGCCAGCGCCCGCGCAGTGGCAACTCCGATGCGGAGGCCGGTGAAGGTGCCCGGCCCCACGCCCACCGCCACCGCCTCCAAGTCGCCGTAGCCGACCCCGGCCCGCTCCATCACGGTGGCCACGGCCGGCATCAGCTCGCGCGCGTGCGCCGGGGGCGCCGCAAGCGCGGCCGGCTGCGGCGTGACGTCGAAGACCTCGCCGTCGCCGCGCAACACGCAGGCGGCGCTAGCCGCGGTCGAGGTGTCGATGCCGAGCAGGCTCACACGATCGTGATCCGTCGCCTGTCGCCGCCCAGGTGCTCGAGCAGCACGCGGGCGGCCACCCGCTCGAAGGCCGGCTCGCCCACCGCCGGCCACTCGACGAAGGCGATCCGATCCGCCGTCAGGTAGTCCTCGAGCAGGGCGGGATCCTCGGCGGCGAGCGTTCCCAGCCGGTACAGGTCGAGGTGCGCAACCTCCGGGTCTCCGCCCAGAACGTGTCCGATCGTAAAGGTCGGGCTGGTCACCGGGCCCTCGATCCCGAGCGCCCGGCAGGCTCCGCGAACGAACGTGGTCTTCCCGGTCCCGAGCTCCCCGCTCACCAGCACGATGTCGCCCGCCGAAAGGCGCCCGGCGAGGTCGGCGCCGGCGCTCTCGGTCTCCTGCGGCGAGGACGTCTCGAGCGTGATGCGCGGAGCGAAGCTCACTGCGTTGGTCCTCAACCTATAGGCGACTTTCGTGTCGAGCTCGCGCCGCGCCTTCAGTGCCCGAGGCTCGACGGCGGCTCCTCCCCCTCCCAGTACCCCACCGCGTCTCCGCGGCGGAAGAAGGCGCGCAGTCCGCCTCCGCGCGGCAGCCGCTCGCCCACGCCGAGCTTGTCCGCGTCGGGATACACCACGACGTCCGGGCGGCCGTGGCTGCTCACCGCCAGGAAGGTGACCGGCTCGTCGCTGCTGTTTGAGATCTGGTGCGCGCCCTGCTCGCCGAGCGGGAAGCGGACCGCCTCGCCGGGCTCCAGCTCGCGCTCACCCTCAGGCGTCCGGAGCATGGGACGGCCCGCCAACACGATCACCAGCTCCTCGTCGGAGTAGTGGAAGTGGTACGGGTAGGCGGCCTCGCCCGGCGGGACCTCCCACAGGCTGCAGCCGATCAGCTCGCTGCCGAGCTCGTATCCGATTCGTGCGCGGCGGGCTTGGAACCCTCGAGGTCGCTCATCAGGCTCGAACTTGGGGTCATGGATGTTTGCCATGACCTGGATCAAACCGCGTTCGTGCCCTCGCTCTACTGCTTCTCTCTCGCCAGGACGCTCCGGTCCGCCCGCGCGCTCGGCGGTCGCGCTAGCCGAACAGGTCCATCTGGGGCGGCGCTGGCGCGGGCCCGGCCGCCGCCGCGGCTGCCGCCACCGGCGCCACCGCGCCGATCGGCACCGGTGCCGGTTCTTCGAGCAGCGCCGGGAGCTTTGAGAAGTCCTCGCGCAACTCCTCCAGCGTGCGGGTGCTCCTCAACGCGGCCGCCGGGTGGTAGATCGGGAAGACCCGCACCGTCCGGCCGCCTATCTCGTGCACCTGCGGGCGGCCGCGCACTCCGGTGATGCCCCGCTGCGAGCGAGTGAGCAGCTTGGTGGCGAAGTTGCCGAGCGTGCAGATCACCTTGGGCTCGATCAGCTCGATCTTGCGATGCAGATAGGGCTTGCACGTCTCGATCTCGTCCAGCTGTGGGTCGCGGTTACCCGGCGGGCGGCACAGCAGCACGTTCGTGATGAATACGTCGGACCGCCGGAGTCCCACCTCCTCCAGCAGCTGGTCGAGCAGCTTTCCCGCCCGGCCGACGAATGGCAGCCCTTGGAGGTCCTCGTGCATGCCCGGCGCCTCGCCGACGAACATCAGGTCGGCGTTGGCGTTGCCGGACCCGAACACCACCTTCGTCCTGCCCTGGTGAAGCGGGCACCGCACGCACCCCGAGGCTTCATGGAAGAGCTCGACCAAGTCCGCGCGGCGCTCCTCTGCGCTGCGTGACTGCATGGCCCAAGCCTAGGGACCGGGGGCGACGGCAACACGCCCCGAGTATCCTTCGGGTGCCGGCCGCTACCGGCCCTCGGAGTGGACCGGCAGGGGTATGCACCCGACCAGCGACAGCCTCACCCACGCCCATTCGGGCGACCTTGGCGACTCCCGCGTGGGCATCGTCGGCGCCGGCCGAGTGGGCACCGCGCTCGCCGCAGCGCTTCGTGAGGCGGGCGTGCACGTGGAAGGCCCGGTCGGACGTGGCCAGGTCCCGGACGGCTGCGACGCCATCGTGCTCTGCGTGCCCGACGCCGAGATCGCGGCCGCGGCCGCCACGGCGGCGGGAGCCGCGCCGCTCGTGGGGCATACCAGCGGCGCGACCCCGTTGACGGCGCTGGAAGCCGCCGGCGGAGCGGCCTTCGGGCTGCATCCACTGCAGACGTTCCCTGAGCGTGTGTCCTCCGGAGCGCCGGAGTCGACCGGGTCCGGGGCGCTCGCCGTCTTTGCCGAGGCGGGCTGCGCCGTCGCGGGCTCCACGCCCGAGGCGCTCGACTTCGCCGGCCGCCTCGCCCGGGTCCTCGGCATGACGCCCTTCGAGATCGACGACGAGGGCCGCGCCGCCTATCACGCCGCGGCCTCGGTCGCCTCGAACTTCACGGTGACCCTGCTTGCCGCGGCCGAGCGGATCGCAGCCGGCGCCGGCCTCGCCCCGCACGAGGCCCGGGCACTGCTCGCGCCGCTGGTGCGCCGCACCGTCGAGAGCGTTGCCGAGCTCGATCCCGAGCGTGCGCTCACCGGCCCGGTCGCCCGCGGCGACCATCTCACCGTCGAGGCCCACCGCCGGGCGCTCGAGGCCGCCGCCCCCGAGCTGCTCGACCTCTTCGACGAGCTCGTGCGGCATACCCGAGCGCTGGCCGGGGAAGAGGTTAGGGCGTGAGGACGGTGCGAACCGTCAGGGAGTTGCGCGACGCGCTCGCCCCGGAGCGACGCGCCGGCCGCAGCATCGGCCTGGTCCCGACGATGGGGGCCTTCCACGGCGGCCACCTGTCGCTGATCCGCCGCGCCCGCGAGCAGTGCGACGTCGTCGTGGTCTCCCTCTTCGTCAACCCCACCCAGTTCGGGCCCGGCGAGGACCTCGAGTCCTACCCGCGCGACGAGGCGCGCGACGCCGAGCTGGCCGAGCGCGAGGGCGTGGACCTGCTGTTCGCTCCGCCGGCCGAGGAGGTCTATCCCGACGGGTTCGCCTCTACGGTGACCGTCGGCGGCCTCACGGAGGTGCTCGACGGCGCGCCCGGCCGGCGCGGCTCCTCCCACTTCGCCGGCGTCACGACTGTGGTGGCCAAGCTCTTCAACATGGTCGCGCCCGGAGTGGCCTACTTCGGCCAGAAGGACGCTCAGCAGACGCTTGTCGTTCGCAAGCTCGTGCGCGACCTCGATCTCCCGGTGAGGATCGAGGTCTGCCCCACGGTGCGGGACCAGGACGGGCTGGCGCTCTCCTCACGCAACGCATACCTCTCGGCGGACGAGCGCCAGCGCGCGCTTGGCCTGAGCCGCGCGCTGCGCGCCGCCGAGGAGGCGGTCGAGTCCGGCCGGATCGACGCCGTCGCCGTGCTGCAGGCAGCTCGTGGCGAGCTCGCCGCCCACGGCATCGAGCCGGAGTACCTGGAGCTTCGCTCGGCCACAGATCTCTCACCGGTCGACCGCGTGAACGGGTCGACCCTGCTCGCCGTGGCGGCCCGGGTGGGCCGCGCCCGGCTGATCGACAACACCGTCCTCGGAGGAACGAGATGAGCCAACGACCCATGCAGCGACCGGCGATCACCCTCACCAAGCTGGCCGAGAAGAAGGCGCTCGGCGAGCCGATCGCGATGGTCACCGCATACGACTACCCGAGCGCCCAGGTGGCCGAGGACGCCGGCGTGGACGTGGTCCTCGTCGGCGACTCGGGCGCCATGACCGTGCTCGGCTACCCCTCCACGCTCCCGGTCACGCTCGACGAGCTGCTCATGCTCGCCGCTGCAGTGCGGCGCGGTCTCTCGACGCCGCTCCTGGTCGGCGACATGCCGTTCGGCTCCTACGAGGCCTCCAACGAGCTGGCCGTCTGCAACGCCCAGCGCTTCGTCAAGGAGGCCGGCGTGGACGCGGTCAAGCTCGAGCGCGGCGGCAGCTCTGTCGAGCGCACCCGAGCGATCGTCGCGGCCGGCATCCCGGTGATGGGGCATGTCGGGCTCACGCCGCAGAACGCGACCGCCCTGGGCGGCTACCGCTCGCAGGGCCGCACGGCGGAGCGGGCATTCGAGGTCATGCACGACGCGGTCGGCCTTCAGGAGGCCGGCGCCTTCTCCATCGTGTTCGAGGCGATCCCCTCCCCCCTCACCGAGGTGATCATGCCGCGCATGCGGATCCCCGTGATCGGGATCGGCGCGGGCCCCGCCACCGACGGCCAGGTGCTCGTCTATCACGACCTGCTCGGGATCTACTCCGGCCACCTGGCGCGGTTCGTCAAGCAATACGCGAACGTCCGGGAGCAGATGATCGAGGGCGTCAAGGCGTTTGCCGACGACGTGCGGGCGCGCCGCTACCCCGAGCCCGAGCACGAGTACACCATGGCGCCGGACGAGCTCGAGCGGCTGCACGCGATGGTCGGCGAGGGCACGGGGGAGCCGTTCACCGGCGGCTTCTCCCTCTGACGGGGTGGGGGTCCACACCGGCCAGCTGCGCTTCTCCACCGAGGGGGACGGCGACGTGGTCGACCTGACCGCGGGCGTGCAGAGCGTTCTCGAGTCGTCCGCCGTGGAGAACGGCGTGGTCTCGGTGTTCGTGCCCGGTTCGACCGCGGCGGTGACGGCGATGGAGCACGAGCCTGGCGGCGTCAGGGACCTGCGGGCGACGCTCGAGCGGCTGATCCCGGCGCAGGGCGACTACGAGCACAACCGCCTGAACAACGACACCAACTCGCACGCCCACATCCGGGCGGCGATCGTGGGGCCGTCCGAGACCGTCCCCGTGCGCGACGGCCGGCTCGAGCTCGGCACATGGCAGCAACTCGTGCTGGTCGACTTCGACGACCGCCCTCGTCAGCGCACGGTGCTCGTGCAGGTGATCGGCTGAGCTCTGCGCAGTTCGCGCTCCGCCGCGGGGAAGCAACTTCGGCGCGTGGAGTTGGTTTCACCTGACGCAAGCTCCATGCCCGAAGGGGAGGTCTCGATGTTCCGACGTTTGCTGCCGTCGCCCGCCATGGTCGTGGCGGTCGTCGCGCTGATCATGTCGCTCGGCGGCTCCGCCTATGCCCTCGTCGTCACCGGTAAGCAGATCCGCAACAACACGGTAACGGCCAAGGACGTCCGCCAGCGCTCGCTCACCGGAAACGACATCCGCAGGGACAGGGTCGGCGGCGGGTCGATCAAGGAATCGTCGCTTGGGCCGGTGGGCACCGCACTCGTCGCACACGGCGGCGCTCGCTACGCGGTGGTGAACGCCGGCGGCCAGCTCGCGCGCGGCCGGGACATCAGCTCGGTGGCCCGCACCGGCAACGGCCGCTACCAGGTGATCTTCAACGCGGACATCCGCGGCTGCGCCTACTTCGCGACGATCGGCGATCCAAGCGCCGCCGGCCCGCCGCAGAACAGCCAGATCAGCGTCAGCTCGCTCGCGTCGCACGTGAACGGCGTCGCGGTCCGGACGGAGAACGGCAACAACAGCACGGAGGCGGACCGCCCCTTCCACCTGATCGTCATGTGCTGATCCGTTCGGGATACTCGATCCGGCGCAGCACACGGGCGGGCACTCCCGCCGCCAGGGAGAACGGCGGGATGTCCGCCGTCACGACGCTGTTCGCGCCGATCACCGAGCGCTCACCCACGGTCACGCCGCTGGTGACGACGACGTTCGCGCCGCACCAGACGTTGTCGCCGACGCGCGTCGGCCCCTTGCTCGAAAAGCCCTGCCACGGCACCGGCCGGTCCGGGTCGTCGAAGCGGTGATTGCCATCGGTGACGAAGCAGCCGTTGGCGAACATGCAGTGGTCGCCGATCTCGACCAGGTCGACCGAGGCGACCATCACCCCGATGTTGAGGAAGGTGCCGCCGCCGATCCGAAGGCGCGCTTCGCCCGGCACGGTGAGCCAGACGTGCGGCTCGAGGAGGGTGTGCTCACCGACCTCGAGCCGCCCGTCGGCGAAGGCCTCGAGGACGTTGCCGTGCACGGGCCAGCGGACGTAGGCGCGCCGGCGCGCGAACTCGCGGTGGATCTTGAAGCGGTTCCAGGGCAGCGAGTTGACCTCGTACCAGCGCCACTTCTGCCACCAGAGGCGGGCGTTCGACACGCCGGGAGGATTCCAGAGCGAGTAGGGGAACGCCGTCGCGCGGTGCCCGCGCCCCGGCGGCTCGCGCAGCCCTCATCCGCCGCGCCGCGGCAGCCGGCGCATCAGTTCGAGGTGGTGCGCAGTCGAATTCGCGCGGCGAGTCTTGGCATTTCTTGCCCAAACCGGTCGATGATTGACATTTGGGGACCGCTGGCAGAGGATCGAATGGTTCGCAGGCTCTGACCCCCCTGACTCGCATCCCTCTCACTACGGAGGTTCCCTCATGCGTCAGTTTCTAGCTGGCCGTCGTCCCTCGCCTGCGATGGCGGTCGCATTCGTCGCGCTGCTGGCAGCGCTGTCGGGCACCGCCGTTGCCCTGCCCGGCAAGAACACGGTTGACAGCGGAGACATCAAGAACGGCGCCGTCGGAACGAAGGACATCAAGAACGACGCCGTCGCAACCAAGGACATCAAGAACAACAACGTCCGAAGCGGTGACGTGCGCAACGACACCCTGACCGGCGCCGATATCAACGAGAGCACGCTCGGCCAGGTGCCTTCTGCGGGCTCGGCCAATTCGGCGAACTTGGCAAACAACGCAAACACGGCAAACAACGCAAACACGGCGAACAACGCGAACCGGGCGAACTCCGCCGGAGCGGTGGACGGACGGATTCCGTTCGTAGTGAGGCTCAGCGCCGGGGAATCGCAGACGATCGCGCAGAACGGCGCTATCTCACTCGTCGCCGAGTGCAGCAGCCCCGGTGGCAATGATCGAGCCCGGATCCTGGCGGCGACCACGGCGGACGGAGCGATCCTGCAGGGCGCCCCCGACGACCACCTCGGCCCGGGAACCCCTTCCGGCTCCCTGGACACCACGACGGCTGCCGACAATCGCGAGGTCGTCTTGATCTCGGATACCGCCGGCGACGTCAGCTTCGAGGACAACATCGACAGCAGCTACGTGGTCGCGCCGGACGGCAAGGTGCTTACGCTTGGCTCGGAGACGACTCCGCTTGGTCTGAACTACTCCGGGGCGAAGTGCTTCTTCGCGGGGGTCGTGAACTCCATCGGGTAGGCGAGGCGTCGGGAGCTACACGTTCGTAAATCAGCGGGGGCGAGGAGCATCACTCCTCGTCCCCTCTGCGGATCGCGTCCACAAACGTCAACGCCTCCTCGAGTGGATCCGGCCGGCCGAAGACCCGCGCGTTCGGCACCACTCGCAGGAATCCGCTCATCACCAGTCCGCTGACGGCAAAGCGACTCTCGCTCTCGAGCCCCCCTTCGGCGAACGCGGAGAGCACGTTGCCGTGGACGGGCCAGCGGGCGAAGGCATGCCGCCGGGCGAACTCCCGGTGGATGTGGACGCGGGGACTATCCGCGCGGGCGCCTGACCACCTCGCAGCCACGCGTCCTGTCGCGCCGGTCGACGCGAGCGACGTCCCTGCGGCCGGGGCCGCAGTTGATGGTCTCGCGCCTCCCGTTTACGGCCGCGATGCGGTCGTTGCCCGCGCCGCCGGAGAGCCTGTTCCGGCCGCCGTTGCCATTCATCTTGTCGTTCCCGGCACCGCCCGACATCCGGTCGTTTCCGGGCCCACCGGACATGGTGTCGCGTCCGCCGCCTCCGGTTTCTCTGTCGGCACCGGGGCTGGCGTCGATCCGGTCGTTCCCGGCGCCGCCGGACTGGATGTCGTTGTCGGAACCACCCAACATGCGGTCGCCGCCGCCGCCTCCGTCGAGCCTGTCGGCCCCGGCGTTGCCCTCGAGCCTGTCGTTGCCATCGCTGCCGGTAACCAGGTCGACGCCGGCCCCGCCGATGAGCGCGTCATGTCCGCCCTCACCTGACACCTGATCGTTGCCGGCGTCACCATTGATGCTGTCGTTACCGGCACCGCCGGTTGACGCATCGTTGTCGTCGCCACCGGCCATGATGTCGTCACCGGCATCGCCTGCCAGCTGGTCGTTACCAGCGTCTCCGGTCACCTTGTCGAGGTCGTCTCCTCCGTTGAGGCAGTCGTCCGCAAGCAGTCCCGTGATGATGTCGGTCCCACCGAAACCGTTGATCCGGTCACCCTCGTTCGTACCGGTCAGCACCTGGTCACTGTCATTGCCGTCCTGAACGTTGGCGCAGGCGCCGACGAGGAGCACCGGCCGGTTGACGATCTCGCAGTCGGCGGCGACCAGGTCAACGTTGTCGACGTTCGCGGTGTCAGTGCCCGATCCGCAACGAATCGCGTCCGGTTCGCCGTCGCGGGCGTTGATGGTGTCGTTGCCGCCCTCTCCGCTCAGCAGGTCCGAGCCGCCCTGGCCGTCGATCGTGTCGTTGTCGTCGCCGCCGAAGAGCGCATTCGACGCCGCACTGCCCGTGATCGAGTCCACCCCGTTGTCGCCCTGGACGTCCTCCACGTCGCTCCTGACGTTGTCCGTCGTGCCCTCGACGCAGCCGGTTGTGTCATTCGCCTGGTCGTCGAGGGTGGTGGTCGACGACGCGGCGTCCACCGGCGGAGGACCCGGGAAGGTCGGGAAGGAGCATGTGCCGTACCCATCGAAGCCGGTGCCGCCGACATACGTATCGTTGCCCTCTTCGACCCCGAACCTGTCGTCGTCGGCACCGCCATCGAGGACATCGTCGCCCTGGCCGCCATCGAGAATGTCGTTGCCGGCGTCGCCGAGGACCTGATCGTTGCCGTCGCGGCCGAAGACGCTGTCGTCATCCGCGCCACCGCGGACGATGTCGGCCTCGGTGCTTCCGTTGAGACCGTCATCACCGGGTCCGCCAGTGATATCCGACGGGAGCGAGCCGCCGATCTCTGCGAAGTCGTCCATATCCCCGAGGTCCCCCACAAACCGCGACCCCGGACAGTGAGCCTCGGTCGCGCTGAATTGGCTGCATGAGCCGGCGGCTGTCACGGTTGCGCCGAAGAACTCTACGAGGCACCATTCTCCGGCGGGCGCGCCGCACCCAGGACCGGGTGAGACGACGAGACCGCTCCGCTCGCCGGCGTTGGCCGTATACGTAATCGTCGTACCGTCACTCGACGCCGTGCCCGCTAAGGCGGCAGCCGGCGCCGTGAGGCAGACCATCCCGATGGCGCAAACGGTGATGGGCAATCGTCGACTCATGGTCGATCCTCCTCGATTAGCGAAGCCACCGACGCCGGGGGCCGGCCGCGAACCTACACCAAGCTGTCAAGCAGATGCAAACGCGAGTACTCCCAACACTAATTTTGGGTAAGTAGCCCGCGGCCTCCGCTGTCGCGGGGCACCTTGGCCCAGACGGCTGCGCGCTATCGCCGCACCGCAGGCTTCGACGATGGTTGCCCTTTGTGGCAACCCACGCCCGCCAACCATGAAAGGCCTGCACGCTGATCCGCCGGGTCGTGCCAAAGGCTGCCCATGCGCAGGGGCTCTCCGAACGGCCCGAAGGCGGCGAACTAGCGAAACGCCGTCGCGCTGCGCCTCTCGCTGCGGGCAGCCGAAAGCGCCCGGCCCCGGCCAGAGGAGCTGCGCCAGTGCCAGCCGGCGCATCAGTTCCAGGTGACGCGCGGTTGAATTCGCGTGGCGAGTCTTGGCATTTCTTGCCCAAACCGGTCGATGATTGACATTTGGGGACCGTTGGCAGAGGATCGACTGGTTCGCAGGGTCTGACCCCCCTGAACTCGCATCCCTCTCACTACGGAGGTGTCCCCTCATGCGTCAGTTCCCAGCTGGCCGCCGTCCCTCGCCTGCGATGGCGGTCGCATTCGTCGCGCTGCTTGCAGCGCTGTCAGGTACGGCCGTCGCCCTGCCCGGCAGGAACACCGTCGACTCCGGCGACCTGAAGAAAAACGCCGTGAAGGCCTCGGACATCGCCAGAAACGCAGTCACCGGCCCCAAGATCCGCAACGGGGCCGTCACCCGTCCCAAGATCCGGAACGGCGCCGTCAACGGTGGGAAGGTCCAAGACAACAGCCTTACCGGCGCGGACATCAACGAGAGCACGCTCGGCCAGGTGCCCTCCGCGGACAGGGCAAACGCCGCGAACTCGGCCAACACGGCCAACACGGCGAACACGGCCAACACGGCGAACCGCGCCAACTCCGCCGCGGACGCCGATACGGTCGTGAAGAGCGGTGGATTTAGAGCACTGTCCGAGGGCGAGTCAACCACCCTGTTCAGCCGGGGGCCGCTGAGTGTCGTGGCCACATGCTCCGACTCGGGAGGCATCACGCTCGCGGAGACCTTCATCGCTACGAGCGTCGACGGTTCGGTGTTCTCGAGCTGGTTCGCGGCCTCGGAGAGCTTCGGGCCGGGCACTGCCGAAACCGACCGCCAGCTGTCCAGCGACGCAGACTTCCCCGGCGGAGGGATTAGTAGCAACGGGTGGTACGTGTCCGCGGACGCTCCCGGGACGGACGGCCTAATCGGCATGATCGGGATCCTGGTGAACGCAGACGCCAACCGCTGCCAGTTCAACTTCGGTGGCACGGCACTCGGGTAGCACCGGAAGGCGGTCCCTCGAACTCACAAGAGAGTCGTCGTGACCCCGACGTGAACATCCTTGAGCGCCGGCCCTCCCGGTCGGCGTGGAGAGCGGGGAGGGAGACCTCCCCGCCCTCCTTTCTCTATGAGGGGAGCGCGCGAGCTCGTGTGTGAACCTTTTCTTGATCGATTTCTTGGGTTCGCTGATGCTGGGGGCTGAGTGACCGCGGCAAGAGGTGAGCGCGACGACGGGTGAGCACAACAGGCGACTGGTCCGGCGGGCGCTGGACCGCACCTTCGCTCGCGGCCCGCGCCGCTTCCGCAGCGCGGCCGGGTTCACGTCGGCAACGGGCCCAGCGGGACAAACGGCGCGCTGTCCCCCGCCGAACTCACGGTCCCCCGCTCCCGGCCCGGCTCCGTGAAGGGCCGCTGACCCCGCCGGTCGTAGGCGGGCGACCACGTGATCGCCGGGACGCCGGGTACGCTGCCGGGCGCCCGTTCCCAATGCACAGGGGGTCCTGTCATGCGTCGTCTCAGCCGCCACCGGCCGTCGCCCGCGATGGTCGTCGCCTGCATTTCTCTATTCGTCGCGCTCGGTGGCGTGGGCTATGCCGCGACCATCGGTAGCCCGCAGATCAAGAACAACGGCGTGAGGAGCATCGATATCAGGAACGGCACGATCGTTCGGAAAGACATCAGCCGTGCGACACGCCGCTCACTCCGCGGCCGGCGGGGCCCGGCGGGCCCTGTCGGGGCGAGGGGACCCAGGGGAAAAAGGGGTGTGGCGGGAGCGAGGGGGCCGACCGGAGCGACGGGACCCACGGGAGCGACGGGAGCACCGGGTACCGCGCGGGCGTACGCGACCGTGGCAGGAGACTCCATCGATCAGCAGTACACGAGGGGCACGTGGGTGGTTCGGCGCCCGGTATCAGATCCCATCGGCGTCTACTGCCTCGATCCTCCCGTCGGAATAGACCCGGAGACCGATCCGGCCATCGTCACAGTCGAGTGGGGAGAGTCCGCCGGCGAGGATCTGCTTGCGTTCTGGAGCAAGCTCAACCAGGACGGCTGTACGGACACCGAGTACATCGTTCAGACATACACCTTCGGGGGTGACGCCATCCCCGATCTGTCCAACAACGTCGCTTTCCTGATCGCGATTCCGTAGGGCTCAGGGCGGGCGCCGTCAGGCCGCCGCGGGCACCTTGCCGCGCCCGCGGCCGGCTGCCCGCTTCCGCCGCCCCGCCGGCTCCACGATTCGCGCCAGGAAGCGTCCCGTGTACGAGCTGTCGGCCTTCGCCGCCACCTGCTCCGGCGTCCCCTGAGCGACCACCGCACCGCCCTCCTCCCCACCCTCGGGGCCGAGGTCGATGATGCGGTCGGCGGTCTTGATCACGTCGAGGTTGTGCTCGATCACGACCACGGTGTTGCCGGCATCCACCAGCCGGTCGAGCATCTCCAGCAGCCGGTGCACGTCCGCGAAGTGCAGGCCGGTGGTCGGCTCGTCGAGGATGTAGAGCGTCCGGCCCGTGGCGACCTTGCACAGCTCGCTCGCCAGCTTCACCCGCTGCGCCTCGCCGCCCGACAGCGTCGTGGCGGGCTGGCCGAGCCGGATGTAGTCGAGGCCGACGTCGTGCAGCGCCCGCAGGCGCCGGGCGATCTTCGGGATGTGCTGGAAGAAATCCACCGCCTCCTCGACGGTCATGTCGAGCACGTCGGCGATCGTCTTGCCCTTGAACCGCACGTCGAGCGTCTCGCGGTTGTAGCGCTTGCCGTGGCACTGCTCGCACGGCACGTACACGTCGGGCAGGAAGTGCATCTCGATCTTGATCTGGCCGTCGCCGCGGCACACCTCGCAGCGCCCGCCCTTCACGTTGAACGAGAACCGGCCCGGCTTGTACCCCCGGGCCCGCGCCTCCTGGGTGCGCGAATAGAGGTCGCGGATGTGGTCGAACAACCCGATGTACGTGGCCGGGTTCGAGCGGGGCGTCCGCCCGATCGGCGACTGGTCGATGTTGATGATCTTGTCGATCTCCTCGAGGCCCCGCACGCGCCGGTGCGCACCGGGCCGCTGCTTTGCCCGGTGGAGCCGGTTGGCCACCGCCTTGAAGAGGATCTCGTTGACGAGCGTGGACTTACCCGAGCCCGACACCCCGGTGACCGCGCAGAACACGCCAAGCGGGATCTTCACGTCGATGTCACGCAGGTTGTGCTGCGACGCGCCCTCGACCTCGACGTACCCCGACGGGCGCCGCCGCTTCTTTGGCACCGGGATCGTGAGCTCGCCGGAGAGGTACTGGCCTGTGAGCGAGTCGGGCGCCTCGATCACGGCCTCGGGCGGGCCGTCCGCGACCAGCCAGCCGCCGTGCTCGCCGGCGCCCGGACCGAGGTCGACGAGATGGTCGGCGGAGCGCATCGTGCCCTCGTCGTGCTCCACCACGATCACCGTGTTGCCGAGGTCGCGCAGCCGCTCCAGCGTCGCGATCAGACGCGCGTTGTCGCGCTGGTGGAGGCCGATCGACGGCTCGTCGAGGATGTACAGCACGCCCACGAGCGACGAGCCGATCTGGGTGGCCAGCCGGATCCGCTGCGCCTCGCCGCCCGACAGCGTGGCGGCGGCGCGCTCCAGCGACAGGTAGCCGACGCCGACGTTGTCGAGAAACCGCAGCCGCTCGTCGATCTCCCGCAGGATCAGGCGCGCGATCTGGCGCTCGGTCTCGGACAGCTCGAGCTGCTCGACCCAGTCGATCGCCCGGTTGGCCGACATGCGCGTGAATTCGTGGATCCCAAGCCCGCCGACAGTGACCGCCAGCGACTCCGGCCGCAGCCGCGCCGCCTTGCACTCCGGGCAGGGGCGCAGCGTCATGTACTCCTCGATCTTCTCGCGCGACCAGTCCGAGTCGGTCTCCCGGTAGCGCCGCTCGAGGTTCGGGACGATGCCCTCGAACGTGGTCATGTACGAGCGCTTGCGGCCGTAGCGGTTGCGATAGGTGACGTAGACCTTGTCGCCGTTGGTGCCGTAGAGGAAGCAGCGCCGGACCTCCTCCGTGAGGTCCTCCCAGGGGGTGTCCATGTCCACCTCCCACTTGTCGGCGATCGCCTGCGTCATCTGCTCGTAGTAGCTCGACGCGCTGGTGGACCACGGCAGGATGGCGCCGTCGTTCAGGGTCAGCGAGGGATCCGGAACGATCAGCTCCGGGTCGATCTCCATCTGCGAGCCGAGCCCCGTGCAGCGCGGGCACGCGCCGTGCGGCGAGTTGAAGGAGAACATGCGCGGCTCGAGCTCGGGCATCGAGGTGCCGCAGTGCAGGCACATGAAGCGGTCCGAGTAGGTGGTCACGTCGCCGGACTCGACCTCCTCCACGTCGACGAGGCCCTCCGCGCGCGCGACGGCGGTCTCGACGCTGTCCGCCAGCCGCTTGCGCAGGTCGGGGCGCATCACGAGCCGGTCGATCACGACCGAGATGTCGTGCTTGTACTTCTTGTCGAGGACGATGTCCTCCTCGAGGCGGCGCAGCTCGCCGTCGACCTTCACGCGCGTGAAGCCCTCGGAGCGCAGCTCCTCGAAGAGCTTGCCGTACTCGCCCTTGCGCCCGCGGACCACCGGCGCCATCACCATGAACTTGGTGCCCTCGGGGAGCGTCATCACCTGGTCGATGATCTGCTCGGCCGACTGGGCCTCGATCGGGCGGCCGCAGTTGTAGCAGTGGGGATGGCCGACCCTGGCCCAGAGCAGACGCAGGTAGTCGTAGATCTCGGTGACCGTGCCGACCGTCGAGCGCGGGTTCCTGCTCGTGGTCTTCTGGTCGATCGAGATCGCCGGGGAGAGGCCCTCGATCGAGTCGACGTCGGGCTTGTCCATCTGACCGAGGAACTGGCGCGCGTAGGCGGACAGCGACTCGACGTAGCGCCGCTGCCCCTCGGCGTAGATCGTGTCGAAGGCGAGGCTGGACTTCCCCGAGCCGGACAGGCCCGTGATCACGATCAGCGAGTTGCGCGGCAGCCTCAGATGGAGGTCCTTGAGGTTGTGCTCGCGGGCCCCCGAGACGACGATTTCACCGCTCTGGCTCACCCGGATAACGAGTGTAGAGCCGGATCAGGACCGAACCTGTGTTCCCATGGGGCCTGAGCTAGCCTTCGCGGCGTGCGGCGCCTGGCGATCCCGGTCCTTGCGGCTTTTTTCGCACTGGCGGGGTGCGGCGAGGACGAGCAGGACGCGGTGGAGCAGCGCGTCGCGCGCGGCGAGCCGGACCCCGAGCACGTACGCGAGGTCGCCCGGGACCCCTATCTCGTGACCTGCGCGGACATCGCGGCGCAGCCGAGGTCTCCCGAGGCCTCCCGGCTCGTGATCCAGGCCGAGTTCGCGCTGGCCCAGGTACGCGAGTTGCGGGGCGTGGTCGCTCAGGAGACGCTCAACCGGACCGGCCGCAGCGTCTATTACGGCCTGACGGAGGAGTGCAAGGGGCGCCCGCCGTCGTTCGAGCCGGCCGAGCCCGCCGTCGCGGGGGTGCTGTCGGGCAAGTACCGGGCGGCCCGGAACCGCCCGGGATGAATCTGGCCCTGTAATAGCTTCCATCCAACAATGCGGTTCGGCTACACCATCCTCTACGTACGGGACGTCTCGGCGGCCGTCGACCTGTACGAGCGCGCGTTTGGCCAGCGGCGGCGGTTCGTGCACGAGAGCGGCGACTACGCCGAGCTGGACACCGGGTCGACCACGCTCTCGCTGGCCTCCCACGGGCTCGCGGAGTCCAATCTGCCGGGCGCCTTCCGGCGGCCGGGGGGTGAGGCGACCGCGACGCCGTTCGAGGTGTGCTTCGTCACCGACGACGTGGCCGGGGCATACGACCGGGCCGTGCAGGAGGGCGCGGAGCCGGTCACCCCGCCGCAGACCAAGCCCTGGGGTCAGGACGTGGCGTATGTGCGCGACGCCGACGGCAACCTGGTAGAGCTGGCCTCACCGGCCGGGTGACCGGTCTCAGCCGCCGGCCCTGGCGTAGACCTCGTCCAGCAAGCCGTCGGGATCCTCGAGCTCGAAGTTCTCGCGCAGATAGCGCGCGGTCTCCTCGCGCGGGGTGCCGTCGAGGGCCATCTTGAGAGCGAGGACGCGGGCGCCCTCGGGGGCGGCCGGCTCCTGCGCCGGGTCGGCCACGTCCGGCTCGCGCGCGGCGACCGCCTCCGTCTCGGCGATCGTGGGATCGACATCCGGTTCGGCGGCGCCCATGGGGGCGCTTGGCTCCGATGTCCCGGGCCTCACCGCGCCCGCCCGCAGCTCGGCGAGGTCCTCCTTCAGCCCCGCCACCGCAGCCCGCACGCCGTCCGCCAGCTCGTCGAGCCGGCGCTCCAGCTCGTCGGCGCGCTCGGCGAGACGCCCGGCCGCTTCACGAGCGGCTGACGCGTCGGTCTCGGCCTCGCCTCGGATCGCGGCGGCGTCCTCGCGGGCCGCCGCCTCTATCGAGGCCGCGCTCCGCTCCGCCGCTTCCACGATCGCCCGCACCTGCTCGGCGGCGGCCGCGGCCGCAGACGCTCCTGAACCCTCTCGCTCGGCCATCGCGCGGCCAAGCGTAACGGCAGCGCCCCCGCCGCCTCGCGTCACTTCACCCGGAACGCGCCTCTCATGAACGGGTGTATCCGGCAGAAGTACGTGTAGGTGCCGCGCTCGAGGTTGCGCGGGGTCCGCCACTCGAGCCGCCCGGTGGCCGGCGGCACGGCCGATCCAAGGGTGCCGGACTCGAACTGCACCGGCCCGTCGGCGATCGGGTAGGCGATCCCGGTCGCCCGGTTGCAGGGCGGCTTGCACGAGGTGATCGAGTGGGTGACCGCCCTCGGGTCGTCCAGGTTGCGAAACGTGATCGACTGGCCCCGCTCCACCACCGGCGGGCGCCCGGCGGCGCCCGGCAGGCTCAGGTCGCCGAGGGTGAACCTGAAGTTCAGGATGTCGAGCGGCCCGCCGACGGTCAGCCCGTCCGGCATGCCGACGGGATTCGGCAGCCCGCCCGGGCCACCGCCGTGGTTGTCGTTCTCAGCGAGGTGCCCGTGCGTCGGCCGGCCCGCGTAGTCGACCCGCCGCTTGAACGGGTCCCGGCCGGGCCCGCCGTCGGCCATGTAAGCGATCATGATCCCCATCGACTCCCACCATGCCGCCCGGCTGGAGTCGTAGGTGACGGTGGTCGAGAGCACGTCGCCGCGCCTCACCTTCACGCGCCAGTCGCTCCGCGGCGCGGTGGTGGCCACGTCCCACGACACCGCGCCCGCCGGCTCGAAGTAGCGCGCCTTGGCACGGAAGAGGTGCGCCCGGGCCCCCCGGCCGCGCGGCGCGTTCCGCGCGCAGCGCCTGCGGGCGGCTCCCCTGGGACGGCGCTCACACGCGGCGGTCCGGATCCGGGCCCCGCGGCGCCGCAGGTAGAGGTCGGTATGCAGGCCGCCCGGATGCATATGGCCCCAGGTGAACACGAGCACGCCGTTCCGGTCCGCCACCCACTCGTTGCGCCGCGTGCCGTCCGGGTACGGATTGCGGGCGTCGGTCGGGTAGGTGAAGCGCCCGCGCGAGCCGCTTCCCTTCCTGACGTCGAACACCGGGTAGGCGCTGCCGTTCTCCACGTCGAGCCAGATCGGCCGCACCGGCCGGAGGCCGCGCGCCGCGGGCGACGAACTCGGGATGAAGTCGATCTCGTACACCATGTAGACCTCGGTCGGCACCGGCGTGAGGTTGTGGATCATGTGGTTGAGGAGCCAGGTGTCCGAGGCGCGGTAGCGGTAGCCGTAGCCCTTGGGGAACGTCGTGATCGTCTTCTCCTCGCCCGCGGCGAAGAACCGCTCCGGCAGCCCCGGCCACGTGGCGTCCGTGCGGCTGAGGTTGAGCCAGACGCCGTGGTGCAGGTGGATCACGTCCACCCCCGGCACCCGTCCGTTCGTGTAGACGAGGTCCGGCCGGATGCGAGTGATCCAGCCGTCCACCGGGGGTTTGTCCCCGAAGATCCGGTAGCCGATCTCGTTCTGCCCGGGCACGACCTGAAACGGGCCGATGCGGTAGAGCATGCGCTTCGCCCCGTTCGCGGCGGGCGACACCGACACGAGCTCGCCCTGAGCCGCGCCGGCGGCGGCTGGGAACAGCACGAATAGAGCTGTGCAAACGGCAAGCGCGCCTCCGGCGCGCTTCAAGACGGGCACGTGGCAATCGTAGCTAGTTGCGCCCAGCCTGCAAATTCAGGCGCTGGCCTCGGCCTCGTCGAGCTCGTGCCGCAGCGCCTTGATCTCGTCGCGGAGCTTGGCGGCGTACTCGAAGCGCAGATCGTCCGCGGCCGCGAGCATCTCCTCCTCGAGCTCCACGATCGTGCGCCGGATCTCGTCGGCCGACATGCCCTCCATGTCGCGCCGGCGCCGGCCGCGGCCGCTGGGCACCTTCGACTCCATCATCAGGAAGTCGGTGATGTCCGAGATGCCCTTCTGGATCGTCGCCGGCGTGATGCCGTGCTCCTCGTTGTAGGCAACCTGGATGGCGCGGCGGCGGTCGGTCTCCTCGATCGCGCTGCGCATCGCGGCGGTCTCCTTGTCGGCGTACATGATCACCGTGCCGCGCACGTTCCGGGCGGCCCGGCCGATCGTCTGGATCAGCGACGTCTCGCCGCGGAGGAAGCCCTCCTTGTCGGCGTCGAGGATCGCGACCAGCGACACCTCCGGGAGGTCGAGCCCCTCGCGCAGCAGATTGACCCCGACCAGCACGTCGAACTCTCCGAGACGGAGCTCGCGGATGATCTGGATCCGGTCGAGCGTGTCGACCTCCGAGTGCAGGTATCGGACCTTGAACCCGTACTCGAGCAGGTAGTCGGTCAGGTCCTCCGCCATCTTCTTGGTGAGGGTGGTGACCAGGGTGCGCTCCTCCGACTCGACCCGCTGTCGGATCTCCTCCATCAGATCGTCGATCTGGTTCCTGGTCTCGCGGACGTCGACCTCGGGGTCGACGATCCCGGTGGGCCGCACGATCTGCTCGACGATCGCGCTCGAGTGGTTGCGCTCGAAGTCCCCCGGGGTGGCCGACACGAACACGATCTTGCCGGTGTGCTGGAGGAACTCGTCGAAGGTCTGGGGCCGGTTGTCGAGCGCGCTCGGGAGTCGGAAGCCGTAGTCCACGAGCGTCTGCTTTCGCGACCGGTCGCCCTCGTACATGCCGCCGATCTGCGGCACGGTCTGGTGGGACTCGTCGATGAAGACGACGAAGTCGTCCGGAAAGAAGTCGAGCAGGCAGTAGGGACGCTCCCCCGGGGCGCGGCCGTCCAGGAAGCGCGAGTAGTTCTCGATGCCGTTGCAGTAGCCGAGCTCGCGCAGCATCTCCATGTCGAATTGGGTGCGCTGGCGCAGCCGGTGCGACTCGAGCAGCTTGCCCTGCTGCTCCAGCTCCTTGGTGCGCATCTCGAGCTCGTCGCGGATCTGCCCGATCGTGCCCTCGAGCGTCTGGCGGTCGGTGGCGTAGTGGGTCGCCGGCCAGATGCCGGCGTGCTCGAGCTCCTGGATGATCTCGCCGGTCAGCGGGTCGAACTGCTGTATCTGCTCGATCTCGTCACCGAAGAAGACCGCCCGGTAGGCCGTCTCCGCGTAGGCGGGGAAGACCTCGAGCGTCTCCCCGCGCACCCGGAACGTGCCGCGCCCGAGCGACGCGTCGTTGCGCGTGTACATGTTCTCGACGAGCTTGCGGAGGATCTCGTCGCGGTCGATCATCTCGCCGCGCTTCAGCAGCGTGACCTGGGCGTTGTACTTCTGCGGCGAGCCCAGGCCGAAGATGCAGGAGACCGAGGCGACCACGATCACGTCCCGCCGGGCAAACAGCGCGCTGGTCGCTGAGTGCCGCAGCCGGTCGATCTCCTCGTTGACCGAGGAGTCCTTCTCGATGTACAGGTCCTGTGCCGGGACGTAGGCCTCGGGCTGGTAGTAGTCGTAGTACGAGACGAAGTACTCGACCGCGCTCTGCGGGAAGAACTCGCGGAACTCGTTGCAGAGCTGGGCGGCGAGCGTCTTGTTGTGGGCGATCACGAGCGCAGGCCGCTGGACCTGCTCGATGGTGAAGGCCATCGTGGCGGTCTTGCCCGAGCCGGTTACGCCCAGCAGCGTCTGGAAGCGGCTGTCCTCCTGTCGGAGCCCCTCCGCCAGCCTTTCGGTGGCCTCGGGCTGGTCGGCGACGGCCTTGTAGGCGGGGTTGACCTTGAACTCGGGCACGAACTTAGTGACGTTAGCGATGCCGCCGGACGGCGAGGATTTGTTGGAGCTCCGAGGCGAGCGCCGCCGGCTCGTCCCGGTCGGTGGCCCGCACGACGTGGATCCCCTGGGCAGCCAGGAAGCGGTCGCGCTTGCGGTCCTCGTAGAACGCCTTCGTGGTCCTGTGGACGGCGCCGCCGTCGAACTCGAGGGCGAGGTTCGCATCCGGCCAGAAGAAGTCGACCTCATACCTGCCAATCCACGAGTTGACCTGCGGCCTCGGCAGCCCGTGTTCCTCGCACATCGCCAGGACTCGGCGCTCAGCGCGGCTGCGGACGAAGGGCTGGACGTCCCGGTAGGCAGAGAGGACACGTTTGAGCTTGTGGCGCCCCTTCCGGCCGGGCAGCCTCGCGAGGACTCTCTCTACTTTCTTCAGATCGAAGAGGCCGCGTATTTCGGCCTCGTGGACGGCGTCCGCAAGGCGCTCCTCGGAAAGGACGTCTGCGAGGTCGACGAGGGTGCGGGCGAGGCTGGTGACAGGAATGTTGTCGATGAGGGCCCGGTCTTCGGGGTGGATGAGGCGCGAACGGTGCAGGGTGAAGCCCTTCTTCGGCTTGCACCCCCGCGGAGCCGTCACCTCGATCTTCTTCGGCCACCGCAGCGCGCCCCACAGCGCCCCGGCCGAGCGGTGGCTCGCAAGCGCGTCTGGGCCACAGGCGTATACGGCGGCGATGAGGTGGGATTTGTGCGTCAGTGCGGTGTGACCTACCGCGTACACGCCTTCGTACAGCCGGACGAGCCAGCCCGCCTCCACACGGCGCCTGATCCCTTGCCGCGTAAGACCCGCCTCCCTTACCTGCTCCCCCTTGACGATCCCGTGCTGCCGGCCGGCCCATGCTTGCGCCACGCGGTCCGCGGAGTGTGGGCCCCGAAAGGCGCCATATGCGTGACGTTGGGGGCCCACACTCCGATGGTGGGGGAGCGATGGCGCCCTGTGTGCGCGGTATGTGACGATTGACAAACGTGGCCGTTGTGATTGCCAGCGCGCTGGACAAGGACGTGGCCGGCGCGCCCCTGTTTCGGGGCGTCTCCTTCAAGCTCGAGCGTGGCGACCGCATGACGCTGGCGGGCCGCAACGGGGCCGGCAAGACCACGCTGCTGCGGATGCTCGCCGGCCAGACCGGCGTGGACGGCGGCGAGCTCGCCTTCGAGAAGGGCGCCAGAAGCGCGCTGCACGACCAGCGCCCCCCGCGCGAGACCGAGCTGAGCCTGCGTGACTACGTCCTGGCCGGCTGCTCCGACCTCGTCGCCCTCGAGGAGCGCCTGCGTGACCTCGAGGCCGAGATGGCCGAGCGGCCCGAGGAGGAGGCCGTGCTGAAGCGGTACGCCTTGGCGCAGACCCGCCTCGAGCACGCCGGCGGCTGGAACTGGCGCGCCCAGGCCCTCACGCCCCTCCACGGGCTCGGCTTCAAGGATGACCAGCTCGACCGCCCTCTCGCGAGCTTCTCGGGTGGCGAGCTGACCCGCGCCTCGCTCGCCCGCGCCCTCGCCGGCGATCCCGACCTCCTGCTCCTCGACGAGCCGACCAATCACCTCGACATCGCGTCGCTGGAATGGCTCGAGGGTTACCTCACCGGTCTCGACGCCGCGGTGATCCTCGTTGCCCATGACCGCTGGTTCCTGGAGGCCGTGGGTACTTCAGTGCTCGAGCTCGAGGCGGGAAAAGCGCGCTTCTTCCCGGGTCCCTGGCACGCCTGGCGCCGCGAGCTGGCGGCGCGCGAGATCGCGCTCGGCAAGGCGATCGAAAAGCAGCAACGGGAGATCGCGCGCATGGAGCGCTTCGTCGAGCGGTTCCGATACAAGGCGACCAAGGCGCGCCAGGCCCAGTCGCGGGTCAAGCGGCTCGAGAAGATGGAGCGGATCGAGCGCGACCCGATCGACACGCGCTCGCTCGGCTTCAGCTTCGGTGCGACCGAGCGCACCGGGCGGGTGGTGTTGGAGCTGAACGACGGGCGTCTCGAAGTGCCGGGCCGCACGCTGCTCGAAGACGGGGAGTTCTGGCTCGAGCGCGGCGAGCACATCTCCCTCGTTGGCCCAAATGGCGTCGGCAAGACGACCCTTATCGAGGCACTTGCCGGGGGGCGCCCGCTCGATGGCGGGCGGGTCAAGACCGGCCACAACGTCAAGCTCGGCTATCTGACCCAGCACGCCGGCGAGCTGGGCACCCGCGGCACCGTGCTCGAGGCGGCTCAGCGCGCCACCGGCCTAACACCGAACAAGGCGCGGGCTCTCCTGGGCCGTTTCCTGTTCTCGGGCGAGGAGGCCGAGAAGCCGATGGAGGGTCTCTCGGGCGGCGAGCGGCGCCGCCTCTCGCTCGCCGTGCTCGTGGCCTCGGGCGCGAACGTGCTGATCCTCGACGAGCCCACCAATCACCTCGACCTCGACGCGCGCGAGGCGCTCGAGGACGCGCTGCATGCCTTCGACGGGGCCGTGCTGCTCGTATCGCACGACCGCGCGCTGCTCGACGCCGTCGGCAGCCGCACGGTCGCCTTCGAGAACGGCCGTCTGCGGAGCTACGAGGGCGGCTGGGCCGAATACGCGCGCGTGCGCGAGGAAAGACGAGAGGCCGCAGCGGCCGCCGGGGCGGCAGCGAAGCAGGAGCGCCGCGCCGCGAGGCGGGAGCGGCGCGCGCCGGCGGCCGCCGCGGGAAACGGCGCCACTGGAAGGACGGGCCCGTCGAAGAACCAGCAACGCCGGATCGCCGAGCTGGAGCGCGAGGTCGAGCGGGCGGAGACCGCGCTCAGGCAGCTCGAGGACGAGCTGGCGGACCCGGCGATGTGGAGCAGTCCGTCGCGCACCGAGCGCAACACGGCCCGGCACGAGAAGGCGAGAAGGGCAGTCGAGGAGGCCTACGCCCGCTGGGAGCAGGCCTCCTCGCCCGACACGACCTCGTGATTCAGCCGCCGATCACAACGAAGCCAAGCCAGAGCAGCAGCGGGGCCACCGCCACCACGATCGCGCCGTAGATCAGGAGCTTCTTGTAGAAGGCATCCTGATCGACCTCCTTGGCGTTGGCCAGAACCAGCGCGCCGTTCGTCGAGTAGGGACTCACGTCGACGACGGTCGATGCCACCGCCAGCGCGGCCACGGTGCCCACAGCGCCGACCTCGCCCTGAAGCAGGAACGGCACCGAGAGCGGGATGAACGCGCCGAGCACGCCGACCGACGAGGCGAAGGCCGAGACGATCGCTCCGACGTAGCAGAGCAGCAGGGCGGCCAGAAGCGCCACGCCGATGCTCGCAACGTTCTCTCCGACCCAGTCGATCGTCCCCATCTCCTCGAGGACGCCGACGTACGTCAGCACGCCGCAGATCAGAAGCACGACGGGCCATTTGATCTCGCTGACGGCCTTTTCTCGAGCTTCGGGGCCGTGAGCGTGAGCACGACCGCGACGCTGATCGCCACAAGGCCGACATCGACGTCGAAGATCAGCGTGACAGCGACCATCACGACGATCCCCACAAGGGTCAGCAGCTGGTGCGGGGTGAGCCGCCCGACCGGCGCTCCGGTGCGCGGCGGTAGCCCGACCGCGTCCGCTTCGGCCGAACCGCCGGCCACCGGCGGCATCTCACGCGCTCCCTGGCGTTCGAACCGCCTCGGGCCGCCGGCGGGCTGGGGCTCCTCCACATCCCGCTGCTCGCGGAGCAGGCGCAGCCCTCCGAATGCGACGAACACGACCGCGGCCACCAGCGTGTTGAACACCAGGCTGGCCAGGAAGACGGTGAGCTCACTCGAGGGCAGGTTCGCCTCGGCCACCGCGTCGTTGACGATCGTCCCGTAGACGCTGATCGGCGAGAAGCATCCCGCTTGGGCGCCATGAACCACCATCACGCCCATCAGGAGCGGGTTGATGCCGAACTGGACTGCGAAGCCGAGCGCGATCGGCGCGACGATCGCGACCGCCGCCGGGCTGACCGCCCCGATCGCGGTGAGCACGCCGGCGATGGCGAACATGATCCAGGGGATCGCGCCGACCCTCCCGCCCACCGCTTTCATGGCCAGGTTCACCAGCCAGTCCACGGTCCCGTTCAGCTGAGCGATGGCGAACAGGTAGGTGATGCCGACCAGCACCACGAAGATGTCGCCCGGAAACACCCCGAAGATGTCGTCTGCGGTCATGTCCGCTGCCAGCGTGCCGATGAGGAACGCCCCAGCGAAGGCGAGCAGCCCCATGTTGACCGACACCCCGATCGCGATCGCGAAGATCGCGGCGAGCGCAAGGATTGATACGACCTCGGCAGACATGCCTCAAACCTCCAGCTTCCTTTTCTGGATCTTTCCCATGGCGTTGCGCGGCAGGCTGTCCACGAACCGGACCTCGCGCGGCCGCTTGTGAGGCGCCAACTGGCCGGCCACGTGCTCGATCAGCTCGTCGGCGTCGGGCGCCCCACCGTTACCGGCCACTACGAACGCGACGATCCGCTCCCCCAGGTCGGGGTCAGCCGCGGCCACAACCGCGACCTCGTCGACAGCCGGATGGCCGAGCAGCGCGATCTCCACCTCGCCGGCCCCGACCTTGTAGCCGCCGGTCTTGATCAGGTCGGTCGAGCGCCTGCCGACGATGCGGAGGTAGCCGGCCGGGGTGCGCGTTCCGATGTCGCCGGTGAAGAACCAGCCGTCGCGCATGACGGCGGCGGTCGCGTCCGGGTTGTTCAGGTAGCCCGTGAACAGGTTCGGGCCCCGGATGGCGATCTCGCCGATCGTCTCGTCGTCCGATGCCTCGACGTCGCTTCCGTCGTCGGCCACCAGCCGCAGCTCGACGCCCGCGAGCGGCTCGCCCACGTACCCGGGGCGCCGCTCGCCGCTCGCGCGCACGGCCGTGTTCATGAGGGTCTCGGTCAGGCCGTACCGCTCGACGATCTCCTGTCCGGTCAGCTCACGCACGCGCTCGAAGTCGGGGGCGGGCAGAGGCGCCGAGCCGGAGACCAGCAGCCGCGGAAGGCCGAGGGCGGCGGCGATGCGTGGGTTGCGAGCGGCCTCCTCGGCGAGCCGGTGGTACATCGTGGGCACTCCAAAGACCATGGTCGCCCCGTCCTCGAGGGCGGCCGCGAGAGCGTCGGGATCGAAGCGGCCCAGGTGCCGGAGCTCGCCCCCACGCCGCAGCGGGCCCAGCAGCCCGACCACCAGCCCGTGAACGTGGAACAGCGGCAGCCCGTGGGTGAGCCGGTCGTCGGCCGTCCACTCCCAGGCCTCGGCCAGCGCGTCGAGGTTGCTGGTCACCGAGCGGCGCGGCAGGATCGCCCCCTTCGGGAGCCCGGTGGTCCCGGACGTGTAGACCACGAAGGCCGGGTGCTCGGGCTCGAGCTCCTCGGGTTGGAGGTCCGCCTCTGCGTTCAGGTCGACCTCGGCGAGCCGGGGCGGCTCCTGCACGTCGGCCAGCGCGTCTCGCGAGGCTCCGAAGAGGAGCTCGGGGCGGCTGTCCTCGAGGACGTGTCGCAACTCGGCCGCGCCGAGCTTCGGGTTGACGGGAACCACTACGGCGCCGGCCGACAGGGCGCCCACGATCGCGACGCACGTCTCCAGGGTCGATTCCGCCCATACCCCCACGCGCTCTGCGCCGGAGGCTTCGCGCGCGACGGCGCCGGCCGCGCCGCGCAGCCGCGCATAGCTCAGCGACGCCTCGCCGACCTGCAGCGCAGGCTCGTCGTCGAGCTCGTGGAGCGCGGGCAGCAGCACCTCGCCTTTGGTCATCCTCTCTCCCTCAGTGGCTGAGTGGCTAGACCACTTAGACACGTATCCAGTGGGCCTCTGTGTCAAACTTGGGCCGTGGCCACGGAATCAGAGGGGATCGCGCGCGCCCTTCGCCCCGTGCGGCGCAGCCGGCTCTACGAGGAGGTCGTCGAGCGCCTGCGGGAGCTGATCGACGTGCAGGGCCTCAAGCCGGGCGATCGGCTCATGTCCGAGCGCGATCTCGCCGAACGGCTCGGCGTGAGCCGCACATCGGTGCGCCAGGCGCTGACGGCGCTCGAGGTGATGGGACTTGTCCGCATACGCCACGGCGGCGGGGTCTTCCTGGCCCGTCCCCAGCACGCCGTCCTGCCCTCGCTCGCAAGCGAGCTGGTCGACCGCTATGAGCAGCTGCCCGCCGTCATCGAGGTGCGCGAGGCGATCGAGACCCAGACCTCGAGGCTGGCCGCCCGGCGGCGTGAGGCCGCGGACCTCCAGGCCATGCGCGCCGCGCTCGAGCGGATGGAGGCCGCCATCGAGTCAGGCGACGAGCCGGCCGATGCGGACGCCGAGTTCCACACGGCGATCGTGCGGGCGGCGCGCAACCCGCTGCTCTCCCGGCTGTGGGCCGAGCTCGCGGAGCCGATCGACCAGACGCGGCGCGCCTCGCTCGCACGCCCCGGGCGTCCGCCGCGCAGCCTCGCTGCCCACCGGGCCATCCTGGACGCGATCGAGCGAAAGGACGAGGACGGCGCCGCCGCAAGCATGCGCGAGCATCTCGCGGTGGTCGGGGACCTGGGCTTCCTGACCGGGCTTCGGGAGAGCTAGCCGGGCCGCCGCGACGCGTGCCTCAGTCCAGCAGGCTCGGCCGTCCGCGCGTGATGCGGTAGGAGAAGCGCCGGTCGGGGAGCGCCGTGCGCGACGGGCGCTTCACGGTGTCGACCCTGCGCAAGGTGCACGCCAGCGAGCGCTGGTTGGCCGTGACCAGGCCATAGCCGTGGTGGTCGAAGTCGGCGTCGATCGCCCATGGGTTCGCGGATCGCAGCACGTCGACGAACGACTCAGGGGTCCGCGGGTTGTACGGATCGGCGCCGGGAAGGACCCCTCCCCCGCCCTCGCCGAGGCCCGCAGAGGTGATCGAGCCGCCCACGAACTCGGTGGCGACCGGCCGGCGGTCGTCGGGGTCCACGCGCACGTCCCCGGCAACAAACGTATGGATGTCGCCCGTTACGAACACCACATCCTCGATCTTCCGGCGCCTGATGTGCTGCAGCAGCTCGCGGCGCTCGCCCGGGTAGCCCTGCCAGAAGTCGAAGCCGATGTACTGGCCGCCCGGAAAGATCGTCGGCATCACCGTCACCTGGTTCGCGATCACCTTCCAAGCGGCATCGGACTCCGCCAGCCGCTTCTTGACGAATGCCATCTGCCGCCGGCCGAGAAACTTCCGCGGCTGGTTCAGCTCGTCGCAGGCGGGGCCGACCAGGGCATCGCCGCAGGGCTGGTCGTCGCGGTACTGACGCTGGTCGAGGAGGATCAGCTCGACCGTGCGGCCGAAGCGCATCGAGCCGTAGATTCGGTTCGCGCCGCGCTTTGCACCGAACGTGGGCATGCTCTCGAAGTAGGCCCGGTAGGCGGCCGCTCGGCGCGCCTGGCTGTAGCGCAGCTCCGGTGGGAGCCCGCCGTCGGCCGGCCCGCCCGCATAGTTGTTCTGCACCTCGTGGTCGTCCCAGACGGAGATCATCGGGAAGCGCGAGTGCATCCGGCGCAGCCTGGGGTCGGATCGGTAGACCATGTACTTGGCTCGGTACTGCTCGAGCGTCTCGGACAGGCCCACCGGATCCGTGCGAACTCCGCCCCGTCCGTCACCGGCGGCGTATTCCGCCTCCGCGTAGATGTAGTCGCCCAGGTTGACGACGAAGTCGATGTCCTCGCCCGCCAGGAGGGTGTGCGCATTGAAATAGCCGAAGCCGTAGTTCTGGCAGGAGAAGAACGCGAAGCGCACCGGCTCGCGCGAATCCGGCGGCGGCGCCGTGCGGAAACGGCCGACGGGGCTCTCGCCGCCGCGGGTCGAGAAGCGGTACCAGTACTCCTCGTGCGGGCGAAGGCCACCGACCCGCGCCTTGACTGAGTGCGCGACCCCGTCCGAGGTCCGCACGAGCTCGCGAGCCACGACCCGGCGGAAGCCCCGGTCGCGCGCCACCTCGAACTCGACGGTCCCCCCACCGTCCGCATCCGCGACGCGCGTCCACAGCGTGATCGCCCGCGGTGAGGGATCGCCGGACATCACGCCCTCCGGGAAACGGCCTCCCCTGAGGCTGGGCCGCCTGCCCTGGGCGAGCGACTGGCCGCCGCCCACGGCACTCGCGACGACGATTCCGCCCGCCCCGGCGAGGAAGCGGCGGCGTGAGACGGCGACTCCCGCGGCCACGTCGCCACATTACCTCCGCAGCGCCCGTGGCGCCAGGGTAATGGCGTGTACTTACAGGCCCAGGTCGTCCGCGTAGTGCTCGCGGTACTCGCCGCGCCGCTCCTGCACGTTCTCCACGTACGCCCGCGTCTCCGGGAAGGGCACGTCCCGGGCGACGTCGAAGTTGTCCGGGCCGCCGGCCTGCTCGACCCATCCGTCCACGTTGGTCTGGCCGGCGTTGTATGCGGCGATCGCCGGCGTCTCGTTTCCGTCGTAGTGGTCGATCAGGTAGCGCAGGAACCACGCCCCGTAGGCGATGTTGATCTGGGGCGTGGCGAGGTCCGACTGCTCGAAGCGGATTCCGCCCGAACGCCTGGCGATGAAGTCGGCGGTCTCCGGCGTGATCTGCATGAGGCCGCGGGCCCCGGCGTGCGAGGTCTGGTCGCGGAACCGCGACTCCTCGTAGATCACTGCGGCGATGAGGGCGGCGTCGAGGCCCTTGTCGGCGCCCTGCTGGCGGATGATGTCGTCGTGGCGCAGCGGGAGGGTGATCTCACGCACCGCGTCGCCCAATGGGATGATCCCGGTCACCGCCGCGGCCACCCCGCCGCCGAGCACGGTCGCCGCTATCAGCGCGGTCGCCCGGCGGCGCCTGATCCGTGCGCGGGAGGGGCTTCGTGCGGCGCGTGTGGCCTGGGAGATCACTGCGTACCGAGTCTCTCAAGTACCTGGGACAGCGACTCCCTCAACTCTGTCAGCGATCCATCGTTGCGCACCGTGAAGTCCGCTCTCTCCGCTTTTTCCGCCTGCGTGAGCTGGCGCCCCGCTCGCTGGTCGACCGAAGCGTGGCCACGCGCGCCTGCCCGCCGCTCGCGAACCGCCTCGTCGGCGACGACCGCGATCGTGCTGTCGAACACCCCTTCCATGCCCGACTCGAACAAGAGCGGAACCTCGACCACTGCCACGCGGTCGTCCCCGACCTCCGCCCGCCAGGCGGCGACCCGCTCCCCGACGCGGGGCCACAGAACGCTCTCCAGCCACGCGCGGGCCTCGTGATCGCCGAACACCCGGGCCGCGATGGCCGAGCGGTCGAGCGCCCCGTTGCGGACCACGCCGGGGCCGAGCCGGCCGGCCACCTGGTCGCGCATCTCCTCCGTCGAGAGCAGATCGTGGACGACGGCGTCTGTGGAAAGGGTTGCGGCGCCGAGCTCACCGAGAAGGCGAAGCGCCTCGGACTTACCGGCGCCTAGACCGCCGGTCAGCCCCACGAACGGGGCCATGGGCTACTCCTCGGGTTGCTCGGAAGACGCGTCCGGCTCGGGCTCCCGAGCGGGGGGCTCATCGGCGTCCGGAGCGGCCTCATCGGCGGGGGCTGCCGCAGTGGCGTCATCGGCGCCGGGCTCCTGCGGAGCGGACGGCGCGGAATCCGCGGGAGAGGGCGGGGCCGGCTCGGCGGCAGGAGCGGGCTGCTCCGGGGCGGGCGCCTCGCCCGAGGCGGGCGCGGCATCGGCGGGCGGCGCAGCATCTTCGGCGGGCGGCGCAGCATCTTCGGCGGGCGGCGCAGCATCGGCCGGCGGCGCAGCATCGGCCGGCGGCGCAGCCTCGGCCGGCGGCGCAGCATCGGCGGGCGGCGCAGCATCGGCGGGCGCCGCGGGGGCCTGCTCGCCCGCAGCCGGCGCCTCAGCGGCAGGTGCCTCCGCGGCAGGCGCCTGCTCCAGCGGGGGCGCCTCCACGAGAGGCGGCGCCTCCTGCGCATCGCCTCCGAAGGCCACGGCGGCGCGCAGGTCCTCGGCGCCGCTCACCTGCGGGCCGGCGAAGACGTCCTCCGACAGTCCGAGATCGGGCACGTCGCCGATGTCCTCGCTCGCGCCCTGGGCAGCCGCGCCCGCGGCGGCGGCCGACTTGATGTGCGGCAGCTGCTCGGCCACTCGCTTCACGCTCAACGACAGGCGGCGGCGCTCGGAGTCGATCTCAAGCACCTTCACGCGCACGTCCTGGCCGGGCTCGAGAATCTCACGCGGGTTCTCCACGTGGTGGTGCGCCAGCTCGGAGATGTGCACCAGCCCCTCGACCCCGTCCATGATCTCGACGAAGGCCCCGAAGGTGACGACCTTGGTGACCTTGCCCTCGAGCTCGTCGCCGACCCGATACGTGTCGATGACCCGCTGCCACGGATCCTCCTGGGTCTGCTTCAACCCCAAAGAGATGCGCTGGCGGTCGCGGTCGATGTCGAGCACCTTGACCGGCACCACGTCGCCGATCGCGAGGATCTCCGACGGATGGTTCACGTGCGACCAGGACAGCTCGGAGATGTGGATCAGGCCGTCGATGCCGTCGAGGTCCACGAAGGCGCCGAAGTCCACGATGTTCGAGATCGCGCCCTCCACGATCATCCCCGGCTGGAGCCGATCGAGGATCTGCTGGCGGACCTCCTTGCGCTCCTCCTCCAGTACCGCCCGGCGCGACAGCACCACGTTGTTTCGCGAGCGGTTGAGCTCGATGACCTTGCACTCGATCTTCGTGCCGAGGAACTCGTCGAGGTTCTGCACGCGCCGGATGTCCACGAGCGAGGCGGGCAGGAAGCCGCGTACGCCGAGGTCGATGATCAAGCCGCCCTTCACGACCTCGATCACGGTGCCCTCGACGGGCTCTCCGGACTCGGCGGCGGCCTCGATCTTGCGCCAGGCCTTCTCGAAGCGGGCGCGCTTCTTGGACAGCAGCAGCCGCCCGTCCTGGTCCTCCTTCGTGAGGACGAGGGCGTCGACCTCCTCGCCCAGCTCGACCTCGTCGTGCGGGTCGACGGACTTCCGGATCGACAGCTCGTTCATCGGGATGACGCCTTCGCTCTTGTAGCCGATGTCGACCAGCACCTCGTCCTGATCGATCTGGACCACCCGACCGGACACGACGTCTCCCTCCTCGAAGGGGACAATCGTGGCGTCGTAGTTGGGAACTATCTGGCCGTCGATCTCGAGGAGTAACCCGCCCGAGCCCTCGACGGTCTTGGGTTGCGTAAGCGTCTCTGTATCCGGCACTGAGGGTTCTAGCCTAGCTACTCTCCGCGAATGCCGAGACGAAGGACACTACGCGGCGCCGCCCGGAGCCCCCTGTCCGGTGACGCGGACGTCCTCGTCTGCGGAGCGAGCTTCGCCGGCCTCGCGGTGGCCCGTGAGCTGGCCGAGAGCGGCGCGCGCGTGCTCGTGCTCGACCGCTACGAGATCGGCGAGCGGCAGACCTCCGCCTGCGGCATCCCGACCGGGTGGCTGCGCGCCATGGGCCTGATGGGCTCGCACCGGCAGGAGTTCGGGCGTCTGGTGGTGCACACCCCGCACGGCACCGCTCGGCTCGAGCTGCCGTGGACCTTCTCGACCTTCGACTACCCGGAGCTGTGCGCGCTCCTCTGGGAGCAGACGGACGCCGACTTCGAGACCGCCAAGGTCCATGGCCGCACGGGCGACACGGTCCACACGGACCGCGGGGACCTGACCGCGCCGCTCGTGGTCGACGCCCTCGGGTGGCGGCGCGTGCTGGGAGGCGGATATCAGCCGCCCGACGCCCCGCTCTCGCGGGGCCTGGAGGTGCACCCGAACGGCACCGGCGACGAGATGGAGATCTGGATCGACCGGCGTTACGTGCCCGCCGGCTACGGCTGGAGCTTCCCGGCCGCCGACGAGCTCCGCATCGGCGTGGGCTCCTTCGATCCCCGCTTCCACGTCAAGGACACCACCGTGCTGCTGGCCGAGGACCTCGCGCGCGACCCCGTGCGCTACCAGGGCAACTGGATCCCGCACAAGCTCCGCCCCGCGACCGAGGACGGCGTCTTCTTCGTGGGCGACTCCGCCGGGCACTGCCTGCCGCTCACGGCCGAGGGCATCCGCACCGCCTTCTATTTCGGGATCGCCTGTGGTCGCGAGCTGCGCGCCGCGGTGGAGGGCCGCAGCACCACCGCCGAGGCGCTCGCGCGCTATGGCGACTTCTCGGCCTCGCATGCGTGGAAGTTCCGCGCCATGCTGCTCGCACAACGCCTCGTGCCGAGGGTGCCGCCGCGCGTGCTGGCCCGCTCCCTGCGCGCGATGCAGTGGAAGCGCTTCGTCGACTGGTCCTTCGGGCACTACCTGGCGATCGCGCCCCCGCCGCCCCGGTCTCAGCCGCGCTCGTCGCGCCAGAGCCCGCGCCAGGCGTGGGCGAGCCAGAGCACCGCGAGCGCGAGCACCACGACGGTCAGCTCGAGCGCTTCATCGGGCTCCACGGCACCCAGCGCGGCGAAGAAGATGAACAGCAGGACGACCGCGCCGCACACCGCCCAGAACGCGTGACCCAGCGACTCCAGGACGGGGTGCGCGCCGGGCTCGAGGTGGGGCAGCTGGAACATGTGCCGACCGGCACCCGATGTTAGCTCAGCCCGTGCACGCCCGCGCAATCGGAACCGTCACGAATTCCTCTGTGTCGGGGTGCAGCGGCCGCGGGTTCTCCTTGCACCACACGGCGCGGCCAGTCGCGAGCTCGACGCGCCCCCGGAAGCGGTAGCCGAGCAGCAGGTCGCGCCCGCGGTAGGTGCCGCGCTCGCCGCGCTCGACGAGGCAGGTGAACGTCGCGTAGCGCGGATCTTCCCCCGTTCGCCTGATCCGCTCGCATGCGGCGGCGCGGATCGGGCCGTCGAGCGTGCCGGCCACCGCGCGACGGCGGGCATCGGCGCGAACGTGCTCGGCCAGCGCGGGCGCGATCGGCTCTGAAGAATTCAGCCGTGCCCGGCGCGGACGCTGTTGCTCGACGAGCTCGCGCCGGATCCGCTCGCGGTTCGCGGCGATGGCGGCTCGCTCGTTCGCCTCGTTCCGCGTGGCGTTCTCGAGCGCCGGCGGGACCAGCGCCACGGCGAGCGCGAGCAGTGCGGCGGCCAGCGCAGCCACGAGCGCCTTGCCGCCACGCGACAGGGCGCGCCAGCCCCGCGCGGGCAGCGTGAGGAAGTTCGGCAGCGGCGACCGGCGCTCCCCGCCTCCGGGGGCGGTCCACTCGCCCCGCTTCACGCGCGGCTCGATCACATGCAAAAGGTAGGGGCTGGTTAGACGCGCGCGAGGACGCGGCGCGATCGCTAACGCGCGCTTAAGACGCCGCGGCCACGCCCAGCCGCTCGCGCACGGCGGCCGCGATCTCGGCGCCCGCGGGCAGCCAGGCGTCCTCGAGGGTGGGGCTGTACGGCGCCGGGGTGTCGTCCGTGGCGACGATCCAGGCGTCGTCGAGGTCGTGCAGCCCCTCCGCGGCCAGGATGCCGAGGAGGTTGCCGGCCCAGCCACCCACGCGCGTGCCCTCCTCCACGATCATCACCCGGTTCGTCCGGGCGACCGACTCGAGCACCGTCTCATGGTCGAGCGGGCGCAGCGAGCGGATGTCCAGCACCTCGGCGTCTATGCCGTCGCCCGCCAGATCCTCGGCCGCGTCGAGGGCATCGCGCACACCCCTGAGCGCCGACACGATGGTGATGTCGGCGCCCTCGCGCACGACCGCGGCCTTGCCGAGCGGGACCGTCTCCTCGGTCGGTTCCGGCCCCTTCATCGAGTACAGGCGCTTGTGCTCGAGGAAGATGACCGGGTTGTCGTCGCGGATCGCCGACTTCAGCAGGCCCTTCGCGTCAGCCGGGTTCGAGGGGGCCACGATCTTGATGCCGGGGATGCCCTGGAACCAGGTGGCGTGGATCTGAGAGTGCATCGCGCCGAAGCGACCGCCGGCCCCGACCGCCGAGCGCACCACGAGCGGCACGCTCGCCTGCTCGTTCGAGACGTACCAGAACTTCGCGGACTGGTTCACGAGGCTGTCCATCGGCAGCGCCATGAAGTCCCCGAACATGATCTCGATCACCGGGCGCAGCCCCGTGACGGCGGCGCCGAACGCCGCGCCGGCCATCGCGAGCTCCGAGATCGGCGTGTCGAAGACGCGGTCCTGGCTGTGCTTATCGTGCAGCCCGGGCGTGGTCATGAACACGCCGCCCGGGGCGGCCACGTCCTCGCCGAAGAACACGACCGCGGGGTCGCGTTCGATCTCCTCGTCGATCGCATCGCGGATCGCCGTGCGGAACTCGAGCTCGCTCATTCCTTGAACTCGGTGCCGGAGTCCTGCTCAGGGTCGGGATAGGGCGCCGCGAGCGCGTTCTCGATCGCCCGGCCCATCTCGGCGTCGATCTCGGCGTCCTTCGACGCCAGGTCGTCGTCGCTCAGCCCGAGGTCCAAGAGCCGCGCACGGGCCAGGTCGAGCGGGTCGCGCGCGAGCCAGCGCTCCACCTCGTCGGGCGGGCGGTACTTGGCCGGATCGGACTTCGAGTGGCCGTAGTGGCGGTAGGTCTGGCACTCGAGCAGGGTCGGCCCCTCGCCGCCCCGCGCGCGGCCGACCGCTTCGAGCGCGGCCTCGCGCACCGCCCACAGGTCGTTGCCGTCCACCACCTGCGACTGCATGCCGAACGACGCCGCCCGGATGCCGATCTCGCCGCCGGCGGTGACGCTCGCCATCGGCGTGAACTCGCCGTAGAAGTTGTTCTCACAGACGTAGACGACCGGCAGGTCGAACACCTGGGCCCAGTTGAGGCACTCGTGGAAGTAGCCCTGGTTCGAGGCGCCGTCGCCGAAGAAGGCCACCGCCACCCTGCCCTGGCGCTGCGCCGACATCGCCGCCCCCGTCGCGGCGGCGATGCTGCCGCCCACGATCCCGAAGCAGCCCACCAGCCCGTTCGGGAGGTCGATCACGTTCATCGACCCCGCGCGGCCGCCGCAGACGCCGGTGGCGCGGCCGAGCATCTCGGCCGCGAGCGCCTCCGGGTCGGTGCCCTTCGCCAGGGCGTGGCCGTGGCCGCGGTAGGTGCCGGCCGCGTAGTCGTCCGGCTCGAGAGCCGAGCACACCCCCACCGGCACGGCCTCCTGGCCGGCCGACAGGTGCGTCGTGCCGTGCACCTCGCCCTTCAGGAAGAGCCCGTGGATCTCCTGCTCGAACCGGCGGATCAGCCGCATCCGCCCGTATCGATCGAGGTATTCGGCGGGTGACTCGCCGGGCCGGTCCTTGTGCTCGCGGGCGCGCTCGGTCTGTGTCCCGGCCATGACCGGCCACTGTACAGCAATCGTTTGCATACACTGGCTGGACGGTGGTCTCCGACGGAAATACGGTCGCGGCTCGGCGAGCGAGCACCGAGCATGGGCGTGCACGCGAGCGCAGCCGATGCAGCGCATCGGCGAGCATCGCGGGTGCGGCCAGGCGAAGGTTCGCAGCCGCCGAACGCGGGCGTATTTTCGGAGGCGACCACTAAGTGGACGTCAGCGTGCCCACGTCCGCGAAGGCGCTGGCCCGCGAGAAGGTCAAGGGCCTCTGGATCGCCATCCCCACCCCGTTCACGGCCGACGGCGCGCACGTGGACGAGGACAGGCTGGCCGCCTCGGTCGAGCACTACATCGAGGGCCTGCGCGTGGACGGCATCTTCTGTGGTGGCGTGATGGGCGAGTTCTGGGCCCTCTCGCTCGAGGAGCGCAAGCGGGTGCACGAGCTCGTGGCCCGCCAGGCCGCGGGACGCCTGCCGGTGATGGCGCAGGTGGGTGACCACGTCTTCTCGGACATGGTCGAGCTCTGCGACCACGCGATCGCCTGTGGCATCGACTTCGGCATCGCCATGAACCCGTACTACCCGCCGAGCCCGCCGCCGGAGTCGGTACGCGCGTGGTACGAGGCGCTCGCCGAGGCCTCGCCCCTGCCGATGTTCCTCTTCAACACGACGTACGCCGGCTACACCCTGTCGCCCGAGCTGATCGCCGAGCTCGCCGATCTCGACAACGTCTGCGGCATCAAGAACCCCCAGGGGACGGAGCACCTGCTGCGCGTCCAGGCCCTGGCCGGGGACCGGATCGTCGTGACGGACGCCTCCGAGCGCCACTGGCTCGAGCTGCACACCGAGCACGGCTTCCAGGCGCTGATGTCCACACCCGCGCTCGCGCTCTACCAGAGGCCCGGCGACCTGCCGATCGTCGACTACACGCGCCTTGCGGACTCGGGCGACCTCGACGGGGCGCGCGCGCTCAGCGGCCGGCTCGGCCCCGCGCGCGACGCCTTCGACCGCTGGATGCGCGAGCCGTGGCTCGAGCGGAGCGTGATCCCGATCGCGCAGCTGAAGGCGTGGCTCGGGCTGATCGGCCTGCCGCAGGGACCCGTGCGGCCGCCGCTCGTGCCGCTGGCGCGCGAGGAGGAGCTCGCGCTGCGCCGCGACCTCGAGGCCGCCGAGCTGGTCTAGGCCGTCCCGCCCTCGGCGATTGCGGTCCACTGTCCGACCCTGGTGTTCGTATGGAACACCCAGGCCGGACGGTGGCCCGGTCGCGGTGCGCGGCCGGCCCCGCGGGTCCTAGCCCCGCGCCGGCGCCGGGACCTTGCCGTCGTCGCTCAGGCCGTCGCTGACCGGCACGTTCTCCGGCTCGAGCTCGAGCGAGGAGCCGCGCGCCTCGAGCTCGAGCAGCGCCATGAAGTCGATGTCGTCGTAGCCGAAGCCCATCAGCGACTGCACGACCTGCTGGGCGGCCGCGGCAACCGGCATCGGCACGCCGTACTCCTCGGCTGCCTCGAACCCGAGCTGGAAGTCCTTGTACAGCAGGGCCGGTGTGAACGTCGGGGTGAAGTCCAGGTTCACGATCGCCGGAGACTTGTAGCGGGTGAACATCGACCCCATCACGCTCTTGTTGAGGAACTCGAGGAACGCCGCGCGCGAGACGCCGCCCTTCTCGGCGAGCACGGTGATCTCGGCGAGCGACTGGGCCACCACGCCGAGCATCAGGTTGTGGCAGATCTTGACGAGCCGCGCCACGTCGCCCTCGCCGACGTAGGTGGCACCCGCGCCGAAGAGGTCGAGGTACGGCCGGGCGGCCTCCCAGGCGTCGCTCGGTCCGGACACAACCAGTGTCAGCTTGCCGGCGTCGACCACGGAGGGGTTGCCGCTCACCGGGGCGGCCAGGAGAGCCACGCCGCGCGCGTCGGTCTCGGCTCGCACCTGTGCCGACGCCTCCGGGGAGACCGTGGACGAATCCACGATCACCGAGGGTGCGAAATCGGCCCTCGACAGCAGCCCGTTGTCGCCGAGGACGACGGCCTTGAAATCCTGGGGCCCCGCCACCATCGTGAAGACGATGTCGCGGTCCGCCAGCTCCGCCGGCGCGTCGACGATCGTCGCGCCGAGCTCAGCGAGCGGCTCGGCCTTCGCCCTCGTCCGGTTGTACACGGCAACGTCGCAGCCGGCCTCGAGGAGCCGCGTCGCGAGCGCGTACCCCATTCGGCCGGTCCCCACCCAGCCCAGTGTCTTGTCCTTGAAGTCGAAGTCCGGCATCGGTCTACCTGCAAACGTTTGCAGATACGGTACGTGAGACGCCGCCGCCGTGTCAAGGGGGCGAGGTTGACGCCCGTACGCGTCCCGTGCAATCGTTTGCAGATCCGATCGGCGAGGTGACGAGAAATGGCACTGCACACCTACGGAACGATGGCGGTCGACTGGGAGGAGCGGGTCCGCTTCGACCGCCTCCGCAAGGAGCGCCTGGCGCGGATCTCGTCCCTGCTCGCCGAGTCGGAGCTGGGCGCGCTGCTCTGCTTCGACATGACGAACATCCGCTACATCACGGCCACCCACATCGGCACGTGGGCCCAGGACAAGCTGAATCGCTTCTGCCTGCTCCCCCAGCGCGACGAGCCGATCATGTGGGACTTCGGCTCGGCGGCCCGCCACCACCAGCTCTACAACCCGTGGCTGGGTGACGGCCGCTCGCGCGCGGGCATCTCGACGCTGCGCGGCGCGATGTCGCCGGAGTCCGGTCGGGCCGAGAACGTGGCCGAGAAGATCCGCGTCGAGCTCGAGCAACGTGGCCTCATCGGGGAGCCGGTCGGGGTCGACGCCCTGGAGCCGGCGGTGCTGTTCGCGCTTCAGCGGTCGGGGGTGCAGGTCGTGGACGGCCAGCAGCTGATGCAGCAGGCGCGGATGATCAAGACGCAGGACGAGATCACCCTGCTGAACACGGCCTGCATGATGGTCGACGCCGCCTACGAGGAGCTCTACCGCGCGATGAGGCCGGGCATGCGCGAGAACGAGTGCGTGGGCCTCGTGAACAAGGTGCTCTACGACATGGGCTCCGAGTTCGTGGAGGGCGTGAACGCGATCTCGGGCGAGCGCTGCAGCCCCCACCCGCACGTCTATACGGACAGGGCGCTCCGCCCGGGCGACCCCGCCTACTTCGACGTCCTCCACAGCTTCATGGGCTACCGCACCTGCTACTACCGCACGTTCGCGGTGGCGAGCGCCTCGAGGGCGCTGATCGACGCCTACAAGCGCTGCCGCTACTACCTCGACGCCGCCATCGACCTGATCCGGCCGGGCGTCACGACCGGCGAGGTGGTGGAGGTCTGGCCGAAGGCCGAGGAGTTCGGCTTCGCCGACGAGGAGGCCGCCTTCGCCCTCCAGTTCGGACACGGCGTGGGCCTCGCGATCTGGGAGAAGCCGATCTTCAGCCGTCTGGTGTCGCTCGACCACCCCGAGGAGGTCCAGGAGGGGATGGTCTTCGCGCTCGAGACGTTCTGGCCGTCGAGCGACGGCTGGTCGGCCGCCCGCATCGAGGAGCAGCTCGTGGTCACCGCCGACGGCTGCGAGGTGATCACGCGCTTCCCGTCCGAGGACCTCGTGATCGCCGGCAAGCCGTACTACACGGTTGGCGGCACGCTGCCGCTCGAGCGCGACCACCAGTCGAATCGCAACACCCGCCTCGATTCCGAGACCCGCGAGGCGCTGCCCGGCAACGGCAGGATGCCCGCCGCCGATCCGGTGCGCTTGTAGGACCGTGCGCGCCGCGGTCGTCGAGGCGCTGGGCCGCCCGCCGGCCCCGGCGGAGGTGCCCGAGCCCCGGCGACGGCCCGGCGAGGCGCTGGTGCGGATCCGCGCCGCCGCGCTCAACCCGGTCGAGCTGCACATCTGGAACGGCCACTTCTTCGACGGACCGCCGCGACCGCCCTACGTGATCGGGCTCGAGGGCGTGGGCGTGGTCGAGGAGGGCGCGCTTCTGCCGCCCGGCACGCGCGTACGCGTGGAGTTCGTCCACCCGGGCTATGGGCGCGACGGCGCCGTGGCCGAGTACGCGGTCGCGCCCGAGGAGCCCGATGCGTCGAACCGCGCCTCGCAGGCATCGGTGGCGCCGATCGGGGACGAGCTGGAGGACGTCGCGGCCGCGGCGCTCGGCGTGCCCGTCTTCACGGCGCTCATGTGCCTCGAGCGCGCACGGCGGGCCGGCGCCTCGCTCGACGGCGCGCACGTGCTCGTGGCGGGCGCGACCGGTGCGGTCGGCCAGGTGGCGGTGCAGCTGGCCAAGCTGCTGGGGGCCGCGCGCGTGGTGGCTGCCGGCCGCAACCCGGAGCGCCTGGAGCGGACGCTGTCGCTCGGCGCCGACGCCACGGTCGAGCTCGGCGGTGGCGATCTGCGTGACCGCTTCTCGTCGGCGGCGGACGGTCGCCTCGACGTGGTGCTCGACCCGCTCTGGGGTGAACCGGCGCGGGCGGCAATCGAAGCCCTGACCCACGACGGGGTGTACGTCAGCTTCGGGCAGGCCTCCTCGCCGCTGGCCGAGCTGTCGGGCATCCCGCTGCGCAACCGCCGGGTCACGCTGGTGGGGCATTCGGGTGCCTGGGCCACCCCCGGGGAGCGCCAGGAGGCTCTTGCGCGGGCACACGCGCTCGGGCCGCTGACACTCGATGTCGAGGAGGTGGGGTTGGACGAGATCGGAGACGCCTGGGAGCGGCTCTCGCGGTCGGCGGGCCGCCGGCTGGTGGTCAGGCCGTGAAGGCCTCGACCGGGACGCTCCCCTACCCGCGCTTCAGCGACGCCGAGATGGCGCGCCGGCGCCACGCGCTCGCGGCGGAGCTGGACGCCGCCGGCGCGGCCCACGCGCTGCTGTACGGCGCGAACAAAACGGGCCCGGCGGTGGGCTGGCTCACGCGCTGGCCCGCCACCCGGGAGGCGCTGTGCGTGTTCACCCCCGGCGAGCAGGACCTGCTGCTCGTGAACTTCTACAACCACGTCCCGAACGCGCGGCGGATCGCCACCGAGGCCAAGGTGGACTGGGCCGGCCCGAAGCCGATGCTGACGGCGCTCGAGGAGCTCCGGCGTCGCGGCGCGCGGGGCGCACGCGTGGGGGTGATCGGGCCGCTCGGCTACCGGCCGTACGCGGCGCTCGCTGAGTTTGCGGAGCCGGTCCCGCTCGACGACGCCTATACGCGCCTGCGGCTGCGGAAGTCCGCCGAGGAGCTCGACTGGCTTCGGGTGGGCTGCGGGTTCACCGACGACGCGGTGCGCGCCGTGCACGAGCAGGCCGGCCCGGGGACCGACGAGCGGGAGCTCGGGAACCTGGCGGAGCGGGCGTACGTGGGGCGGGGCGGCACCACGCACATCCACTACTTCGGAACCACCGCCGTCCCCGCCCAGTGGCCGGCGGCGCGCGCCCTCGAGCGCGGCGACGTGCTCAGCTGCGAGATCAGCGCCTCGTACTGGGACTACACCGGCCAGCTCCTACGGACCTTCACGGTCGGGGACGACCCGGCGCCGCTGCACCGAGACCTGCACGAGGTGGCCGACGCGGCGTTCGACGACGTGCTCGCGAAGGTGCGTCCGGGCGCGACGGCGGCCGACCTCGTGGAGGCCTCGGCCGTGATCGGGGAGGCGGGCTTCACCACGCGCGACGACCTGGTGCACGGGTTCGTGGGCGGCTACCTACCGCCCGTGCTCGGCGACAGGACGCGCACGCTCGAGGGCGTGCCCGACTTCACGCTCGAGGAGGGCATGACGATCGTGATCCAGCCGAACGTGGTGACGGCCGACGAGAGCGCCGGCGTGCAGACCGGCGAGCTCGTCGCGGTCACGCCCGACGGCGCCGAGCGCCTCCATGACTACGAGCGCGGCCTGCTGAGGATCGGCTGAGTTGCGGATCGACTGGGACGTGCCGATCGGGATG
>Ga0081538_10000281_pt1 | contig 58298 bp, 58 predicted proteins | sample TabmetS5T2R1_FD_71022 | JGI IMG/M metagenome (GOLD analysis project Ga0081538, IMG submission 71022) | Tabebuia heterophylla rhizosphere microbial communities from the University of Puerto Rico - S5T2R1 | ecosystem: Host-associated > Plants > Roots > Rhizosphere ...
CCAGGATCGCTGCGACGAAGGCCGTTAGGACCTGGAGCGGCGGTTGCTCGCCCACGAGCACCTGCGCCGGGGCCTGCGCGAGCCGGGACGCGAGGCTGCCGTACTGCTCCGTCGCGGAGATGCCGTCGGTGGACCGCCAGGCGAGGTCGACGTTGGCGCGCTGCTCGAGCGCGATGCTCAGCGCCGCGAGCTCGACCGCCGCGACCGCGCCGAGCGCGGCCAGGAGCGCACGGCGGGGCCCGAGCGCGATCAGCAGCCACACCGCCTCCACCGCGATCACGAAGCCGACGAAGTAGTGCGTCAGGAGGCCGAGCGCGGAGAAGAGCGCCCACAGGGCGAGCGTGCGCCCCCGCGGCTCTCGAAGGCAGCGCAGGAAGAACAGGAACGAGAGCGCGGACAGCAGCACCGCCAGCGTGTAGGAGCGGCCGTCCTGCCCGTGCCAGATCAGCATCGGGTTGAGCGCGAAGACCAGCGCCGCCAGTAGCCCGGCCCGCGAGCTCAGGAGCTCACGCCCCGCCAGGTACGCCACCGGCACGGTCGCCGTGCCCAGCACCGCGGAAAGCGAGCGAAGGCCCTCCTCCCCGGTCCCGAGGACGCTGGTCCAGGCCCACGCGAGTGTGTAGTAAAGCGGCGGCGAGGCCTCCGTACCGGACAGCAGGGCGTCGAGCATGTCCACGAGGCCGAGGCCGACGAGGTTGACCACCACGGCCTCGTCGATCCAGAAGCTGCGCGTGCCGAGCGTCGCGAAGCGAAGCGCCGCGGCCAGGATCACGATCCCGGCCAGCAGCCGGATGTGGCTCGCCGGGATCTCGGCGCGATCGCCGCCGGCCGCGATGCGCTCGCGCAGCTGCCAGCCGCGAGGTCGAAGCAGCCTGACTTTCGTTGCGGTCACCCAGCAATCAAACGGCGGCGCTGCATGCAAGCTTGTGGCCCGTGACCCCGTTTAGTCGGCAATGGGGCTTCGCTTCGGGATCGTCGGCCTGGGCTGGGCCGCGCGCGCCTTCCACGCGCCGGCGCTCGGGCGGGTCGCGAGCGCGACGCTCGTCGGCGGCGTGGACAGCTCGCCCGAGCAGCGGGCGAGCTGGGAGCGCGAGACGGGCACCGCCTCATTCGCCGGCCTCGACGAGCTGGTGAGCGAGGCCAGGCCCGACGTCGTCGTGGTCGCCACTCCCCCGGATTCCCACGCCGCGCTGTGCGAGCGCGCGCTCGAGCTCGGCACGCACGTCTTCTGCGAGAAGCCCTTCGTATCGACCGTCGAGGAGGCCGACCGCGTCATCGCCGCCGCTGAGGCCGCCGGCCGCAGCGTCGCGGTGAACCACGAGTTCCGCGAGAAGCCCGTCTTCAGGGCCGTCAGGGACCGGATCGGCGCGGACGGCGTCGGGGAGATCGTCTTCTGCCAGATCTGGCAGCTCATGGACCTCGCCCCATGGGACGAGCCCGTGGCCTGGCGCCGGGACATGCCGAACCGCACGCTCTTCGAGGGCGGCGTCCACCTGGTCGACCTGCTGCTAACGACATTCGGCGAGCTGCCCGAGGCCGTCTACGCCCGCCACTCGGCCGGCCTCGAGGACCGCGACGTGGACGCCGTGCACCTGGTGACGCTCGAGTTCCCGGGCGGGCGGCTGGCCCAGATCACGATCGACCGCCTCTGCCGGGCGGGCACCCGCTACGGCGAGCTGCGCGTGGACTGCGAGCAGGCCTCTCTCCGCGCCTCGCTCGGCGGCCGGGCCACGCTCCAGATCGGCAAGCGCCGCGCCGAGCGCGCCGGCGTCCGCCTCGACCTGGCGTCGGGCGGGCTGGCGTGGGAGGAGCGCGGCCTCACCCGGCGCACCCTCGCAAAGAACCCTCGCCAGGCCGGAATGCGCGCCACCGCCTCCCTGCTGGAGCGGGTCGTGGCCGCGCTCGAGCGGGGTACCGAGCCGCCGTCGAGCGCGCGCGAAGCCCGCGAGGTGCTGCGCGTGATCGACGCCGCCTACGAGTCGGCCCGCACGGGCCGGCGCGTGGAGCTGGCGCCCGCAGCTGCACTCGCTTAGGCCTCGCCGCGCGCCGACTGTCGACTTTGTCGGCGTGAGGCCGACGAACTCGACACTCGATACGGCGGGCGGCTAGCGGGCGAAGAGGGCGACGATCTGGTCGCCGCGGCCCATCCGGTCGGCGCAGCGGGCGATCGCACCCTTGGCCAGGCCGCGCAGGCCGTCCGAGGGAGGCTCGATGGCGCCCCTCGCCGCGATCTCCACCGGGCGCAGCGGGGCCGATTCCCTCACGATCCGCTCGAGCGTCTCGCCGCTGAAGTGCCAGACGTGCTCGTCCGGCGCCCAGGCGAACCAGTGGTCCCCCATGAGCCGCGGGACGAGGCCCTTGTAGTGCGGCACCCGGATGGCCAGGATGCCGTCCGGCGCGAGCAGCCGGCCCGCGTGGCCCACGAACGTCCTCAGGTCCGGCACATGTTCGAGGACGTGGTTCATCACGACCACGTCGTACGGGCCTTCGAGGTCCTCGAGCGCGGTGGCCGAGACAGGCCGGCCGAGCCGCCGGCCCTGCGCGATCGCGTCGGGGTCGAGGTCGATGCCCTCGGCGTCGAAGCCCTTGGAGCCCGCGGCCGCGACCAGGTTGCCCGTGTTGCAGCCCACGTCGAGCAGGCGCTTACCGGGGGCCTTCCCTGCGAGCTCCTCTGCGATCCGCTCGCTCCACGAGTCGGGGCGCGTGCCGGAGCCGCTCCAGCAGGACTGGGAGCGCTCGTACCGCGAGGCGTCCGGCACGGGCAGCGTGCGCGCCAGGCGGCAGGAGTCGCACTCGGCGACGGTGAAGCTGATGCCCCGCTCGTGACCGCCGCGCAGCCAGACCCCCGACAGCACCTCGCTGTAGCGGTGGCTGCCGCAGAAGCAGACGGGTCCGTCGATCATCCGCTCGACGAGGGGACCGGGACAGGGGTCCGGCGGCGGAAGGCGCGGGCGCGGCCGAAGGCCGAGCCGAGCACGGTGCGGACCATCGCCACGCCGTCGTGCAGCGTGCCCCTAGCGAACAGCAGCATCGCGAGCGTCCACAGCGCGCCGGCTACCAGCAGGGCGAGCAGGGCGGCCGGGACAGTGACCCCGAGCGAGTCCGCCACGATCCATCCGGCGGCGCCGCCCACCGCCCCGCTCAGCACCGGTCCGGCCACCCGGCGTCCCAGGCGGGCGCCGCAGGCGCGCCTGGCCCGGCGCAGTACGAAGGCCATGGATGCGAGAGCCCCCGCGGCCCAGCCCAGCCCGATGGCCGCCACGCCGAGCTCGGGAAGCAGAGGGAGCGCGACGCCGAGCCGGCAGGCGCCGGTGATCAGGCTCGCGCGCAGCCCGGTACCGGCGTCGCCCCTCGCGTAGAAGTAGGACGAGCTGACCATCCCGATCGGGCCCGCGATGGCGAGGGCGATGGCGGCGCCGGGGAGTACCAGGCTCACGTCGGCCCATGCGGCGCCGAACAGCAGCGGCACGAGCGCCGGGCTCGAGGCGACCAGCGGGCAGAGGATCGCCGAGGCGGCCACGGCGAACGTCCCGACCGTGCGTTCGAGGAGAGCCCCTATCTCCCGCTCGTCACCGCTCTGCATAAGGCGCGAGAACGCCGGGAAGCCGACCCGCCACATCGAGTCGAACAGCAGGCCGGGGATCGCCAGCAGCCGTTGCGCGAGCGACCAGAGGCCGAGCACGCCGAGCCCGGCGATGCTCGCGATGCCGGCTGTGAGCGCCGTCTCGGTGGCGAGTTGCGACACCCCGACCGCCTGGAAGCGCCACCCGAAGCCGAGGATCGGGCGCACGACGGAAGGCCGGATGGACGGCACGAGGAAGCCGAGCGGAGACAGCGTGACCGCGGCGATGGTCCCCGTGAGAGCACGCACCACCGTGGCGATGGCCAGGCTCCAGGCGCCCATGCCGAGCGCCGCGAGCGTGATCGCCACGGCCAGGTAGACCACGACCTCGGCGATCTCGACCTTGAGCTGCACGAGGAACTCGAGCCGGCGCTGGAACAGGAGCATGGCGGGGGTCCTGATGGCCGTGAAGGGCAGCGCGGCCACCATGACGGCGGTCACCAGGGCGTCGTCGCCGATCCCGACCGCGACCGCGGCGGCGACCGTGGTAATCGAGCACGTCAGGACGAGCTGAAGCCCGGACAGCGCCCTGAGCTCCACCCTGGTCGGCGGCTCCTCACGGCCGACGAGCGCCGAGCCGAGGCCCGCCCCCGCCAGCAGCTGGCCGACGCTCACGACCGCGAGGCCCACGGCGACGATGCCGAAGTCCTCCGGCACGAGCAGCCGGGCGAGCACGAGGTTGCCGAGGAAGCCGAGCGCCTGGAACGCCAAGCCCCGGCCCATGATCAGGACCGCGCCGGCGGCGGCGCGCGACTTGACCTCCCCGGCCGCCATTCGGTCGTGTCCGGGCTCGGTCGGCTGGTGTCCGGAGGAACTCGACACTCACCGATCAAACGTTTCGCAGGCCCGGCAGCGTTCGTTCATCGATGAGGGCCTACTTCGGTCACCACAAGTGCGCCTCCACCTGGGTCTGGCAGATCCTGGACCGGGTCACCCGCGAGATAGGCCTGCGCCACTACCTGGTCCTGGACGAGAAGGCGCCGGAGGGCCGCGGCCCGCTGACAGGGCTGAGGCCCGGCGGCCCGGGCGGCAGGGCGAGCTTCGAGCGCGCCGGCCTCGGCGGGCAGGCCGCCGCCGCCGGCGTCGACTTCGTCTCCTGCATCACCGCCGACCAGGAGCAGGCCGACGCCCTCGCGCCCGCGCGCGCCTTCCACGTCATCCGCGACCCCCGCGACATCCTGGTATCGGCCTACTTCTCGCACCGGAACAGCCACCCCACCGACGGGCTCCCCCACCTCGCCGAGCACCGGGAGAGGCTCCGGTCGACCTCCAAGGAGGAGGGGCTTCTCCTCGAGATGGAGTTCTCGGCCGGCGCCCTGCGCGACATCGCGGAGTGGGACTACGGGCGGCCCGAGATCCTGGAGGTGCGGATGGAGGAGCTGTCGGCCAAGCCCTACGACGGGTTCATCGAGATCTTCCGCCACCTCGGCCTGCTCTCGCCCGAGGAGCCGGCCGAGGCCCGTGAGCTGCTCGGCGTGTGGAGGGGGCGTCTTCGCAACAGGCTGGCCTCCAGGCGCCGCCTCGGGCGCCTCAGGCGGCCGACCGAGGCCACCGCGGAACTACTGCTGGGAGCGGTCTACGGGCAGCGCTTCGAGGCGCAGACCAAGGGGCGGCGCGCCGGTGCCGAGGACCCGAACAGCCACTACCGCAAGGGCGTGGCGGGCGACTGGGTCAACCATTTCGGCGACGAGCACGTGGACGCCTTCAAGGAGCGCTACGGCGACCTCGTGGTGAGGCTCGGCTACGAGACCTCGAACGACTGGGGCGCGGTCGCTCAGGCCTTGAGTAGCTGAGGCCGCTCCATGCCGGCGGCGTCCGGGATGATCGGCCCGGCGTCGACCCCCAGCCACTGCTCCAGCAGGGCGCAGTAGAAACCGCGGAAGTCGCTGGTCGAGCGCAGGTTGCTGAGCTGGTCGAGCTGCGCCAGGCCGGGAAACTCGCCCACCATCGTGCCGCTGGCCGCGTTCCCGATCACGAAGGCGACACCTCCCGCGCCGTGGTCGGTCCCGCCGGACCCGTTCTCCATCGGTCGCCGCCCGAACTCCGACCAGACCTGGATCAGCACCCGGTCGGCGAGCCCGCGCGCCTCGAGGTCGCGCTGGAAGGCGAGCAGGCTGTCGGCCGCGGCCCTGAAGCTGGGGGCGAACGACTGCGCCTGGCCGGCGTGCGTGTCGTAGCCGGCCGTGCCCTGGATCGAGACGCAGCGAAGCGGCAGCCCCGAGTCGATCATGCCCGCCAGCCCGGCCAGCTTGACGGCGAGCGGGTCGCTCGGATACGGCACCGGGCTGGACATCTCGGTGAACCCGGCCAGCTGGCCGTGTGTCCCGGCCGTCCGCCGCGCCGCGGTGCGGGCCTGATCCATGGCGACGCTGTCCACCGCTCCCTCGCCGAGCTTGGCGTAGGCGCCATAGATGCTCGTCTTGATCGGCCCGGCCAGCCCGTTGACCGGCAGCGAGTAGTCGTGCGCCGCGAGCACCGAGCAGACCGGCACCGAGCTCGAGGCCAGCGCGGGCATGAGCAGGTTCGTGAGCGACAGGCCCTGGAGCGGGTTGTCCGGGCTCCCGTGCAGGTCGAGGTAGCGGCCGAGCCAGCCCGTGCGCTCTCTCGTGTCGAGCGCCCCGACCTCCCAGAAGTGCCGGCTGGTGAAGTGCGACTGGTTGGGGCCCGAGTAGCCGATCGCCGGGAACACCGTCAGCTTGCCCTCGGAGTGCAGGGTGGCGAAGGCCTCCGCGGCGGGGTGCCATTGCAGGCGGGCGTCCTCGGCGAATGGGGTGCCGAGGTCGGGCTGCAGGCCGAGCGTGGGGCGCAACGTGGCGTAGCGGGGGTCCCCGATCGGAGCGAGCACCGACAGGCCGTCCAGTCCGCCCTCGAGGTACACGGACACCAGGACGCGGCCGTCCGTGCTCTGCGCGAAGGCCTCCTCGATCGCCAGCGGGTCGAGGTTCCGGGCGCCGTAGACCGCGAGCGCCAGCCCGGCCGAACGGAACAGGAACGAGCGCCGGCTCAGGCCGGTACCGGCCGGCAGAGGCATGCCGGGCTCGATGGCGGGAAGACCGCTGCCTGCCTCCGCGATCGCGTGGCGGACGGCCTTGGACCTCGTGTATTCGTTGCAGCAGTCGGCCATCAGGACACCTGGAGGTCGGGGGCGACGGCGATGAGCTGCCGGAGGGCGTTCTGGCGGATCGCGCGTACCTGCGAGGCCTCGCGGGCGTTGCGGGTCGGAGGGAGGCTGCTCGCCGCCCAGCCCGTGAGTGCCTGCCGCGAGGCGTCACTCAGCGGCGGGTCGGCCCAGAAGGCAAGGGCCCGGGCGACCGCCTGGCTCGGCGACTCGGTCGGGTCGTAGGTCGTGCCGGCCTGCGACTCGAAGTCGATCCAGGCGTCCGAGAGCAGGTGGTAGACCATCATCCAGCGCGCTCGCATGGTGGTCGTGTCGAGCCAGGCCTCGTCCTCCCAGCCGTTGACGTTCGGCGGCCAGAACAGGCGCTGCCCGGCCATCTCGGACCACGTGAACAGGGCGTCGCCGTCCACGCCCTCGCCGCGCGCCCTGCAGAGGCCGGCGGCATACACCACCGGCGGCTTGACCATCGACTCGCCCCGGTACAGGTCCGGGTGCATGAGGATGGCCTCCACGAGCGGCAGCACAACCATCCCGCCGGCCACGTAGGCGCGCTCCATCGCCTCCCTCGTGGCCTGCGGCGGCGGCGTCGGGATGAAGTAGCTCCAGAGCTTCTCGACGAGGAAGGAAGGGTGCAGCGGGTGGTCGCAGCACAGGTTCGAGGCGTCCGCCCAGTCGAAGTTGCCCTTCTTGCCGAAGATCGTCTTCTCGCCCCTGTCCTGCAGCTTCGGCTCGATGTGGAAGTTCACCCAGCCCACCGGCGAGCGGTCGGCGGCCCAGCCGGTGTGGGCCCGGGCCATCTCGCGCACGTCCATCTCCGTGTAGCCGCGGCCCTCGCCGAGGGTGAACAGCTCCATCGACTCGCGCGAGTAGTTCTCGTCGGGCCTACCGGCCTTGTTCACCCAGCCGTTCAGCCACTTGAGCATTGCCCCGTCCGACGCCACGTTCAGCAGGAGCTGGCGGAACGAGCCGAGGCCGTCGCGCCGGAACATCTCGTTCTGGATGAACATCATGCGGACGCTGTCCACGGTCGCGTTCGACGTGGCGAACCAGTCGTGCCAGATGAGCGTCATGCGCTCGATCAGGGGCCTGTTGGTGCGGATCATGCGGTCGAACCACCACATGTGGTCGTTGCCGTGCGCCCCGAGCGGGTTGAGCGCTCCGCCGCCGTTGCCCTTGGGCTCGGGTCCGATCAGCTGCTCCGGCGCCTGGGGCCGCGTGAGGCTGCGCACCGCGGCGTCGACCCCGAGCCGGGCGAACGCGTCCCCCTGGCCCGGCGTGGGCCCGAAGCCCGCCCGCCAGAGCAGGCGCTCGGCCTCACGGCGCCCGAAGGGGCCGTCGTAGACGGGCACACCCGCGATCGCCGGGCCGGAGACCCCCGCCGGCGGGCGCGGTACCACCGGAGGGGGCGCCGCGACGGCGGGGGCCGCTCCGACCGGGCTCGAGAGCGCCTTGCGCTTCCTCTTCCGGGGCCGGGCGCAGTACTGCACGCGCTGCCGCTTGCCCTTGCGCACGACCGTGCGCGAGCGGGTCTTCAGTGGCTTGCGGCAGCGCTTCTTGCGCGAGCGCTTCGGCCGCTCCTTGGCCTTTGGGACGCGCGCCATACCCCGTCCATTTCGACCGGAACGGGGCGCCGACGAGGGTCCGTGTCCCCCTTTTGGACGAATGGCGGATCGGCCTTCCGTCCAGTCCCCGCCCGGAAGCCGGACCTTCCCGCCCTCGTTTTAGTTGCAGATGATCAGGCAGGCGCCCCGCGTGCTGTTCCTTTCGCCCCGCCGGGAGGACTACCTGGCCGACGGCATCTTCCACGGCCTCCGCTCGCTGCTTGGCGACCGGGCGGTCGACTACCCCAAGCACGAGATCATGTACAGCTCGCCGGCGGCCGAGAGCGTCAAGGCGCGGATCCGCGGCGGCGGCTTCACCCTCTACGGGCTGCTCGAGGACATCCCGATCGACCGGTCGCGGACGCTCGACGAGGCTCGCAACGGGGACTTCGACCTCGTCCTGTTCGGCAGCGTCAAAGAGAGCTTCGGATTCTTCGTCGAGATGTACCGGGACCTTCCCGGCACCCAGCTCGCCGCGCTCGACGGAGACGACCACCCGAGCATCTGGCCCTACCGGCGCGCCTGGTGGGTCCGTCCACGCTGGTGGTTCATGCCGCGCGCGCACAACCGGGTGCCCTACTTCAAGCGCGAGCTCACCCCGACGACCTACCAGTACCGCGCGTTCAACCTGCTGCCGGGCGCTCTCGCGCAGCGGCTCCCGATGCTGCGCGGGCTGATCCCGACCTCATTCTCCATTCCCGAGGATAAGATCTACGACGGCCCGGCTCAGAAGACGCAGCTCTTCGCGCGCGACACGGTCGATCCCGAGTTCGCCGAGATCGCCCCGATCGGGGAGCGCGACGACTATCGCTTCCACTCCGAGGACGACTACTACGAGGACCTGCGCCGGTCGCGCTTCGGGATCACCACGAAGCGGGGCGGGTGGGACTGCCTGCGCCACTACGAGATCGCCGCCAACGGCTGCGTGCCGTGCTTCCGCGACCTCCACCTGAAGCCCGAGCGGTGCGCGCCGCACGGGCTCGACGAGACCAACTGCCTGAGCTACCGCTCCCGCGACGACCTGCTCGAGCAGATCGACTCGATCTCGGACGGCGACTACGACCTGCTCCGCGCCGGCGCGCTCCGCTGGGCGCGCGAGAGCTCGACCACCCGGCGCGCGGCCGAGCTGCTGGAGCGGCTCGGCTGGAGCGTCGCGACCGAGGGCCAGCAGCGAGCGCCGCTCCAGGAAGCCCTTGCACACTGAGATCGCCACAGCGCTGCCGAACCTCATCGTCATCGGGGCGATGAAGTGCGGGACCACGAGCCTGCACAGCTACCTGGACCTGCATCCGGACATCTCGATGTCGGAGCCCAAGGAGCTGCGCTTCTTCGACGACCCCGCCTGGCGCGAGCGCGTCGACTGGTACGCGTCCCACTTCGACCCGGACGCCGCCGTGACCGGGGAGGCGACCGTGTACTACACGGCCCACCCCTGGATCCCGGACGTGCCGGAGCGGATGCGCCAGCTGGTGCCGCACGCGAAGCTGATCTACATGGTCGGCGACCCGCTTCGGCGGCTGATCGCCCAGTGGGTCGAGTGGTGCACGATCGAGGCCGACCGGTCGCCCGAGATGCTCGGCAAGTGGGCGCGGCTGCCGTTCGCCGAGGTACTCGCCGACTACGACGAGCCGGGCCACCCGGTGGTCTGCCCGAGCCGCTACGCCACGCAGCTCGAGCGGTACCTCGAGCTGTACCCCTCCTCCCAGGTCATGGTCGTCGACCAGGACGACCTGAAGCACCGCCGCGTCGACACCCTGCAGGCGATCTTCCGCTTCCTGGAGGTCGACGACCGGTTCGACTCGCCCGAGTTCGTCGCGGAGCTCAACACGCACGGCGAGAAGACCCGCGCCTGGTCGAGCTACTCGCGGCTCCGCAAGGGGCTTCTGGCCGCCGGAGCGAACCGGATCCCGGCCCCCATCCGCGGCCGGATCGGCCGCGGCATGCGCTCGGCGTTCTCGCGCCCGCTCGAGAAGCCGGTCATCGACGACGCCGTGCTGCCCGGCCTCACCGAGCACCTGCGCGCCGAGGCCGACCGCCTGCGCCGGCTCACCGGCAAGGACTTCCCGCGCTGGAGCGTCTAGAGGACCGCGGACGCCGCAGTTCCCCCTTGTCACCCTTCCGGTGGCGACCTATGGTCCATTTGCCATGTCCGTACGGAAACGGGCAGGCGGTGCCCTAGACCGACTTCAGCGCTCAGTGGCTCGCTCGGACCGGGCGACGCAGCTCGCCGTGCTCGCACGGAACCAGTGCAACCGCGTGGTCCGCTACCACCTGGCGGGCGGTCACCGGCAGGACGAGACGGGCGAGGTCTGGCTCGTCCGCGCGACGGCGCCGCGGCTGTGCACGTTCGTCGACGTGGGAGCGAACGTCGGGGATTGGACCGCCCTCGTCCGCCTGTACGCACCCGGCGCCGCCGGCCTCCTGTTCGAGCCGTCGGTCGGTGCCCTCGGGGAGCTGCGCTGTCGCTTCGGAAACCAAAGGGGAATCGAGATCGTCGACGCCGCGGTGGCGGCCGAGCCCGGGGAGGCGAAGTTCTTCGAGGAGCCCGGCGCGGGCGAGGCGTCGTCGATGGTCCCGGGCCATGCGCCGGCCGGGAGCAGCGCCCGGCGCGTACGCGTGACCACCCTCGACGACGAGCTCGACAGGCGCGGCATCGAGCGCGTGGACCTGATGAAGGTCGACGCCGAGGGCTACGACTTCGAGGTCCTGCGTGGCGCCTCGACGTCACTGCGCGAATACCGGGTGGCGGTCATCCAATTCGAGTACAACCGGCCCTGGGCCCGTGCCGGTGCCACGCTGGCGGGCGCGATCGGGATGCTCGCGGAGCACGGGTACGAGACGTTCCTGCTCCGCGGCGACGGGCTCGAGAAGATCGATCACGAGTTCTACGGCGAGTTCTTCGACTACGCGAACTTCGTCGCGCTGAGCCCGGCCGCGCAGCCGCTGATGGCTGCTCTCTAGCCCGCGGCGATGGCGTCCCGCGCCAGCGCGACCGCCATCGTCTCCCCGGGTGAGATGGGCGCCTCGGCCCCGGTCCGCGCGGCGTCGTAGAAGCGCTCGATCAGCGTCCGCAGGCCGGGATAGGCAGGCTCACGTCGCGCGGCGCGGCGGCCGAGGTTGGCCCCCGCTCGCGCCGCCCTCCCGAGCGACAGCGCGAAGGGGCGGGCCGCCTTGTAGCGGCGCGAGGCCCCGCCCCGCTCCAAGTGGGAGAAACCGTGGAAGAAGTCGAGCTCGAGCGTGCCGCCCTCGCAGACGGCCCTCAGCTCGTTGCGCGGCGGCCGTCCGCTCATGCTCACGGTGACCGACACCCCGGCGGCCTCCGTCTGGCCGTAGGCCCGCAGCTCGCCCGCGCGCGGGCGGGCGGCGCTCCAGCTCACCTGCTCGAGGCCACCGGGCAGGAGGCGCTGGAGGACGGCCAGCGCGTGCGGCACGATGTCGAGCGCCACCTGATCGAGCGATGCTCCGCCGCCGGCCGAGCACGCGATGAAGTCCACCTGCACGAGCGGGCCGATCCGTTCCAGGGCCTCCGGCGCGCGCAGCATGCCGGGTTGGAAGAGGTACTGGTGCACCGGACACAGCAGCCGGCCCGCCTCGCGGGCGGCAGCCAGGAGCCGGCCCGTGGCCTCGGCATCGTGGGCCAGCGGCTTCTCGACAAGGACGTGCGCGCCCGCCGCCAGCGCTTCCTCGACGAGCGCCTCGTGCGCCTCGGTGGGCGTGCACACGTGGACGACGTCCACTCGCGTGGCCTCGAGCAGCGCGGTCAGCGTCTTGAACCGGGCCCCGGTGCGCGGATCCGGGTCGGCGACCGCGACCACGGAGCCACCGGCGCGAGCGAGCTCGCGGGCGTGCCAGCGCCCCATGAGGCCCGCCCCCACGACTGCCGCTGATACGGGACCGTTGCTCAGGCCCGGAAGAATGAACGGAAGCTCTGGATCACATGATCCAGCAGCCACCGGTCAGTGTCCGGATGGATGCCGATGAAGAGCCCGCACGCGGAGAGCTCGCGGGCGTTCGGGAGGCTTCCCGCGGTGCGGTGAACGCGGTCCCTGAAGGCCGGCTGGGCCGCCAGGTTGCCGCTCACGATCGGCCTCGTCTCGATGCCGCGCTCTCCGAGATGGCGGGCGAGCGCCTGGCGCGTCTCGTGGTCGCGGGCGATGACCGAGAAGCCGAACCACGTGCTCGTGCCGCCCGGCTGCTCGGAGACGAAGCGCAGCTCGCCGCTCAGGCCGGCGAGCCCCTCGAGCAGCGTGTTGGCGGCCTGCCGGCGCGACTCGTTGAAGCCGTTGAGCCGGCCGAGCTGCACGAGCCCGAAGGCCGCCTGCGTCTCCATCGGGCGCATGTTGTAGCCGAGGTGGGCGAACAGGAAGCGAGGGTCGATGTGCGGATTTGCCTGCTCGATCTCGACCCGGTCGGTCATGTCGCGCGTCCAGCCGTGAGCGCGGATGCTGCGGGCCGCGTTGGCGAGCTCGTCGTCGCTCGTCACGAGCATCCCGCCCTCCACCGTGGTGATGTGGTGGGAGAAGAAGAACGAGTACGTGCCGGCGTGTCCGAACGAGCCCGTGCGGCGGCCGGCGATCTCGCTGCCGAGCGCCTCGCAGGTGTCCTCGATCAGGAAGAGGTCGTGCTCGCGCGCGAACGCCTCGACGGCAAGGACGTCGACGGGATTGCCGAGCAGGTGCACCGGCATGATCGCGCGCGTGCGCGGCGAGACCGCCTCGGCCAGGTCCTCGGTCCGGATGTTGAGCGTGTCGCGATCGACGTCGACGAAGACGGGCACGTAGCCGAGCTGCAGGATCGGCGCCACGGTCGTGGACCAGCCGACCGCCGGCACGATCACCTCGTCGCCGGGCCGGAGCCCTCCCTCGCGGACCTCCGCGGACAGGCAGGCGAGCGCGAGCAGGTTCGCCGAGGAGCCGCTGTTGACCATCACCGCGTGCCTGACCCCGATGTAGTCGGCGAACGCGGCCTCGAACTCGAGGACGCGGCTCCCCATCGTGACCCTGCGCGTGAGCAGCGGCCCGAGCGAGGCGGCTATCTCCTCGGCGCCGAAGAGCGGTAGCGCCAGCGGGTAGAGCGCGCCGCCGTTTCCGTTCGCGTGGCTCTCCTCCAGGGTGAGGTATTCGCGAACCAGTTCCTCGATCTGGCCAGCGATCTGTGTGCGCCGGTCGAGCGCGGCGGGCAGCGTGGCGCTCATCTGCTCAACCGAACGCCCGGCGCTCCACCGTTCTTCCGACCAGCTCCTCCTGCCGGAACCACGCCACGGTGTCCGCCAGGCCCTCCGAGAGGCCGATGCGAGGCCTGTATCCGAGCTCCGCGAGCCGCGAGTGGTCTCCGACCCAGGACTGCACCTCCCCCGCCCTCACGTCGCCGCTGTAGACGTAGGTCGGGCTCACGCCCAGGTGCTCGCAGATCATCGCCGCGAGGTCCCGGATCGCGACAGGCTCGTCGGCCGCGACGTTGTAGGCCTCGCCCTCGCCCCGCCCCGCGCCGAGCACGAGCAGGATGGCGTCGACGACGTTGCCGACGTGGTTGAAGTCCCGGACCTGGCTGCCGTCCCCGTAGATGAAGAGCTCGTCGGGGTTGTCGAGGATCTTGCGCATGAGGTCGTAGACGACCTGCTTGCGGAGCCGCGGGCCGTAGACCGGGAACAGCCTCAGGTTGGCGGTCCAGAGGCCGAACACGCTCGCGTACACCGCCACGTACCGCTCCGCCGCCAGCTTGCTCACGCCGTAGGGAGCCACGGGGACTGTGGCGTCCTCCTCACGCGACATCCCGCCCGCGCTCTCGCCGTACACCGCCGCGCTGGAGGTGTGGACCATCCGGGCCTCCGGCGCGGCGTCGCGCACGGCCTCGAGCAGGTTGAACGTCCCCACCACGTTGCGTGTGAAGTCGTCGCGGGGGTCCTCGACCGAGGTCGGCACGTAGGCGTTGCCGGCCACGTGGAAGACGGCCTCCACGCCCCTCGACGCCAGGAGCGGCCGGAGGTCGTCGCGCGCGAGGTCGAGCTCCTCCACCTCCACCTCTCCGGCGACCGCCTCGAGGTTGGCCTCCGACCCCGTCGAGAAGTCGTCCACGACGGTCACCCGGGCCCCGCGCGCGACGAGTGCCTCGACGAGATGCGAGCCGACGAAGCCCGCGCCGCCGGCGACCAGCATCGAGCGTCCCTCGATCCTGTCGTTCACGACCGCACCCCGTGCGCCTGCGCCGCCAGCGCGGGTGGAGCCAGCTCGGCCGCCTCCTCGAGGACGGCGAGGGTCTCGAGCGAGCAGCGGCGCCAGGAGCGCTTCGCCGCCTCGGCAAGGCCCGCCTCCGCCAGCTCCTCGCGGCGCCGCGGCTCGGATGCCAGCGACGCCATCGCCTCGACCAGCTCGCGCCGCTCGGCCCGCGCCATCAGCCACGCCGCCCCGCCGGTCGTGTCCCGCATGCCCGGCGTGTCGATCGCGATGACCGGCGTGCCGACGGCCTGGGCCTCCATGGCCGGCAGCGACAGGTTCTCGACCGTCGCCGGGAGCACCAGCGTCTCGGCGGCGTTGTACAGCGCCACGAGGTCATCGTCGGCGACGTACTCACGGTGCACGACGGCGTCGGCGATCCCGAGTCGCGCGGCGAGGCCCGCCACGTCGAGGCCGTGCGTGTTCAGGCCGATCACCAGCAGCTTGTGCTCGACCGACCTGCGCGACCGAAGCTCCGCGAACGCCTCGAGCAGCAGCGGGATGTTGCGCCGCTGGCTGAGCTTGCCGACGAACAGGAAGAACGGTTCCGGACCGCCGAGGTACTCCATGCGCGCGGCGTCCACGCAGGGGTCCCCCGGCAGCGGGCGGAAGCTGTCGTCGGCGGCGAGCGGAACCACCCTGATGCGTGACTCCGGCACGCGGTAGGAGCGGGCCACATCGCCCCGCACGGCTTCGCTGGCCGTCATCACCAGGGTGGCGTGGCGAGCGCTCCAACCGTAGAGGCGGTCGTAGGCGAGGCGGGCACGGCGGGGATAGAGCTCGGGGTGCGTGTGCAGGGTGACGTCGTGGGTCGTGACGACGGTCCTCGCCCTCGCCGCGAGCGGGCGCGTGTAGGACGGGCACAGCAGCACGTCCTCGTTCGCGGCGGGCGCCAAGCGCAGGTTCTCCCACGCGAGCATCGGCCAGTCGGGACGCACCACGCGCTCCCGGATGGTCGGAGGGAGCGGTGTCTCGGCGCCGAGCGGCACCGGCGTGTAGGCCGTGACGCGATCCGCGCGGCCGGCGAGCGCCTCGTCCGTCCAGTGCCTGAGAACGTTGTGCAGGTAGCGGCCCACGCCCGTGCGCTGCCCTCGCAGCCGCCAAGCGTTGACGCCGATCCTCATGCAGCCTTCATGTCGCGCATCGCCTCGTAGGTGCGACGCACGCCTTCCTCGATCGAGAAGCCCGGGCGCCAGTCGATCAGCCGCTCCATCGTCGTGGTGTCGCAGCGGAAGTGCATCGGCCCGTTCACCTCGCGACCGAGGTCCGCGATCGGCACCCCGCTGACCTCCTCGAGGATCTCCACGACCCGCCCCACCGACGTGGCCGTGCCGGTGCCGAGGTTGAGCGTGCCGGTGTAGTCGGCGTCGAGCAGCTGCGTGGTGGCCTCGGCGGCGTCCTCCACGTAGATGAAGTCGCGCTGCGGCTTCGTCGAGGCGACCGCGCCCGCGCCCTCGTCGAGCAGCCGGTGGCAGAGCCAGTGGATGAGGTCGAAGCGGCCGAGCGGGGTCGGGCCGTACAGGTTCGACATCCGCACGTTGACGATCGGGACCCAGTTCGCGTAGAAGCGGAGCGCCTCCTCTGCCAGGTACTTGCTGAGGACGTAGCGGTTCCGGTACGGGTCGATCGGGGCGTGCTCGGAGACCGGGTCGGGGATCCGCTTCTCGTCGTAGATGAGGATCGTCGAGAAGTGGATGAACCTCTCGATCGGGCGGGTCTTGATCTGCTCCATCGTCTGGAGCAGCGGCACCACGTGGTAGTCGAAGGCGGTGGGCTCGCCGCGCGGGATCGTCTCGATCTCCAGGTGGTGGTGATCGGTGTTCCCGATGATGTAGACGACCTTGTCGAAGTCCACGTCCTCGAGCGCGCCGAGGTCCGCCAGCGATTCCACCTGGATGTGCCGGTTCGAGGTGACCGGCGGCGTCCGTCCCACCGAGATCATCCCCGGGTTGCGCTCGAGCACGTACGGCCCCAGGAACCCGCTCCCGCCGAAGAGGATCGTCCCCTCTCCGCGCCGCGCGGCCGCCGGATCGGCGGCCGGGCGCTCGAGCACGGTCACGGCAGGAGCACCTCGCCCTCGAAGCCGCGCGCGCGCAGCTTGGGCATGATCTCGTCGTAGTAGTTCCAGGCGAAGAGCACCGCCGCGTCGGCGGCGCGCTCGGGCTCGAACATCTCGGCCTCGTCGATCACCGGGATGTGCACGCCCGGCAGGTACATGCCGATGCGCAGCGGGTTGACCTCGGTGATGTACTCGAGCAGCTCGGGCCCCAGGCCGCAGTAGTTGCAGACGGTCGAGGCCTTGGCGGGGGCCCCGATCCCGATCACGCGGCCGCCGCGCTGGACGTGCTCATAGACGCCGGCGAACAGGCGCTGGCGGCGCTCGTCGACGACGCGCGCGAAGCGCTCGAAGGTGGCCGGCTCGAACAGCTCCTCGCGCTCTTCCAGCTCCACGAGCTCCCGCACCCGCGCCGAGATCGGATGGTCGCCCGCGTGGCAGCTGAAGACGCGAATCGAGCCGCCGTAGACGTCCGAGCGCTCGACGTCGTACACATCCATCTCGTAGCGCCTGAACAGCTCGATGAGCGAGCGGATCGAGTAGTAGCGCAGGTGCTGGTGGAAGATGTTGTCGTAGTGCTCGGTGAGCACCATGTCGAGCCAGTACTGCGAGTCGGTCGCGAAGATGCCGCCAGGCGCCAGCAGGGTCTTCACGCCGCGCATCACGCCGGTGAGGTCGGCGATGTGCGCGAAGACGCCGCAGGCCGTGATGGCCTGGGCCTGGCCGTGCTCGGCCACGATCTGCTCGGCGGTGGGCTCGTTGAAGAAGGCGTGCATGGTCGGGATGCCGGCCTCGTTGGCGATGCGCACGGGGTCCCCGGCCGGGTCCACGCCCAGGAACTTCACGCCGTAGGGCACGTAGGCCTGGAGCAGCGTGCCGTCGTTGGAGCCGATGTCCACGGCGAAGGAGCTCTCGTCCAGGGACAGCGCCGACACGAGCTGCGGCGGCAGGCTCTGCAGGTGGCGCGTGGCGGTCTGGGTCGTGCCGCTGACGAACGGGAAGTTCTTGTAGACGACGGCCGGGTCGACGATGTAGCTGAGCTGCGCCAGGCCGCACTCGAGGCAGTGCTGGAGGCGCATCGGGTAGAAGGTCTCCGGCTCGTTCCGGCCCGCGCCGTCGATCAGCAGGTCGCCGATCGGCTGATGCCCCAGGTCGAGTCCCGGAACGGTGCTCGCGCCGCAGATCTGGCAGGGCACGTCCGCGGCCTCGCGCCGCTCGTCGCGCCCGGGCAGACCGCCTGCCCTAACTCCGTTCGCCTGGCTGATTGTGCTCATGCCGGATCAACGGGCTCCGCCGGGGCAATCTTGTGTCCACCGGCGGGGGCGCCGAGGCGCCTCCAGACGACCCTGAGAGAGGCTGCGATCGGCTCCACCAGGCCGAGCCGCACCGCGCTGAGATAGTCGAGCACGAGCACGAGCAGGAAGGACGCCACGGTCACGGCCGCCGCCCCCTCGATGCCGAACAGCGGCACCGCCGCGAGGTTGGCAAGCACGTTGGCCCCAGCGGCCCACAGGTTGTTGCGCATGAGAACACCCTGGCGGTCCGCCGCGATCAGGGCGTTCGAGTACGGAAGCGTGGCCGCCATGATCGGGATCGTCCAGGCGAGGATGACGAGAGCCGTGGTCGCGCCCGTGTAGTTCTCGCCGAACAGGTCGGTCATCAGGCGCCCTGCCACCAGGCTCAGGACCAGGGCCGCCAGGGCACCCGCCGCGGCGCCGACGAGGACGGTCCGGCGCACGAGCGCGGCGCGGTCCGCCCCGTGGGATGACGCGAGCGACGCGAGGAAGGTGACCGACAGGAGCCCCATGATCGTGGCGCCGAACATCACCGGCTTGTAGGCGGCCCCGTACAGCCCCACGTCGTAGCGCGCCATGACGGCCGCGATCAGGAGCACGTCGAAGGAGTAGAGGGCGGTCCGCGCGAAGTTCATGACCGTGAGGGGCAGGCCCGAGCGCAGCACCCGCATCCACGCCTCGATGTCGACCCGGGGCAGGATCAGGCCGAAGCGGCGCCTGACCGCGACGAGCACGACCAGGGCGTAGACGAGCTCGCCGGCCGCCATCGACACTGGGACCCAGAGGACGTCGAAGTGGGCCTTCACGAGGAGAAGGACCCCGATGACCATGACGACCTGGCTGGCGATGTTCCCCACCGCCACGGCCTTTGCCTTCTCCACGCCGAGGACCATCCAGCGCATGTTCAGCGCGACCACCGGGAGGATCAGGGCGAACAGGTAGCCGGCGCGACGGTCGGTGGCGGTCCCCGGCAGCACCGAGGCGGCCAGCACGAAGAGCACCACGGCCGCGGCGCTCAGCGCGAGCCGGAGGCCGAGGATGCGCTCGGTCAGCTCACGGAAGCGCCAGGGCTCCCTTGCAACATCGCGCACGCCCATCGTCTCCGTGCCGGAGTCGACCACGATCCGGAACCAGTGCACGAGCGTGATGCCGAAGACGACGACGCCGAAGCCCTGCGGAGTCAGGCGGCGCGCCATCAGGATCACGGCGACGAAGCCGAGCAGGCGCGCCACGCTCTCGCCGGCCACGAGGGCGGTGAAGCGCCGCAGCAGGCCCCGCCAGGCCGGCTCGGTCTTTGGGAGCTCGGATTCGGGCATGGTCAGCTGGACTCGCCTGCCGATCGAACGTCTGTCGAGTGGCCGGGCTTGCTCGTCAGCGCGATCAGCGTGTGCCCCCACGGCAGCTCGCCCCGGGTGTGCCCGAGGTAGGCGCGCTCCAGCGCCAGCGTCGCGGTGCCGATCGCGTTCTGCACCGGAGAGACCGGCGTGGGGATCCCGTGCCGGGTGTCGTCCGGCGCCTTCGGGCTGCGGCCGCGCAGCGCCGCGATGGCCGAGCCGACCACGTTGGCGTGCGTCACGCGCTCGCAGCGCCAGCCCGCCTCCTCCAGCACCCGGCGGAGCTCGCTCCGGTCGTAGAGGCGCCAGTCGTCGCGCTCGCGTCGGGCCCTGCGAGCCCCGCCCGTGCGCACAAGAAGCGCAGCGCCCGGCCGCGCCACCCTGCGCAGCTCGCCCAGGCTCGCCGCGACCTCGGCGTCCGGCACGTGCTGGAGCACGTCGTTCATCACGATCAGGTCGAACGAGTCCGCCTCGAACGGCAGCCGGTGGACCGGGCGCACGTGCAGCTCCGCCTCCGGGACCCTCTCCCCCGCCAGCGCGATGGCCTCGGCGCCGATGTCCACCCCGCACGCCCGCTCCGGCTCCGCCGCGTCGAGCGCCCATCTGAGGAAGCCCCCCGTGCCGCAGCCGGCGTCGAGCACGCTCAGGCCCGGCCGCAGGCGGTCGCCGAGCATCGCCGCCTCGAGCGCGCGCATGCCGCGGTGCCACCAGTGCGAGCGCTCCACCTCGCGGATCCGCTCGTAGTAGTCGGGCGGGTAGCCCGCGGGGATCCCGACCTGAGCGGTCACGCCGCGGCCACGTAGTCCTTCGAGATCAGCCGCCTGGAGCGCGCCCCTACGCGTCGCAGCAGCAGGTACGTGTCGAGCTCGCCCGCCACGGCCCGCCCGAGCAGCTCGGGGCGGCGCAGGTAGTGGGAGTCCACCCGGGCCAGGCGCCAGGGGTCCGCGCCCGTCCTCACCGTCGACAGCCCTCCCGCGCAGGCGGCGGCATAGGTGGCCCGCACGAGCTCTCGCCCGGCCGGGCCGGGGACGGCGTTGTAGGGGTAGGCGAACGAACGCACCGGGCGCCCGACGGCGTCCTCGAGCGCCGCGCGGGAGTCGACGATCTCACGGCGAAGCGCGGCGGGCGCGGCGATGCTGAGCGGCGCGTGCTCGATGCCGTGGGAGCCGATCTCGTGGCCCGCGCCGGCGAGGTCCGCCAGCGCCGCGGCGCTCAGCAGGGGACGGCGGGGCGCGGCGCCCGGCTGTGTCGGCCAGTCGTTCGTGCCGCCCAGCGCGCCTGCGACCGCGAAGATCGTGGCGCTCATCCCGCGCTCGGCGAGCAGCGGCGCGGCGTGCTCCCCCACGCTGGTGAAGCCATCGTCGAAGGTGATGGCGACGGCCCGGTCGGGCAGCGTCCCTCCGCGGACCGCCTCGGCGATCTGGCCGACGGTGAGCACGGAGGCTCCGGCGTCCGCGAGCACGTCGAGGTGCTCGCGAAACAGGTCCGGGTCCACGCACAGCGGCGCAGGCCCGTTCTGGACCGCGTGGTAGGTGAGGATGAGGGCCGAGCCGCTCATGCCGCGATCGCCTGCGGCTCGATCAGCCCGAGGTAGCGGTCCAGGTGGGCGTCCGGCGTCCACCGCTCGCGGTGGGCCCGCCGTCCGCGCCGACCCAGCTCTGCGCGCAGGTCCGGGTCCGCGGCGATCCGCTCGAGCGCGGCGTCAAGCTGCGCGTCGCTGCGGTAGGTCAGCGCCGCGCCGCTCTCCTCCGCAAGCTCGGCCAGGGCGCCGAAGGCGCGCACGATCGCGGGGACGCCGCGCGCGAAGGCCTCGATCGGCACGAGCCCGAACGACTCGTGGCCCAGGGTCGGCACCACAGCCGCCAGCGCGCCGCGGTAGAGCGCGTCGAGCTCGTCCGGGGAGCGCCACCCCAGGAAGCGGACGTGCGGGAGGTCGCGGGCCGCGTCCTCGAGCTCGCCCCGCAGCGGGCCATCCCCGACCACGAGCAGGTCCTCGCTCCGGCGGCGCCGGAAGGCCTCCAGGAGCACGCCGACGCCCTTGATCGACTCGAGCCGCCCCGCGAAGAGGAAGTACGGACGGTCGGAGCGGTGGGCGGGGCCGTCGGGCGGGACCGGCACGAAGTGCGGGATGTGCTCCACCCGCACGAGCCCGGAGAAGCGGGCGTGCAGGCGCGCGCTGGTTCGGCTCGGGACGATCAGGGCGTCGAGCCGCCCGAGCGACCGCTCGAGCAGGCTCCCGGACCGCCACAGCTGCGGAGGCCTGCGGTAGGAGATCGAGCAGCGGACGCACGCCGGCTTCTCGCACACCTCCCGCTTGTTCTTCCAGAGCACGTGCGTGGGACACAGGAGCCACTGCTCGTGCGCCGTGTAGAGCCTGACCCGCGCGCTGCCCATGCCCAGGACGGCGGGCCCGCCGATGAGCGACGCGTTGTGGAAGTGGAGCACGTCCCAGTCGCCCTCCAGCGCCCGCCGCAGCCGCGCGCCCGCGGCGAGCGGGCGGCCCGAGAGGTGGGTCAGGAGCGGGGAGACGCGCCCCAGTCCCGCGTCCACGGCGATCGTGCGGACGCCGTCGTCGTCCGGCTCCGCCGCCACCGTGCCCCCGAGCGCCCTGTACGCCTCGAGCGAGTGCACCACCGTCACCTCGTGTCCGCGCTCGACGAGCGCGCGAGCCAGGCGCTGGATCTGGATGCCGTCGCCGCCGAAGCTCGCGGGCGGGTAGAAGGTCGCGACCATGCAGATCCGCAGCGGCCTCATCCCCTGCCCCCCACCGCCGCCAGCAGCTCGCCGAGCCGGTCGGCCGTCGCGTCCCACGTCATCTCGCTGACCGCCTCGCAGGCGCGCCCGCCCATGCTCCTCCGCAGGGCCGCGTCGCCGTTCACCCGGTGGAGCGCCGCCTCGAGCGCGGCGCGGTCGGTGGGCGGGAAGAAGAGCCCCGCGCTCCCGAGCGTCTCGCGGTGGGCCGGCAGGTCGCTCAGCACCACGGGCGCCCCGCACGCCGCGGCCTCGACCGCGGGGAGGCCGAAGCCCTCGGCGAGCGAGGGCAGGACGGCGGCGCGGGCGCCGGCGTACAGGCACGCGAGCGTCTCGTCGCTGACGAAGCCCGGCAGGCGCACCGAATCCTCCAGCCCGTGCGCGGCGATCCGCCGGCGCACTCCCGCGGCGGCGGACAGATACGAGTCGTCGTCCATATCGCCCACCAGCACGAGCGGCGGAGCTCCCGGGCCCTCCGCGAAGCCCGCGTAGGCGTCGATCAGGAGCTCCAGGTTCTTGTGCGGGCTGATCCCGCCCGCGTACACGTAGTAGCCGCCCGGCTCGAGCCGGAGCGGGTCGAGCTCCGCGCGCAGGGCTTCCTCCCCGCGCGGGCCGAAGACCGGATCCGGCGCCTCGGGCACCACCGCCAGGCGCTCGGGATCGATCCCGAAGCGCCGCCCCACCGCTTCCCGGGAGGCGGCCGAGACGGTGAACACACGGGTCGCGCGCCGTACCGCCATGCCCTCCTTCAGCCGCCACAGCAGCCTGTTCTTGCGGCTCGGAAGCGTCAGCTCGGGCAGCTGGTCCGCGATCACGTCGTGCACGCCCACCACCGTGGGCACGCCGACGACCGGGAAGTAGCTGTAGACCGAGGGGAACAGCAGGGCGTCGAGCCGGTCGCGTGAGACCTCCCAGCCGAATCGCAAGAGCTCCGCCGCGGGGCGGCTCTCCTCCGCCGGCCGCGCGCTCGCCCGCACCGCCCGCGGCGTGGCGGCGGGCGGAAGAGAAAAGCCGTTCGCGTGCGGATCGACGTAGAGCACGTATTCGGTGCCGGGGTCCCGCTCGACGAGCCGGCTCACGGCATTGCGGGCGAAGCGGCCGAAGCCACGACGGTTGCTCCAGCTCGTGGCATCGACGCCGACGCGCATCTACCTCACCCGAAGCAGGCTCCTGCCGCCTCCGAACGCGTAGCCGACCGCCTCGCCGAAGGACCACACCGCGAGGTACACCAGCACGAGCGGCGTGGCCGCCAGGAAGCGGGCGCGGTGGCGGCGCTTGCCGAACACGTTGCGGGCGATGCGCGCGTACAGGAGCGGGATCAGCGCCGGTGAGCCCAGCACGTAGATCGCGCGCTTGGCCCCGAGCTCGGTGTTGCGCATCCCGGCGTGCGAGCGGGCGTAGTGGTAGCGCTGCGACACGAACTCCCGGAACCCGAAGTCCTTGACGTGCTCGAGCGCCATGTCTCCGTCGGCGTAGAGCCCCACGCCGTGCTCGAGGAGGTGCGGGTGCAGCCACGTCTCCCAGCGGCCCTCGTCGAGCAGCTCGCTCATCGTGGCGAGGGCCTTCCTGTCGTACGAGACGTTCATCCCGGTCAGCGACGTCGTCGGGCCCTCGGCCAGCGGCTCCATGTGCTCGCTGTACTCGCAGAAGAAGGCGGCCCAGTCGCGCAGGCGTCGCGTCGCGCCGTTGCGCACGGCGCCGCCGACGACCGAGTGGCCGCGGCCGTGCGCCGCGCTGATGCGCCCCGCCCAGCCGTCCCGCACCACACAGTGGTCCTCGATCACCGCCACGTACGGCGCACGCGCATGGGCGATCCCCGCCGCCCGCAGCTCGGGCACCGCCATCGGCTCGTCGAAGGAGAGGAGCTTGACCCGCGGCCAGCGCTCGGACACCTGCCTGCGGGTGTCCGGATCGGTCCAGTCCGCGACGATCACCTCCGCGTCCGGGGCGCGCCGCTCGAGCGAGTCGAGGCAGCGTCCCAGGTACGGGAAGCCGTTCACCGAGGCGATGACGACCGACAGCCCGGGTGAGCTCATTCCCTCGCGCCGTTTCGCGGCGGCGGGGAGGGTGAGGCGACGGAGATCGCCAGGATGCCCGGGCCGAGGCCTCCGTCGGCGTCGCTGATCATCGCGGCGGCCTCCCTGCGGGAGCGCACGCCGAGCTTCGCGAAGGCGCTCGAGAGGTGGCTCTTGACCGTGCTCTCGGCGAGGTGCAGCCGGCCCGCGATGTCGCCGTTGGTGAAGCCGAGGACGACGAGTCCCAGGATCTGGCGCTCCCGGTAGGAGAGAGCGGGCCGCGCGATGTGGAGGCCCAGGCTGCGCGGCACGCAGATCTGGCCCGCCGCGGCGGCGCGCACGGCGTAGGGCAGGCGGCTCTCGAGGTCCTCCCCCGCCGGGAGCACCCCGGCCGCGCCCGCGTCAACGGCACGCCGCACCCCGGCCGGACCGAGAGCGGGAGCGATGACCAGCACCTTCGACTCGGCGAACCGGGCGGTGAGCTCCCGGAGCGTGCCGAGCTCCGAGCGCGACTCAGGGTCGAGCGCGACAATCACGACCTTCGCCGCCGCGGCGGAGTCCAATGCGATGCCGGCCGTGCCCAGCGCGGCGGCCACCCGGGCCGCCAGCTCGGGGGCCTCGATCGCGACCGCGGCCGTCAGGGCCGGGGTCTGCGACGTGGAGGACTCGAGGAGCGATCCCTGTGCCACGGGGAAGGAACGTCAAGGGCGGAGCGGGACTTTCACCCCCCCATCCGTGGCAAAAGGACCCAGAAAAGAGTCCGACCCCGCTTCCGCGGGGCCGGCTCAAGTCCTACTGATGATCGTCACCGACGGCTGGCGTGGAACTTGTTACCGCCGTCTTCGGTCCCGATGGTCGGGGAACCGGCGGTCAACTCTTCCAGCGTTCCATAGTCGACGATCTCGGGCTTGGTGTACTCCACCGCGACTCCTTGGCGGTCGGGTTCCAGATCAAGCTAAGTCCGAGTCTGGAGACCGTCAAGGCTGAAAAAGGTAGGGCGGCGGTGCGGACCCGCCCATCCTGCGGTGGCGCTTACACGCTCGAGTGGAACTTGTTCGCGCCGTCCTCGGTCCCCACGTTCGGGGACCCGGCGGTCAGCTCCTCCAGCGTGCCGTAGTCGACGATCTCGGGCTGGGTGTAGTCCAGTGTGGGGTGGTCCACTGCGACTCCTTGAAGATCGGGGCGCTTGGCACGCTAGGTCCCGGTCTTGGCCTGGTCAAGATGGAAAAAAGTAGGGCGTTCGAGAATGCGGTGGCGAGGCTCCAAGATGCCCTGGCTTTCGCGCAAATCCCGTGCAAAAGCGGGGTTCTCCTGCTGCCGCAACCAGCATTCGGCGGTCGCCGCGCGCCACGCGAACAGCGCCCACATCTGGAGGCCGAGCGGGCTGGCCGCGGGTGCCCCTTCGAGCAGCTCGCGGTGGAGAATCGACGGGTTCACGTAGGCGCCCACCTCGGGGCTGCCGGACAGCAGACGGCGGACGACCGGCAGGTCGTTCCCGGCCAGGATCTGGTGGAACACGATGTCGAAGCTGCTCTTGTCGGTCCGCTGGCGCACCGGCTCGGGCAACAGGCCGGCCATGCTTCGGCGAAACAGCGGGCGGCTCAGGTCCCGGTCGAGCGCCAGCTCAGGCGGCAGCCGCAGCACGAGCTCGATCACGTCGACGTCGTAGAGCGGATGCCGGGCCTCGAGCCCGGCCATCGCGGCACGCCGCCGCACGTGGTCGTACACGATCGAGGTCCCGCCTCCCCTGTAGAGCGTCGAGAGGAGCCAGGTCGACCAGCGCGGGCCGCGCTCGCGCTCCCAGAGGCGCGACTCGTCGGTCTCCACGAAGGCTCGGGCAAGCGCGGGCGTGAACCAGGCGGGTGCCCGTTCCGAGGGCTCCCTGCGCCGCGCCCGCGCGCGTGTGAGCCAGAGGGGCACGGGAAGCGCCGGCCGGAGCCCGAACGAGTTGAGCCTCGACAGCACGCGCCGAGCGGAGGGTGGCTCCCCGGGGAAGTTCCGCGCCATGCGGATCGCCGCCAGGAGCCGCCCGCGGCGGAGCCTGTCGGCAAGCATGTACGGCGAGTAGTAGAAGATCGCGTCGCCGCCCTCACCGTCGAGCAGGGTGGTCACGCCGTCGGCCGCCGCTCGCCGCAGGAGGGGGTTCCAGAAGAACAGGTTGGGCGACACCGGGGGCACACCCCAGGCCTCCAAATAGTCGAGCGAGCCCGCGATCACGCTGCCGCCCTCCACCGCGATCCGCACGCTGCGAAGGCCGAGCTCCTCCGTGAGTGGGTCGATGTAGCGCGACTCGTCGAGCTCGGGATGCTGCGGGAAGACGGCCGAGTAGCCCGCCACCGGTGCGCGGTCCGCGCCGAGCGTTCGCGCCGCGGTCGCCGCCACGGCGCCGGAGTCGAGCCCGCCGCTCAGCATCACCCCTGACCGCTCCCCCGGCCGGCAGCGTCGCCCGACCGCCCGGAGGATCGCTGCGCGAAGCTCGGCCGCGGCCTCGTCGGCGCCCAGCGAGACCGGATCCACGTGCTCGGGGAACCAGAACCTTCGGGGCTCGGACGTGGCGCCGTCGAGCCGCGCCAGATGGCCGGGCTCGAGCCTGCGGACGCCCTCGTACAGCGTCCGGTCTGCGGGCGGACCGCTGATGCCGAGCCAGTGCGCCACCGAGATGGCGTCCGGCGCCGGGCGGGTGGGCAGCAGGCGAAGCAGCTCGCGCGTCTCGGATGCGAAGGCCGTCCTCGAGCCCATCCGGTGGAGGACGAGGGACCGACCGCCGAGGTGGTCTCGCACGAGCAGAACCGACTCGCCGCCGGGGGACCACAGCACGAGAGAGAAATCGCCCCGCAGGCGGCGGACGAACTCCTCGCCGAGGCGTTCGTATAGCGCTCCCAGCAGCACCTCCGGGGAGGCGGCGGCGCGCACGCCGGCCTCACGCGCGACGCCGTCGAGGTCGTAGACGTGGCCGTCCAGCAGGCAGCCCGCGCTCGCCGGCAGCGGCGGCCCGGTGTAGGCGAGCGTCAGCGCGTCGAGGTGCAGGACCTCGGCCTCGGACCCCAGCGCGCCCACCGCCGCGGTCCGTCGCGCGCCGGGGGACATCGTGCCGCGCGGATCGTGGATGCCCGCAAGGGTGCGGTTCACGTGTGGGCTCGCAGGTGGGTCTCGAGCGCTGCGGCAAGCTCGGCGGCCCCGGTTTCCGGAGCCACGCTGGCGCGGAACAGCGGCGTGCCGTGAGCGAGCCGGGTGCAGGCGTCGAGCTGGTTGGTGAGTCGCTCGGGGGTTACGACCATGTGGGTGAAGGTGCTCCCGAGCAGCAGCCTCGGGTCGGGCGGCCAGAGCCGCTCGAACGTGGTCCGCTCCGCGTCGCCGCGGTCGAGGAAGTAGAGCGCCGCGAGCGGCAGTGGCCGGGGCGCCCGCTCGACCCGCACCCTCAGCGCCTCGCCGTCGTCGCCCAGCACCGTGCCCAGCCTGGCCAGGCCCTCCTCCCCCAGCCTTCGCGCCTCCGGGTGGCGGACGCTCACGACTCCGGGGCCGGGCTGCACCTCGAGCCGGGCGCCGTCCGGCTCGAGCGCAAGGACGTCGTCGGCCAGCAGCTCGGCGCCGCGCAGCACGAGGTGCACCGCCACCGAGCTCTTCCCGGCCGTGCTCGCTCCGACCAGGCCGACGGCCCGCCCGTCGACCGCCACCGCGGCCGCGTGGAAGGCCTCGAGCCCCTGCAGCACGACCGCGAGCGGAAGGACCTGCCCGATCAGGCAGCGCTGCCAGAGCCAGCCCTCGACGTCGGGAGGCGGCGCACAGCGGATGGCCGTTCCGTCCGGGGAGACGGCGTAGTCGCCGTAGCCGTCCGCGAAGAGGCGGAACCCGAGCAGCGGGTGGCGCTCCAAGGCCGCCTCGACGCGGCCGTCATCGTAATTCCACTCGCGGAGGCGGACCGTGTCCTCTGAATCCCATCCCGCCGCCACCTGCGCCGGGTCCGCCTGCTCGAGCGATACGGTCCTGCCGGTCGGCGCCGTCTCGCCGGGCGTGAGGCCCTCGACCGGAAGCCCGAGCTCTACGTCGAGCCCGAACGCCGCGGCCACCGCCGGCGCGGCTTGCCTCAGGTCAGGGTCCCGGAGGCGCATCGATCTCGAGGAGTCCACGCTCGGCGAGGTGGACGCACAGATCGCACAGGTCGCGCTCGACGCCTTCCAGGGGCTCCACGTACTCGGCCGCGATGCGGGCCGCCGCCTCACCCACCGTGTCGCAGCCGGCCAAGACCTCGAGCATGCGCCCCGCGGTGGTGTTGAGCCCGTGATAGCGGCCCGTGGAGAGGTTGAGCACGACGGTCTCGTGAACGAAGGCGCGCATCACCACGTGCGACGGGACGCGCGGCCGGGCGGCCAGCAGCGAGGAGGGGCTGAGCGTGACCGGCGCCATCAGTACTCCAGGATCGTCCCGCGGCGGCGGGCCGTCCGCAGCGCCAGGGTGAGCAGCCAGGTGGCAAGGGGCATCAGCAGCACCGCGAAGCCCGCGATCTTGAGCACCGCGAGCCAGGCGGGGTCCGGCATCGGCGTTCCTACGAGGACGTTGCGCATCAGGTCCACGGCCGGGGTGAACGGCTGCACCTCCGAGGCCCACTCGATCCAGTCGGGCAGCACCGCCACCGGGAAGTAGAGGCCGGCGAGGATCGACAGCCCGGCCACCACCCAGGTGGCGCCGGACGCCGTCTGCTTGACGATCACGGCCGCGGCGACGAGGGCGAGGCCGAAGCAGGCGAACGAGAGCGCGCCGAGGGCGGCGACCGGCAGCCCGAGCGCGGCGGTCTCCCAGCGCACGTCGAGGCCGAAGGCGAGTCCGGCGAAGGCGATAATCAGCGCGCCCATCGCAACCGAGAGCGCGAACGGGAACAGCATCATGGCCAGGAGGCCGCGCGCGGGCCCGAAGGGCGAGACGAGGAAGCGCTCGAAGGTCCCGGACATGAGCTCGCCGCGCAGCGCCATGGGTGGCTCCTGGAGCGTGCCGTTCAGGAGCTGCAGCGTCACCAGCCCGATCACGGCGAACGCGAAGTAGGCGTCGCTCGACGCGAACGTCTCGAACGTGACGAGCCGCGAGATGTAATAGAAGAGCGTCAGGGACAGGAACAGCGAGAAGGCCTGGGTGGCGAAGGCAAGGCGGTAGGACGCGAACGTCATGGCATCGCGCTTGAACACGCCGTACGCCGCCCGCAGGGCCGCCGCGCTCATGCCGGCTCCAGGACGCCGTCTCGCACCGCGTAGCGGCGATCGGCCGGGAGCGTCAGCTCGGCGCCGCTCGGGACGCAGGAGACCACGGCGCCGCCGCGCAGCGTGATGTCGGCGAGCGCGTCCGCGAGCGAGGCGATGCCCGCGTCGTCGAGGCTGTTGGCGGGCTCGTCGAGGAGGACGAGGTCGGGGCCGTGGATCAGGCTCGCGGCGAGCCGCACGCGCTGGCGCTGGCCGGTGGAGAGCCTGTCCGCCCGCCGGCCCGCGAGCTCACCGAGCCCGAAGCGGTCGATGGCCTCGTCCACCGCGGGCCGGAGGCGCCGGCGCTCGAGCATGCCGAGGCGCGCGGCGAACTCGAGGTTGCGCGCGACCGTCAAGCGCGGATAGAGGCCGCGGTCCCCGGCGGACATGAACCCGATGCGGCTCCGGTAGGCGCCGCCGTCGCTCTCGGAGTCGAGGCCGCAGACCGTGACCCTGCCGCTGTCCGGGGCCAGCAGGCCCGCCGCCAGCCGCAGCAGGGTCGTCTTTCCCGCGCCGTTCGCACCGGTGATCGAGACGAGCGTGCCCGACTCGACCGCGAGATCCGCTCCGGCGAGCACCGCACGCGGGCCGTAGCTCTTGTGAACGCCGGTCAGGACCAGCGCCGCGGCCCGAGGCGGAGCGCTCTCGGCGACGATGTCGAGCGTTGTGGAGCCGACCGCTCCCATGACCATCGAACGGCACCCGGAACGGCATTCTTGCGGCTGATGGGGCGTTGCGTATGGGCATGAGGCTGCTGCGTCACTACCTCCCCCTCCTGGCATCGAGCGGCGCCATGGTCGCCGCGCTCTACGCCGCCCTCGACCAGGGGACCGTCCAGCGGCTCAGCATCGCCACGGGCTACGCGGCGCTGGCGCTGCTCGCATTCACCCTGTCGGTGGGGCCGCTCAGGGCCCTCCGCGGCCGCCGCCTGCCCCTCTCGATCCACCTCCGCCGCGACGCGGGGATCTGCACCGCCGTTGTCGGGCTGACGCACGTGGTGCTCGGCCTCCAAGTCCATCACGGCGGCGCGATACAGCGCTACTTCACCACCCTCGACCGCGGCGGCCTCGCCAACTGGATCGGCCTGGCAGCGACGTTGCTGCTGGTGCTGCTGCTCGGCCTTTCGAGCGACCTGGCCATCCGGCGTCTCGGCAGCCGCAGGTGGAAGCGCCTCCAGCGGCTCGCCTACGCCCTGTTCGCCCTGGTCGTGGCGCACACGATCCTGTACCAGCTGATCGAGGAGCGGGCGGTGGCGCTCGTGGGCGCGGCCGCGGCGGTGACGGGCGCTACGGTCGCCCTTCAGCTTGCCGGAGCGCGCCGGCGTGCCCGGCGGCCTCCCCCGCAGCCCACGCGAGGTTGAAGATCGCGATGAAGGGCAGGGCGAGGACGAAGCGCGCCCTGGCGCGCCTTCGCCGCGACACGGTCGCGGCGATCCTGAGCGTGAGCAGCACCGGCACGAGCGGCGCTCCCAGAACGCCGGCCACGTTGCGGAGCGTCCCGAAGCGGGCGCCGCGCTGCAGCCCGTGGGCGCGGCCGTGGTGCAGGCGCTGCCGGGCGAAGGAGCGCCAGCCGGCCGAGCGGCCTTGGCGCACGACCAGCTCGGGGTCGTGCCACAGCTCCGCGCCGTCCTCGGCGAGGCGCCGGTTCACGACCGGCTCCCAGAAGCCGTCCTTGTAGAGGTCCCGCGCGTGGACGAGCAGGTCGCGGCGGTAGGCGGTGTTGTCGCCCGGCAGGTCGAGGCAGGCGTGGGCCTCGAAGGGACGCATGTCCTTGGCGTAGCGGCACAGGTACTCGGCCCAGTCGGCCGGTCGCAGGCCGTCCGCGGGGTCGATCGCGCCCGCCACCACCGGCCGGCGGCCGAGTTGCGCGCGCACCGTGGCGAGCCAGTCGGGCGCCGGGATCATCGGAGCGATCGTTAGCGCCACGTACGGCGAGCGTGCCCGCTCGATGCCCTCGCTCCAGAGCTTCGGAACGAGAGCGCCGGGGCACTCCACGAACGACGCCCAGCCGTAGCGCTCGCGCACCTCGGGCGGGCTGGCCACCGGCTCGCAGACGATCACCTCGGCCCCGTCGCGCTGCGGCTCGAGCGCCGCCAGGCAGCGGCCTACCGCATCGACGGCCCCGTTCGAGCCGATCACCACCGTCACGTCTGTGCTTCCGGCCATCGGGGCTATCGCGCGCCGGCCACGGAGCTTCGCCGGGCCCGCCGCCAGGCGACGTAGCCGGGCACGGCGTGCCGCGCGAAGAAGACCATGCGCCACATGTACGCGGCCACCAGCCCGACGATCCCGCGCTGCGCGACCGGCGACCACCAGCGCATGAAGGCCGGGTTCGGGACCAGCTCGCGCGCCAGGAGCATCGCCCTCGTGCGGATCCCGCGGGTGCCGGCGAGGTGCTCGAACCCCTGGGCGAGCGGCACGCCCGAGAGGCAGAGCTCTGCCCGTACCGAGCGGACGCCGTCGAGCCCGAGCCGGGACGAGAGCGTGCGCCCCGCCGGGACCATCCGCAGGCCCGTCGCGAACGCGGCCGCGGCGTCGAGCCTCAGGGCGAGCACGGCGGCCTCCTCCCACAGGGCCAGCGGAAGCCTGTCCACGGCGCGCTCGAGGTCCTCCGTCATCTTTGTGTCGAGGACGCCGTGCTGGACCGCGTGAAGGGCCACGTGCATCGCCCGCGCCGAGGGGCCGAGCACCGGCAGCGTCCGGCCGCCCACATGCTTGGGCTCCGTCGTCGCCCACAGCTCCTTCCAGGCGCGCTCGGGAGGCGCTCCCACCCCCCAGAGCGTGCAGTGGAGGTCCACGTGGTCGTCGCCGCGGACGAAGGGGTACGACGTGAAGGACTCCATGCGCGGATGACCGAGATGGTCGAGCTCGCCCTCGAATCCCATCGATCGCAGGATGGCCTGGGCCCGCGCCCAGTTCGACGGCGCCACCATGAGGTCGGCGTCACCGTAGGTGCGGACCTCGTCGGCGTCGTAGAGCCAGTCCGCGAGCACCCTCCCCTTCAGGAGGATGCACGGCACTCCCTCGGCCTCGAGCGCTTCGCTGATCTCCGCGGCCAGCCCGTCGATCTTGAGCCCGTGGGCGACCATGAGGAGCTCCGGCGTCTGGGTCAGCTGGCCGATCACAGCTCCACCAGCCGGAGGTAGTGCTCGTCGCCGGCGGGCAGCAGGGCCTCCCCGTCCTGCTCGACCCACGCGTGCGCCGCAAAGCTCGGATCGGAGCGGACGCCGATCACGAGCGAGGAGTCGATCTGCCGGCGCGCCAGCAGCGAGCTGAGGACCAGCGAGCGCATCAGGCAGCGCGAATCGGTCGGAAGCACGCGCAGGGTCCGGCCCACGGCGTTGCCGAGCCGCAATCCGCCCAGGTCATCGTGGCGGGGCGTCCTGGAGGCGGCACTCCCACCCTCGGCCCGCAGTCGCTTCAGCGTCGTCGTCAGGTCGCCGCGCCACAGCAACCACCGCACGCGCGCGTAGGCGGCGAGGATCTCCACCCCGAGGGACAGCTTGGTGACGCGCGCAAGAGGGGGATGTGCGGTCTGGACCATCCGCATCCGGCGCCCGTCAGCCGCCCGAGATCGCGAGGATCCCGGGCCCGAGCCCGCCGTGGGGGTCGAGGATGAGGGCCGCCGCGTCCTTGCGCGAGCCGACCTCCAGCTTGGAGAAGGCGCACGACAGGTGGCTCTTGATCGTGCTCTCCGCGAGGTGCAGCGTCTGGGCGATCTCGCCGTTGCTGAACCCCATCACGACCATCCCCAGCACCTGCTTCTCGCGCGGCGACAGGGCCTCCACGTCGATGTTCAGGGGCTCCGGCCGCGGGATCGCGGCGTGGTCGGTGCTCGCCGCGCGCACGGTCGCGGCGAGCCTCTCCTCCAGCTCCGCGGCCGGCACCACGCCGGTCACGCCGTTCTCGAGGGCCCGGCGCAGCCCGCCCCACCCCTCGGGCGGGCAGACGACCACCAGGGGCAGCTCAGGGTGGATCTGGCGGAACGAGCGCGCGGCGGCCGAGGGGCGAAGGTCCGAGACCGCGACCACCGCGGCGTCGAGCGAGGCGGCAGGCACGCCGGCGAGGCCGTCGATGTCCTTGGCCGACAGCACGACCTCGAGCCCGTCCTCCTCCAGCGCGGCGATCGCCCGCCGCCGTGTCAGCTCGACATCGGCGGCGATGGCTACTTTGAATCCCACGCCTGTCAAACGGCCGGGCGCGGTGTGGACTTGCGCGCCCGCGGCGCTCAGGCGGGCTTGCGAGGGGGCGACTCGGCGGAGGCCGGCGTGATCTCGATCAGCTGCCGCTCGAACAATCCGCGGCAGAACTCGACGATGTCCTGCTCGACCCGCGCCGGCGGGACCCCGAACTCCTCGGCCAGCGCCGCGGCTGCCTCCCGCGCGCTCTCGGATCGCGCGAGCGCCTCGAGCATGCGCCCGCCGATGGGGTTGATGCCGTGGTAGACGCCGGTCTGCAGGTTGAGCAGCACCGTCTCGGACACGAACGGCCGGAACACCACGTGCTGCGGGATCGTGACCCGCGCCGAGAGGATCTGCCCGGCCCCCATCTGCGGGTTGCGTGCGACCGGGTCGTTGCCATTGCTGTAGATGCGATCAGCTCCTCAGAACTCGAGAATCGTCCCGCGTCGTTGCCCCGCGCGCACCGCGCGCGAGAGCGCCAAGATCGAGATCGGCAGCAGGACCGCCGAGAACCCCGCGAGCTTCAGCAGCGCGAGCCACGCCGATTCCTGGAGCGGAGTGCCGACGAGGACGTTCCGGAGCAGGTCCACGCTGGGCGTGAAGGGCTGGACCTCGGACGTCCACTGGATCCACTCGGGCAGCAGCGCGACGGGGAAGTACAGGCCCGCGATGATCGAGATGCCGCCGATCACGAAGCCGGTGCCCGCCACGGCCTGCTTGAAGGAGACCGTCAGCGCCGCCATGAGGACTCCGAAGGGCATGAAGGCCAGCGCTCCCAGCAGCGCGACCGGGAGGGCCAGCGCCGCGGTCGACCACTCGAGCGAGAGGTCGAACACGAGGGCCGCGATGGCGAGCGTGACGATCCCGTGGCCGATGGCGAAGAACAGCGGGAAGATCAGCATCGACACCACGCCGAGCACGGCGCCGAGCGGGGTGATGAGCAGGCGCTCGAAGGTGCCGGCCACAAGCTCCTGCCGGATCACCGCAGGCGGTTGGGTCAGGGTCGAGGTGAGCACCGCAAGGATCACGAGTCCGACGACCACGAAGGCGTAGTAGTCGTCCGGGGTGCGGAATGCCTCCACGCTCACGAGGCGGGAGATGAAGTAGAAGAGCGAGAGGCTGAACAGGGTGGCCAGCAGCGTGACCGGCACGCGGAACCGGTAGCTCTTGAAGAGGGTCCAGTCGCGCCTGACGATCGCCAGTCCCGCCCAGAGGTAGTCGAGTCTGAGCGTCAGCGCGCCCATAGCCGGCCCTCCTCGAGCGTGTAGGAGACGTCGAAGTCGAGCTCGGCCCGCTCGCCCGTCGGGGAGGACCAGACGATCGCCCCTCCCCCCGACCGGAAGTCCTCGAGCAGCGAGGTCAGCAGCCGGATGCCGTCGCCGTCCAGGCTGGTACGAGGCTCGTCGAGCAGCACGATGCTCGGGTCGTGCAGGAAGACACCGGCCAGCCGCACACGCTGGCGCTGGCCCATCGACAGGCGCTCGACGCGCCGGGCGGCGAGTTCGCGCAGGTCGAACGCGTCCAGGGCCCGGTCGATCACCTCACCGGTGCGGCTCCGCGGCAGGAGGGCCAGCCGCGCCCAGAGGCGCAGGTGGTCGCGGACGCTGACGCGCGCGTACAGGCCCCGATCGCCGGCCGACAGGAAGCCGAGCCGGCTCTGGTAGGCCCTGCGGTCGCGCACCGGATCGAGCCCGTCGAGCTCGACGGAGCCGCTGTCGGCATGGATCAGGCCGACGGCGATCCGCAGCAGGGTGGTCTTGCCGGTGCCGTTGCGACCGCTCACGTGAATGGCCGTACCCGGGTCGATTCGCAGATCGACCCCGTCGAGGACGATCTGGTCGCCCCAGCGCTTCCGGACGCCCCACACGCCCAGGGTCGGCGTCGCGCCGGCAAGCGTGGGCGGCGCGGGGGTCGCCGCGGCGGCGGTCATCCGGCCACCACCGGGGCGCCGATGCGCGACTCGACCTGGTCCGCGAGCTCCGCCGGGGGCACGCCGGGGTCGGCCGTCAGCCGGAACACGGGGACCTCCGTCGCCACGTCGCTGAGCAGCTCGAAGCGTGCCGCGTCGCTGCGCTGCCCGCCCCGGAACACGTGGGGCAGCAGGTCGAGCGCGGTGCAGGGGTGGCGCTCGAGGGCCAGCTCGGAGCCGGGCCGGCGCTCGAGCAGGCAGATCGCCGCGAGCGGCCGCGGCTCCGTCGCCACGCGATCGAGGGCCACCCAGCGCTCGTCGGGAAAGCGCGCGAGCTCGCGTCCGAACTCGGGCCGCCCCGTCAGCGGAAGGTTCATCACCGGCGGTCCGGGGTGTCCTCCGAGCCGCCCGTCCACCCGGTCCAGGGCGAGCACGTCGTCGCTCAGCAGCGTCGCGCCGCGCGCGATCAGCTCGGCGGCGAGGCTCGTCTTGCCTCCCCCACTCGTCGCGACGATCGCCACGGCGCCGTCCGGCCCGCACACGGTGCTCGCGTGCAGCAGCTCGTATCCGCGCAGCAGGCTGCAGGTCCAGAGGATGGTGTCGAGGAACAGGCGTTGCCAGCCGGCGTCGGCGGGCTCGGCCACCGCACAGGTGAGCAGGCTGCCGTCGGCGGACAGGTGGAAGGAGGCCCGCTCGCCGTAGACGCACCTGTGCGAGCCGTCCCGCAGGCGATGCATGAGGTAGTCCTGCTCGTCGAAGCGGGTCGTCCAGAGGTGCTCGTCGATCCCGGGATCGGGGTCGCCGGGCGGGAAGGGAACGAGCCGGGCCTCGAGCGTCGGTGCGCACGACGAGTCTTGAACGGCAGCCAGGGCGGGAAGTGGAAAGGCGAGCCTGACGCAAAGGCCGAACGCCGAGAGGATCACGCCGTGCACAGCCTTTTAACGGCTTGGCTCGCGGGAACCTTCCGTCAGCTAGACGGGCGCGCCGGCGGCCTGCGCGGTACGTGCCACCTCGCCTATGAAGCGGCGCGCAAAACGCTGCCGGGAGAAGCGTTCGGCGTTCGCCCGGATGCGCGTCGGCGAGAGGCGGTCGAAGTCGACCTCGCGCATCGCCGAGGCCAGGACCTCGACCGAGGCCTCGTCGACCAGCACGCCGGTCTCGCCGTCCACGACCGTCTCCCTGGTGCCGCCCGCGTTCGGGGCGATCACCGGCCGGCCCGCCGCCTGGGCCTCGACCGCGGCGATGCCGAACTCCTCGACGCCCGGCACGACCAGCGCGCGGGCGCGGCTGTATAGGTCGGCCAGCTCCTCGTCGCCGACGCGGCCCAGGAACTCGGCGCTGGACCCGAAGTCGGACTTGAGCTGGGCGAGCTCGGGACCGGTGCCCACGACCTTGATGCGGCAGCCGGCGCGCTTGGCGGCGGCGAGCGCCACCTCCACCCGCTTGTGGCAGACGAGCTCGCATACGACGAGGAACCAGTCCTCGGGCGAATCGCTTGGCGCGAAGCGGTCCACGTCGACCGGCGGGTGGATCACGACGGAGTCTCGTCCGTAGTAGTCGCCGATCCGCTGCCGCACCAGCTCCGAGCCGGCCACGTACCGCGTGACCCGGTTGGAGGCAATCCGGTCCCAGCGCTGGATGCGGGCGAGGGTGCGGGCGAGCACGGGCCGGAAGGCGCGCGGCACCTCGCGCAGCGCCATCTCGCGCTCGTGCCAGGTGTACCGGAACGGGCTGTGGCAGAAGCAGACGTGCACCGCGTCCTCGCGCGGGACGACGCCGTGCGCGAAGGCGCTGCTGCTGGAGACCAGCACCGAGTGCCGCTTGACCGGAAGCTGCTCCATCGCGTGCGGATAGAGCGGAAGCAGGTGCCGGAAGTTCCGCTGGCTGGCGCGGAGGAGCTGGAGCTTCGACGTGTGCACCGTGCGTCCCCGGAACACGCCGCCGGTGCCCTTGGCGGCATAGAGGCTCGTGTAGATCGGCGCCTCGGGCCAGCAATCGGCGATGGCGGCGAAGGTCCGCTCCGCACCGCGCATCACCAGCAGGTAGTCGTGGACCAGGCCGACCTGGCTCGACTCCATCTACAGCCCCCGCCGGCCGAGCACGATCGGGACCGTGCGCAGCAGGATCTTGATGTCGAGCCACAGCGACCAGTTGGCGCCGTAGAGGTAGTCGATCTTGACCATCTCGCCGAGCGGGATGCGGGCGGAGCCGAACACCTGCCACAGCCCGGTCATCCCGGGCGGCAGCAGCAGCCGGCGCCGGCGCCAGCCCTCGATGCGGGCGTCCTCGTCGATCACGAGCGGCCGCGGGCCCACCAGGGCCATGTCGCCGCGGAGGACGTTGAAGAGCTGCGGCAGCTCGTCGAGCGCCGTTCGGCGCAGGAGGGCTCCCACCCGTGTGATGCGCGGGTCGCCCTCGATCTTGAAGAGGCCGCCGTGGGCCTCGTTGCGATGCATGAGCGCCGCCTTCTGGGCCTCGGCGCCCTCCACCATCGTCCGGAACTTGAGCATCTCGAACGGCCGGTTGTCCTTGCCCATGCGGCGCTGCCGGAAGAACACCGGGCCGGGCGAGTCGAGCTTGATGGCCAGCGCGATCAGGCACAGCAGCGGCGCCAGCAGGAAGGTCCCGATTGCGGCCCCGGTGAGGTCGAGCGCCCGCTTCAGCGCGAACGAGGAGCGGGTGAGACCGTAGCGCCGCACGCCGAGCAACATCGCTCCGTCCACGTCGTCGAACTCGACGGACGAGCCCACCACCTCGAACAGGCGCGGCAGCACGCTGACCCGCACGCCGAGCGCCTTCACCAGGCGGATCGCGTCAAGGATCTGATCGGACTGTGAGTCGCGCGAGGCGATGATGACCCGGTCGATCTCCTGCTCGGCCAGGACCAGGCCGAGCGTGTCCACGTCGCCCAAGACCGGGAGCCCGTTCTGGAGCGGCGTCTCCCGCTCGAGCGGGACCCGGCCGACGACCTTCGCGCTGACGCCGTGGGTGATCTCGAGCTTCTGGGCCAGCCAGCCGGCCGCGTCGTGATCGCCGAGCACCACGATGCGCTCCTGCGACGACAGCCTCCGCGCGAGCCAGCGCGCACCGCCGCGGAAGACGAGCATCGCGATGAAGAGGAGCCCCCACAGGCCGAGCACCTGGTCCTTGCCGAAGTGGGGACCGGTGACCAGGGCGTCGGCGGCGAGCCAGAGCAGCAGCGTGTACAGCGTGGCGACGCGGAAGAGCTGAGGCGTCTCGTCGAGCGTCGTCTTCTTCACGAGCAGCTCGTCGCGGTCGTAGAGGCCGGCGACCTTCCCCACGACCAGCACCAGCGGGACCGCCACGAAGGCGAGCGCCGTGAGGCTGTCGTCTCCGCCGAGGAACTCGATGCCGACCAGCAGGCCGACGATCGCGGCGGCCACGTCGGCCACGCCCAGCAGCCAGCGGTAGGTGGAGTCGCGGATCTTGGCCGCCTCGGTGGAGAGGCCCTCGGGGATCTCGCGGTCCGCGCGGCGGGTCCGGGGCTGGTCGCTGCCGAACGGGAAGCGCGACCGGAGCGGAAGACGCCGGACCTTCGTCTCCATCTGGGGCTGCAGCTGCTGCTCGGGCGTCATTCGGCATCGAACGAACGCCGAGTCAGTCGCTCCGCTCGCGCATCCCCCCCGAATATCCGACGATCTCGGAACCCGCGGTCAGTGAGCGCGAGTAACGGCGCGGCGGGTGGCCGTCGGCCGGGCGCGGCGCTCACAGGCCCGTGGCGGCGCCGGGCCGCGCTCCGCTGCGGCCGCGCGACGGAGCCGCAGGCCGACCACTGCGCCCGGGATCACCAGCCCCCAGGCGACGAAAGCGATGAAGAGGACGACGCTCAGGGTCATGCTTCGCCTAGCTCCGAAGTCATCTTCATCCCTCCATCGGATGGCGTTCCCTGCAACCGCAGGGGTCCATGCCTCGTTCCTCCGAACTTCATACCTTCCTCGGCGGTTTGACCTCGCATCTGCCGGGGAATTTGGCTTCCACGGGGGCGATGAACGGGCAGTGGGGGTGCAGGATCGCCGTGGGGCTGACGGGCCTCTGGCTGTGCCTGCCGATCGGGGCCTCCGCGCAAGTGCCGCAGGTGACCGTGCCGCAGGTGACCGTGCCGAAGGTCACCGTCCCGGAGGTGACCGTGCCGCCCGTGGCGGTGCCGGAGGTGACCGTCCCGCCCGTGGTCCCGCAGCCGCTTCCGCAGATCCCCTCTCCCCCGGTTCCCGTACCCGCGGCGCCCGCGGGGCCGTCGTCTGGAGCCACCACCGCGAGCGCGCCCGCCGCCGACCTCGGCGCGATCGTCGAGCGAGCGGCGGAGGCCGTCTGGCCGTCTGGCGGCGCGAGCGGCGGCACCGGCGGCGGCACGGCTGAGGACCGCGCGGCCGCCCGCGCCGAGCGCCGCGCCAAGCGGGCGCGTGCTCGCCAGGTGCGCCGTCGCCTGCGGCGCGCCCTGAAGCGCCACAGCGACTGCCGCTTCCTGCTGACGACCCGGGAGCTCCGCATCCTGCGGCTCCACCTCGGTCTCGGCGACCGCGAGGCTCGGTCGCGCCAGGCGGTCGCCCGCCGCCTCGACACGTCCACCCGCCGGGTCCGCAGCACGGAGCGCCGCGCCGTGGTGAAGCTGCGTCGCGCCGGCAGGTCCGGGGTCTGCGATTCGCCCGGGCTGACCACGGCGAGCGCGGGCCTCGGCGGGAGCGACGAGGCCGCCGAGTTCGCGGCCGCGCTCGGCGCGGCCGGACAAGCCCCCGACGGCGGGGTGCTGGGCGCGCGCGGATCCGGAGGGCGCGCCGGCGAATCGCAGGATGCCCCCGCCGACGACGGCGCCGGCCCCCGGGCCGGGGGCTACACGCTCGGCGACGCGAACGACGGCCTCGCGACGCTCGCCTGGATCGTCCTCGCGGCCACCGCGCTGGCGCTGCTCGCGGGGCTGCTGCAGCTATGGCGTCGCGGCGTGCTCGGCATGCCGGATTGGCTCAGGCGGGACCGCTAGCTCGGGTCGTACCGGCCGGTGGCCGCCTCGGCGAGCAGGCGCAGGATGTGCAGGCGAGAGCGGAGGCCCCCGATCTTCGACGGCACCGGGCCCTCGTCCGGGTAGTTGCGCTCCGCCGGGACCTCCTGCACCCGGTAGCCGAGCCGCGGTGCCCGCACGGACAGGTAGTAGTGGAGGTTGTAGGTCTCGAAGACGTCGCGGAACGGGTCGACGCGCGGGTCGAGCAGGAAGCGGCGGCTGTAGCCGCGCAGGCCGTTTGTCGTGTCCGTGTAGCGGTGGCGGGCGGCGAGCGACAGCACCGGCGCGTGAACGAGCCGCACGCCGAGCTCGCGGTCGAGCGGGGTGTTGGCGTGACGCCCGCCCGGCACGTAGCGGGAGCCCTGGACGAAGTCGTAACCGTCCTCGATGGCGCGGCGCACGTTGATCAGCCCGTCCAGGCCGTCCTTGTCGTTGCCGTCCATGAGGAGCAGCCCGTCGTAGCCCTGGTCGAGCGCCCAGTCGAAGTACATCCGCATCTGGGCGCTCAGCTTGCCGGGCCCGCGTTTGATCAGGAGGGCGCGGACCCCCACGGACCTCAGGAAGTCCGGGTCCACCGACCCGTCGGTGCTGCCGCCGTCCGCAACCGCGATGTCGATGTCGATCCCGGCTGTCCGCATGCGGTCGAGCTGCCGGCGGATCCGCTCGCCCTCGTTGATCACCGGGATGCCGAGGCACAGAGCGCCGCGGCGCTCCTCGAATACGTCCGCGTCGTAGGCGGGCACCTGCCTGGTCAAGCTGCGTCGTCCCCATAGCAGGCGGCCAACGTGGCCAGGGCGGCGCCCACGTGGTCGAGCCCCGGCCCGGCCCTGCGCATCTCCACCGAGCACCAACCGCGGTAGCCGCCCTCTGCGAGCGCCCGGCCGAAGGCCGCGTGTGCGTCGCTACTGCCGAGCGGGGCGAGGAACGGGTCGGACGCGTGGAAGTGGCCCAGCTCCGGCGCCACCTCCCCCAAGATACTCGCGTCCTCGCCCGTCAGGATCAGCCCGCCCGCATCCCCGTGTAGGACGAACCCGGGCGAGCCGACCTCGCGCACGAGCCGGCGCGCCTCGTCCAGCCGGGTCACGAAGTCGCAGCCGTACTCCGGAGGGTTCGCCTCAAACCCGAGCCTCGCCCCAATCCGCTCGTAATCCGCGCCGACCTCCTGGAAGAAGGCCACGGCCCGCGACCACGCCTCGTCCATCGGCAAGCCGTCCCGGACGCGGTTCCCCGGCGATCCGAACACCACGATCCCCGCCCCGAGCTCGGCCGCCAGCTCCGCCACGAACACCAGATGCTCCCGTAGCGCCCGGCCCTGCTCCGGCGTGCCGAACAGCTGGAGCTCCGGCCGGCCGAACAGGACCGCCTGCAGCGCCGGACAGGCCAGGCCGCTGGCTTCCAGGCGCCGCCGCAGGGCGGCCGCCGAGGCGGGCCCCGCCCCTTCCCAGTCCGGCCAGGCGCGCGTCGGCGCGACCTCGAGACCCTCGGCCCCGTGCTCCGAGAGGTAGCCGGGCGCCGCGTCGTCCTCCGCGGGGCCCCAGGCTATGTTGGAGACGGCGTGGCGCACTGGATCGACCCCTCGCGTACGTCCTCGACGAACCGCGCGATGCGCGACAGGGCCTCTCGCTCGTCCATGATGTAGGCCCCCTGCCCGCCGAAGAGCCGAGCGTATCGGGTGCGCACGTCGTACCTGACGGTCGGGCCGGCCTCCTGCCCCACCGCCACGTCGGGAAACAGCTCGCCGAGGATGTGCGAAGTGGCGACCGGCGCCGGGATCAGGTTGACCACCTCGGCGTCGGCCTGGCGGATGCGGCCGAGGTCCTCCCAGAGGTCACGCACGTCGTACCACTGGAACTCGCTGTCCGGGTTGATGACGTCGAGCTGGCGCCGGTGGATCAGGTCGAACAGCACGTTCTTGCGCAGCCCGGGGCCCATCAGGGCGGGCAGGCGGACGATGCGGTACACCGGGAAGCGCTCGCCCACGAACTCCTCGAACGCCAGGCGGTGGGAGCCGTAGGGCGTCAGGCCCTCCGGCGCGCGATCGGCCTCGTCGACCCCGACCGGGGTGCCGTACACGTCGACGGTCGAGATGAGCACGAACTCGGCCGTCTCGACCTCCTCCAGGGCGGACATCAGGCCCGAGACCGCCTCCCAGTCGCCCTCCGGATCCTGGTTGGCGCGCCACTTCGCGGCGGGCAGCCCGGCGGAGACGATGAGGTCGAACGTGCGGCCGCGGATCGCGTCGATGTCCGTGGACCGGTATCGGGCGTCGAACGCCGAGGCCCGCTCGAGGTTGCCCCCCACGAAACCGCTCCAGCCGATCAGCGCGCGGGCCACGTCCTCAGAAGGCCCAGGCGCGGGCCATGTAGAACGAGAGCGGCGCCACGACGGCCACCGCCGCAACCTGGGCCGGGACCTCCGGAACTCCCCCGCCCACCAGGATTCGGAGCAGCAGGAGGTTCAGCGCCAGCACGAGCACGCTCGTGAGCGCGTGCCGCGTCGCCTGGCGCAGGACCGTGTGGTGCCGCCCCTCGGGAAATGTCCAGTGACGGTGCAGGCCGAGGTTGAGCGACCAGGCCAGCACGTACGAGACCACGGCCGCCGCCAGGTAGTCGACCTCCAGCGCGACGAGCGCCGCGAAGACGCCGACGTTCACGGCGTACCCGATCGACGCGACGGTCACGAAGCGACCGACGCGGCGCCGCTCGGCGACCGCGGTCACGCCCGCGTCGACACGTCCACGCTGCCCCAGCTGGCCTCGCCGCGAGTCTCCTCCCGGGGCCCGGGCGGTTCCTCCACGACGTTGAGGCGATCCTTGATCGTGAAGCTGGGGCTCGAGGACTCCTCGATCACGCGGTAGAGCGGCCGGGAGTGGGTCCGCTGCGCGATCTGGAACACGTACTCGGAGATGATCGCGAGGATGATCGAGAACAGGAAGAACATCCCCGCCATCTGCAGCGAGAGCGACGTCCAGCCCTCCACCACGTCGCCCTTGAGAGCGGCGATCGCGACGACGTAGCCGGAGTAGAGCAGGTTGATGAAGCTCGCCACGACCGCGAGCGCGGTGGCCACGCGCACCGGTACGACGGTCGCGGCCATGATCGTCTGCATGCCCACTCGCAGCCAGCGCGAGATGGACGGCCGCGACGGCGTCCCCGCCCCGGCGCCTCGGTAGCGGAACACGCAGAAGTCGTGGCCGGACAGCGACGGCATCACCCGCACGAGCCGGCTTCGGTCCTCGTTGGAGAGCCAGGCGTTCAGCGCGCGCCGGCTCACCGCCCGCACTCCGGTCTCGAGGACCGGGAGGCGGATGCCGGTGCTGCGGCGGAAGAACCACGTGAAGCCGCGCGCCAGCGCCCGGAAGGGCTTCTCGAGCCGCCCGTGCCGGGTCTCGTCCACGCCGTAGACCACGTCGTAGCCGGCGAGCACCCGCTCGGCGGCCGACTCGACGACCTCTGGGGTGTCGAACAGGTGGTCTGGCGTGACGACGATGTCGCCGATGCACTGGTCGAGGCCGGCGGTCGTGGCGACGCTCCGCTCGGTGATCCCCGACAGGCGGAAGAGGTGGATGTTCGGCAGCTCGGGGAGCAGCTCCTCGACGCGCCGGGCCATGCCGTCGCTCGAGCCGGAGTCGACGACCAGGATCTCGTGGTTGGGGAAGGAAGTCCGAAGCCGGGCGGACAGGGCCCGCAGCCAGTCGGGGAGGGTGGCGGCCGCGTCCCGCTCGGCCACGACCACCGAGAGGAAGGCGCTACTCGGTCCTCGCGAGGAATCCATCGATCTCCGGAACAACGTCGTAGATGTTGTCGATCTTGCTGCCGAGGACCGAGAGGATGCGCCCCCCGTCGTCGCGCTGGAGCAGGATCGGCCGGGCGTCGTCGAGCTCGCGGCTGGCCGGCACGGTCTTGACCTCGAACAGCGAGTCCCGCTGCTCGACCTCCGCGAGCGCCGGCAGGAAGCGCCGGGCGTCGCGGACCATGGCCGGGAAGCGACTTGCCCGGGGCGCGCCGGCGAGCACCTCGTACGGATCGGGGGAGCTGCCGTTCTCCTCCGCCCAGGCCACGTGCGGCGTGTGGCGGACATGGGTGAGGGTGTGGAGCTGCCGCGGCGGGAACGGGAACAGCGAGAAGAACGGGCCGTCCATCACCGTGATGCCGAGCCCGGCGAGCTCCGGCGGCACGCTCACCAGCGTGACCTCGGTCAGCTCGTGCTTCAGGCCCGGGACTCGCGACGAGGCGGGCTGCTCCATCTGGTTCAGCCCCGAGTAGGTGCAGTTCACGACCTTTGCCGCGGTGACGGCGAGGCCGCTGTCGGTCTCTACCCGGACGCCGGACCGCGACGGCGAGACGCGTGAGACCCGCTCGCCCAGGTGGACCTCCACGCCCCCCGCCAGCAGGCGCCGCTCCAGGTGGCGCCTGAGGAGCGTCGCGTCGAAGGCGACCTCGTCCACCTCGAACACGGCGTCCACCATTCGCTTCGCGAACAGTTCGCGCAGGGCGGGCCGCGCGGGCCGGACCGGCGCCGCGGCCATCTGGCAGAGCCGCTCGAAGTGCCGCGCCGTGGTCTGGGACCCGGAGCGGGCGATCGCGTAGAGCCCGAGCATCTCGTGCTGCACGCAATCGGCGAACTCGTCCAGGAAGCGCCGGTAGTTCTCGTGGCTGCGCCACGCCGTCGTGAACGAGCGCGGGTAGTGGTAGCCGTTGTGGATCCGGGCCTGGTTCGAGAACGAGGCCCGGCTCAGGAGCGTGTCGGCCCGCTCGAGCAGCACCACGGAGCGGCCCTGCGCTGCGGCGTGAGCGGCGATCGTGCAGCCGTAGAAGCCTCCACCGATGACCGCGAGGTCCTTCACCTCCAGACACAACGCGAGACGGAGGAAGAAACGCGCGCGCGACAACGTTCGTGGGCCATCGGGGTAGCTGCACTCGTCCGGACGCGAAACACCACCGCTCCGCCAGCCGCGGAGCCCACTGGTCGACTCCGACTGATCCCCCCGGCGGCCCGGAAGCAGGACCTCGTCCTGATCGGCGTGGTCGCGGCCCTCGCGTTCGCCATCCAGAGCATCGCCTGGCCCCTGTGGGCGGGGCGGGACGCCCAGACCTACCTCATCTACTGGCTGGAGATGGGGAGCTCAGACCCCGTCTTCCCGCTCCTGATGGTGTTCCGGCCGCCGCTCACGCCGATCTTCTTCGGGAGCACGCTCGAGCTCGGCGGGCCGAACCTGGCCGAGGCCCTGATGGGCGTGCTGTACGTGCTGGCGATCCTCGCCACCTACTGCGTCGGGGCGTTCTGGAGCAGGCGGCTCGGGCTGGCGGCCGCGCTCGTGCTCGCCGCCTACCCGTCCTACGGAGCGCTCTACCACAACGTCTCCTCCGACGGCCTGTTCGCCTTCGCGTTCGCGGTCTGGGCCGTCTTCGTCTGCGCCACGGCGGCGGCCCCCACGCCACGGCGGTTCGCGCTGCACGGCGTGGCGATATTCCTGCTCGTGCTGATCCGCCCGTCGGCGCAGCTCTTCATCCCCGTGTTTGCGGTGCTGCCATTCCTCCTGCCCGGCACGGCGAAGGCGAGGATCGGCAACGCGGTCGCGTTCGTGGTCACCGCGGCGGTGCTGCTCGCGGGCTTCGCCACCTACAACAGCATCAGGTACGACGACTTCACGGTCTCCCGGCTGAGCACGGTGCAGATGCCGCTCTACCGGGTGATGAACCACGACCGGCTGATCCACCCGAGCAACGGTCCAGCCTCCAGGGAGCTGGCCCAGGCGATCGAGCGAGACCTCCTGACGCGGGAGCCGTACCGCTCGTACGGCGTCACGCTGAACGAGTTCTTCAACACCGGGCGGATCAGGATGTGGGCCGACCTTCCCCCACTGTCCGACCGCACCTGGGGTTGGGACAGCGACTACAGCAAGCTCCGTGAGGTCGCGCTCGAGGCGATCCGCGAGCACCCCGTCGACTACGCCCGCGGTGTCGCCAGGAGCACCGCCGGGATCCTGAACGCGCGCTACACGCCGATCGCCAAACAGGCGCCGCCGGACCCGTTCACCGTCGAGTGCGGGCCGGGCTGCGTGGGCGACGGCTACGTGGAGATCGAGGGCCGGCGCCTGCCCGAGCCCTTCGAGGAGGGTGAGCCGATCCCCAACGGCGCGTTCCACTGGTTCCAGTCGCAGCCGGACCAGGACGTCTCGCTCGAGTGGACCTCGTTCGAGTCGCCCCGCTTCCGCTTCGAGGACGAGGAGACCCGGCGCCGCTACCTGGAGCTGCGCGACGACATCGACGCGCTGATGGCGAAGCTTCCCTCCCGCGACGGCTCCACCGCCCTGGCCGATGCCCTCAACGACGTGACTCGCCTGCAGCCGACGATGGCGCTGTGGCTCCTCGTGGGAGGGCTCGGCCTCTGGTTCTGGCCCGTGGCCAACCGACGGATCCTCGTGTTCGTGTGCGCTCTGGCGCTCACCGTGGTCGTGGGTGCCGCGCTGAGCTTCCCGAGCGGCGTTGAGTACCACGTGCCCTCCGACCCCTTCTTCATCCTGTTCGGAATGGCCGGGCTGTTCGGCATCGCGCTCGCCGCGCGCCGGACGATCGGACGTTTCTCCGCGCGCCAGTAGCCTTCAGGGGCGTGCCCCCCGAGTCCGCGACGGCGCTCGAACGCGCCGAGGAGCTGGCCGACCGCCTGCTCCCCGACCGCACCCCCAAGCGGCGGATGCTGGTCATCGTCAACCCGTACGCCACGACGGTGTCCGACCGCCTGCGGAACCTGGTCGTGTACGCGCTCCAATCGCGCTACTCGGTCGAGGCGATCGACACGGAGAAGCGCGACCACGCCACGCAGATCTGCCGGGAGGCCGCCAGCGAGGGCTACGACGTGGTCGTCGCCTTCGGCGGCGACGGTACCGTCAACGAGGCGGCCAACGGCCTGGTCGGCTCCAAGACGCCGCTGACCGCGCTGCCCGGGGGCTCCACGAACGTCTGGGCCCGCACGCTCGGTATCCCCAACGACGTCGTCGACGCGACCGAGCACCTGCTGCGCATGGCCGACGACTTCCGCCCCCGTGCCGTCGACCTCGGCCGGGTCGGGCCGCGGCACTTCGTGTTCGCGGCGGGCGTCGGGCTCGACGCCTCGGTCGTCGAGCGGGTGGACGCCCATCCCTACCGGAAGGCCCGCTTCGGCGCCTGGTACTACACGTACGCCGGCATCCTGATCTTCAGCCGGCGCTACCTGGTGAGGCCGCCCCACGTGCGCGTGCGCGCGGGAGAACGGTCGCTCGACGGCGTCACCGTCGTGGTGCAGAACGCGGATCCCTTCACCTACTTCCGCAAGCGCCCGATCCGCGTGGCCGAGCCGGCCGGCCTCGACACCGGGTCGCTGTCCGCCGCCGTGCTCAGGAGCGCCACGCCGCTCGAGCTGCCGACCCTGATCCCGCGGCTGCTGTCCGGCCGCGCCAAGACCGTCCTGCGCCACCGGCAGGTCGAGGGGCTCGGCGAGCTCGCCGGCCTTCGGGTGGAGGCGATCGACGACCGGCCCTTCCCGGTCCAGGTGGACGGCGACTACATCGGCGAGTACGGCGACGTGGAGTTCGGCGTGGCGCCGGGCGGCCTGATGGCCGTGGCCTGACGGGCCGTTCATCCAATTTTCCCACCCGCTCGTGTGAACGCGCACCAGCGGGTTCGCCGTTACGTGAGACAGCATGGTCTCGAAAGCGGTCCTGTTCGCTCCGGCGGACGTCCCAAGGGGCCGCGAGACGTCGCCTCGGAGTTCCCGCCCCCTGTCGTCCCGTCTCGCGCTGCTTCCTGTGGGCAACAAGCCTCTCGTCGTGCACGCGCTCGAGGAGCTGATCGACGCGGGCATCAACGACGTCGCGGTGATCGCCCCGCCGAGCCTCGCCGACGAGGTGCACGAGGCCGTGGACGGGGCGGTTGGCGACCGGGTCGCCACAACCCACCTGGTCGACGAGGGCGGGATGTTCGTGGACGCGCTCGCCCAGGTGGGCTCCTTCGTAGGGGTCGACTCGTTCGTCGTCCACCTCGGCGACAGCCTCACCCACCACGGGCTCACCAGCGCGATCCAGGGCCCGCCGGTGAAGGGCAACGACGCGCTCGCCCTGGTCGAGGAGAACGGCAAGCAGGTCACGCCGCTGGGCGCCGGCCTGGCCAGCCTGCGGGCGGCGGGCATCTACGTCTTCGGCCCGGGCGTGCTCGACCTCGCCGGCGACAGCGACGGGCCCGAGGACTGGGACCTGCAGATCGCGGGCGCCGCCGACCGCCTGGCGGAGGCCGGCGGGCGGGTGGAGGTTCGGCCCGTCCACGACTGGTGGCGCTACCGCCGCCGGCCGGACGCGCTGCTCCAGGCAAACCGCTTCTTCCTCTCCGGCATACGCGGCGGCCCCACGGACGCCTGGCTGGAGAACACCGACCTCCAGGGGCCCGTGGTGCTGCACCCGAGCGCCCGGCTCACCTCGACCACGGTGCGCGGCCCGGTCATCATCGGCCCGGACGCGGAGATCAGCGACGCCTACATCGGCCCGTACAGCTCGATCGGGGCCGGGGTGGTGATCGAGAACGCGGAGGTGGAGCACTCGATCATCCTGCCGGGCGCCTCGATCAAGCACCTGGGCGGCCGGCTGGAGGCCAGCGTGGTGGGTCCGCAGGCCAGGATCTTCCGCGACTTCCGCCTCCCACGTGCCCTTCGCCTGAACGTTGGCGAGGGCGCCGAAATCGCTCTGACCTGACATTTCCGTACCCCATTCCGGGCACCGAAAGTCGTCACGGGGCTGGGGTACGAGAAAAGACTAGGGTGGTTGCCCTAGTGCACTCCGCCGAAAGTCGGCCTAGGGTCGTCCGCGTCGTACCTCGCCGTCCGTAACCCCCGAAGCGGAGTGTTCATGACTGATCTGGCCCCTGGGGCGAAGGCCTCGGATACCTCTCGTCCTGCTCGCATGGGACGCTTCGTTCGCGTCGCCGATCCCATGGCGGACGAGCGGGACGGCATGCTGGGCAGCGCGATCGCCCGCGCCAAGCAGGGCGACACGAGCGCCCTCCACTTCCTCTACATCCGTTACGCGGACGACGTGTACGGGTTCGTCAACAGCATCGTCCGCGACCACCACGAGGCCGAGGACATCACGCAGAACCTGTTCGCCAAGCTGATGCGCATCATCGGCAAGTACGAGCAGCGCGAGGTCCCGTTCAGCGCCTGGATCCTCCGCGTGGCCCGCAACGCGGCGCTCGACCACATGCGCGCCCGCCGGCAGATCCCCTTCGAGGAGGTCCGCACCACCGACGAGGGCCACGAGCAGATCGGCTTCGAGCGCTTCCAGAGCCTTCGCACCGCGCTCGACCGCCTGCCCGACGACCAGCGCGAGGTCCTGATCCTGCGCCACATCGCAGGCCTCACCCCGCCCGAGATCGCCGATGTCCTCGGCAAGACCGAAAGCTCCATCCACGGCTTGCACCACCGCGGACGTGGTGCACTCCAAGCCGCCCTGCGCGAGCTCGAAGCCGCGCCCGTGACCGCCGTCGCCTGACGGCGACGACTAGCGTCCAGCGGTCAATCGGCCTCGGCGTCGCGCTCCAACGCGGCGCCGAGGCGGGCGGCCGCCCGGCCGGTGTCGAGATCGGTCAGGTAGTAGATGACCGCGTGGGCGGCGAGCAGATCCACCTCGACCTCCTGGCGCCGTGCCTCCAGCTCCAGCTCGTGGTGAAGGTCCTCGTCGAGCTCGAGCTCGAGCGTCCTGGCGAAGGTGGCCTCGCGCGCCAGCTGCGGCACGCGCCAGGCCGCCCGGCCGCTGTCGGCGTCGCCGAGGTAGTACCTGACGGCTGTGCGCAGGACCGTGGCGTGGGAGCCCTTCGTTCCGCGCACGTACTCGTCCAGGGCTTCCTGCCCAAAGCGGTCCAGCCGGAGCATCACGCTCTTCTTCATCCGTGGTTGCGACAGACGACGAAGTCTAGGCGCCCGGTGGAACCTTGAGAGCCGCTCCGAGCTCGCGCCGGGACCTCACCCCAAGCTTCTCGTATGCGTGCTTGAGGTGCCACTCGACGGTCTTCACCGTCACGAAGAGGGCCTCGGCGATCTCACGGTTCGACATGTCGCCGGCAGCCAGGCGGGCCACCTGGCTCTCGCGCGCGGTGAGCGCCTCGCGGCCGGTGGCCGCGTCGCGGCGCGGCCGGGCGCCCACGGTCACGAGCTCCTCTCGGGCGCGCTGGGACAGGGCCGCGGCGCCGCAGTGGCGGGCCAGGTCGAGTCCCAGCTTGAGCGGCTCGCGGGCGTCGCGCCGCCGCGTCGCGCGGCGCAGCGCGCTGCCGAGGTCCACCAGCGCGCGGGCGCGGTCCAGCGCGGCCTGCCCGCTCTCGAGCACCCGCACGGCCTCCTGGCGCGCCTCGATGGCCTCCGACCCCTCGGCGGTCAGCGCGATCGCGCCCAGCGCGCGGCCGTGCGCGCCGGGGGCGCCGAACGATTTCGCCAGCGCCAGCTCCTCCTCCGCAAGCCGCCTGGCCTCGGCGCGGTCGCCCAGCGCCAGCGTGGCTGCCGAGGCGAGCGCTCGCCAGGGGAAGACGGCGGGGTTGTCGCCGCCCAGCGCCGCCAGCATGCGGCCCGACTCGAGCAGGTCCTCGAGCGCGGTCGCGGGCGAGAGCTGCAGCAGGCGCACGTGCCCGCGCACGCCCACGAAGCGGTGGGCGCCGGGGTCGTGCGGCGGCGGCTTCTCGTCCATCAGGGCCTGCAGCTCGCGGGCGGCCGAGTCGAGCTCGCCCCCCTCGATGTGGCACTCGGCCCGCACCGCGACGGCGGCCCCTAGCGAGAACCTCCAGCCGTAGCGGCGGGCCGCGAGCGTGTTGACGGCGTCGGCGGCGGCGTCGGGGATGCGCCCGCGCCGCAGCACCGCGAGCGAGCGGAAGTGGCACGCCGTGGCGAACCCGAGCACCGAGCCGCGACGCTGCGCCTGGTCGACCGCGGTGGCGGCGGCCAGCTCGGCTGTCTGGAGGTCCTCGGCCGCCGTCAGGGCGAACACGGCGAGGTAGAAGGCCACGCCGTCGGCCGTCTCGTCCTCGAGCAGCGCGCCGCCTCCGAGCGCGCGCATCGCGAGCTGCCGCACCTCGTCGGCGGAGGTACCGCGCAGGGCGCGCTCGGCCGCCGCCTGCGCCAGCCGCACGCGCCCGGCCACCGTGGACTCCAGCGTCGTGTCCTCGAGCGCCACCGGACGGCTCGGCGGCTCGTGGCCGGGCACCACCCGGGTGGCCGCCACGTAGGCCGCCTCGAGCTGGGCGCGGAGCGCCTCGTCGGTGCCGTTCACCTCGTCGATCCCGCGCCGGAGCGTCTCGGCCGCGTCATCCCAGCGGGCCAGGCTGATCAGCATGCGGCCGGCGTCGAGCGCGGCGGCGGCGCGGCCCGAGGGCTCGCCGATCAGCTCGAGCGCGCCGGTCAGCCGCTCGATCGCCTCGGGGGCGCCGGCGGCGCCCTCGGCGCGGCCGAGCGCGACCAGCACGTCGCCGCGCCGCTCGCGGGTGGGCGGCTCCTCGAGCGCCCGCCGCAGCAGGCGCATGGCGGAGTCGGGCGCGCCGCCGGCCAGGGCGCGCTCGCCCGCCTCGAGCAGCACCTCGACCGCGCGCGGGTCGCCGTCCGGGCGCCCGGCCAGCAGGTGCGGGGCGAGGCGCTCGACGGGGGCGCCCTCTGCCATCAGCATCTCCGCGACGCGGCGGTGGGCCTCGGCCCGCTCGAACTCGGGCAGGTCCGCGTAGATCGCCAGCCGGACCACGGGGTGCATGAAGGTGAGGCTCGACGCGCGACGCAAGAGGCCGGCGCCCATCAGCGAGTCGGCCAGCTGCACGACGCGTTCGGAGGGCAGCTCCGCGAGGGTCGCCGCGTGGCGGAGCTCGGCCTCGTCGCCCAGCACGGCCACGGCCCGGGCCAGCTCGGGGGCGCCCTCCCCCAGCCGCCGCAGGCGAACCAGGACAGCCGCCGAGAGAGACTCGGGCGCGAGCTCGTGGACGGCATCGGCGTTCGCGTCGTCGGGCTCGACCTCGCGCATCGCGAGCTCGACCGCCAGCTCGCCCAGAAGCAGCGGATTCCCGCCCGTGGCCTCGTGGCAGGCGAGCGCGAAGAGCGGCTCGGCGCCGGGCAGCACCGAGTCGCGCAGCCCGCGGCCGACGCCCTCGGCGCTCAGCGGCTGCGGCCGGAGCACGGTGGTGGCCGGATGGGCGGCCAGCTCGTCGAGCAGCGGGTCCGACTCGGGACGCCGGCCCGCGGCGGCGGCCAGCACCACGGTGATAGGAAGCTCCTGGATCCGCTGCGCCAGGTAGACGAGGAAGCGCATCGTGGGCGGATCGCACCAGTGCACGTCGTCCACCAGCAGCAGAAGCGGCTGCTCCTCGGCCAGGTTGGCGCTCAGCCAGTAGAGCCCGTGCAGCGCCGCCCCCAGGCCCTCGGGGGGTGGGGTCCCCTCGAGCACCAGCGGCGCGGCCAGCCCGGCCGAGCCCGAGAAGTAGCGCTCCCGGTCGGCGTCGTCGAAGCGGCTGACCGGCTTCTCGAAGAGCTGCAGGGCCACGCCGAACGGCAGGTCGCGCTCGAGGTCGCGCCCGCTCGCCGCCAGGACGCGCATGCCGCGCGCGCCGGCGAGGGTGGCGGCCTCCTCGAGCAGGCGCGACTTGCCGAGCCCCGTGGATGCCTCCACGAGAACAATGCCGCCCTGCCCCTCTTGGGAATTGCCAAGCGCGGCCTCGAGAGCCTGCAGCTCCGACTCGCGCTCAAGCAATGAGCCCGTCAGGTTGGAAGGCGGTGAGCCTCCTGTCACCCGCCCTATCAAGTCACATACCCCACGGGCTGAAACGTCGGCTCGCGCGAGAACTTGCGCACCCGCCACATGCGGCTGCGCCCGGCACAGCCCGGCCTGTTGGACCAGTCTTCAAAGCGTCCTTTTTCCGTGGAGCGCCGACCTGCGCTCCCCCCGGGTCTCCAGCGTAGTCAGGTTCCAGCGTGGCGCAAGTCCGCGGTTACGCGGGAGCTACATCCGGCCCTCGCGGCGCCCGCGCGCCACCCGGCGAAGAGCGGCGCCCGCGCCGGTCAGCGCGGCGCCCGCGGCGGCAACGCCGCCTGCCGCCAGGCCGGTGAACGGAAGGGATCCGCCCTCGCCGCCGGTCTCGACCGCGCCACCGGCGCCGCCGCCACCGCCGCCACCGCCTTCGGCCTCGGCGCCGGCCGGGGCAGAGCCGCCGCCCGCGCCGCCCTCGAGCTCGGGCGCGGCCTCGCCGAGCCCGGTCTCGGGCACCTGCAGCGAGCCGGCGGTCTCGCCGCCGGGGCCGCCCGGCCCACCGGGTGTGGTGGGCGTCTCGGGGACGATCGGGATGCTCGGACTGGCGATCCCGAAGGGCAGGAACATCCCGACGTCGGAAGTCAGCTCGGCGAGCGTGCCGTAGTCGCGCACGCTTGGGCGCTGATACCCGCGCTGAAGAGAATTTGCCGCGTCCATTGGCAAGCTTTCCGGAGGATCAACGTACAGGGCTGGCGGGTTGTTGTGCAGGGGTACGGTGCGAAGTTCGGCCGTTCTTCCGACCCGCCGGTGATGATGTTGCAGCCGCATGCTCCGCCGCCTCGCCTTCCTGATCGCGTGCCTGGCAGCCGCACTCGCGGCGGAGCCGGCGAGCGCCGCCTCCCCTGCCCAGACGGTGGGCGTATTCCGCGGCGCCGTGAACACGAGCGGGGTGGCCGGCTGGGAGTCCTGGCTCGGACGCCCCGCCTGGGGACAACCCCTACTACGGCCCGCCCCCCCGCGGCCCGCCGCTGACCTCGCCCGCGTGTAACAGGACGCGCACGTCGTCGGCCGCCCGGCGGCGACCTGGTCCGATTCCGTGCCATATACGCACGTTTCCTGCCCACGTCGCGGCGGGACGCCTTCAAGCGGCTCTTCGGCCGGTGGGCTCGGCAGCCCTGCGCCGACGCCCGCCGGCGTGTAACAAAACGCGCACGTCCCCGGTCGCCGGGCGGCGACCTGGTCCGATTCCGTCCTATATGCGGACGCTTCCTGCCCAGGTCCCACGGATTCCCGCGCTTGGCCGCCCCGGGGGGCACGGGACTGTGACATGTGTGACGACGTCGTCGCGGTTCCTTCGTCGCGTCTTTATCCGGGTTCCTTAGGGTCCGGGGGCGTGGCAGGGGAAGTGACCACGCTGTTCGAGACCGTCGTCGACGGCGACTACTGCATCGGGTGCGGCGCATGCGCCGCGGTGCCCGGCGCCCCGATCGCGATGGAGCTCGACGAGAGCGGGCGGTACAGGCCGCGCTTGACCGGGACCACGGACGGAGCCGCCGCGAGCGTCCTCGCCGTCTGCCCGTTCGCTGACGAGGGCGAGCACGAGGACCAGATCGGCGAGCGCCTGTTCGGCGACGCCGCCGAGCCGCATGAGCGGATCGGGTTTCACAGGCGCACCTGGGCGGGGCACGTGGCCGAGGACGGCTACCGGGCGGCGGGCAGCTCCGGCGGGCTCGGCACCTGGATCCTTGTGGAGCTGCTCCGCCGCGGCACCGTCGACGCCGTGCTCCACGTCCAGCCTCGCTCGCCCGACGCGGACGACTCGCGGCTGTTCGCCTTCGACATGTCGTTCGAGGAGGACGAGCTGCGTTCGGGCGCCAAGTCGCGCTACTACCCGGTCGAGATGTCGGAGGCGCTGGCGGCGGTGCGCGACCGGCCCGGCCGCTACGCGGTCGTCGGGGTGCCCTGCTACGTCAAGGCGATCCGGCGCCTGGCCGCGGCCGACCCCGTCATCGGTGAGCGGGTGCGGGCCACGCTCGCACTGATCTGCGGCCACCTCAAGAGCACCCGCTTCGCGGACTCGACCGCCTGGCAGGCGGGCATCGAGCCGGGCAGCCTCGAGGCGATCGACTTCCGACACAAGCTTCCCGACGCCCCGGCCAACCGCTACGGGGTCGAGCTGCACGGACGCGGAGCGGACGGCTCGCCGCGCCACGTGGTCGCGTCCCGGGAGGACTTCTTCGGCGGCAACTGGGGCCACGGCTTCTTCAAGTACGAGGCCTGCGACTACTGCGACGACGTGGTCGGCGAGACCGCCGACGTGACCGTAGGCGACGCCTGGCTCCCCCAGTACGTGGACGACAGCGCCGGGACCAACGTCGTCGTGGCCCGCACGGAGGAGATGGCGGAGTTGATCGAGGCCGGGATCGCGGACGGGCGCCTGTCGCTCGAGCCGGTCTCGGCAGACGCCGTCGCGGAGTCGCAGGACGCCGGCCTGCGCCACCGGCGCGAGGGGCTCGCCTACCGCCTGGCCCTGAAGGACGAGGCCGGCCGCTGGCGGCCGCGCAAGCGTGTGCAGGCGCGCAAGGACCACCTCGAGCCGCGCCAGCGGCGCATCTACGCCTGGCGCGTCCGGCTTGCGCGCCAGAGCCACCGGGCCTTCGCCCGGGCGCTGGCGGCGCGCGACGTATCGCTGTTCGAGCGGGAGATGACGCCGCTGATGCGGGCCCACGACCTCCAGTACATGCCGCGCTGGCGGGCGCTGGCCTCCCGCCTCAAGTGGTTCCTCCAGGGCCGGCCCGGGCCGGCCCGCCGGGCGGGGGTCGGCGAATGAGCTCCACGGTCCTGTTGGTGGGGAACGGCCCGTACCTGAACCGCGGCTGCGAGGCGATCGTGCGCGGCACCGCGGTGATACTGCGCGCCGCCTTCGGCGACGACGTGCGGATCGTCCACGCCTCTACCTCGACGGCGGTGCCGCCCGCGGAGGTGGAGCGGCAGAACCGCTCCGAGACCGACCCGGCGATCCGCCACCTCTCGATCCCCCAGGATCCGTCGCGGGGGTCGCGGGCGTGGCTCGCCTGGCAGCTCTCGCGGCGGCTGCGCTTGCGCGTGCCGGGGCCGTACCGGGCGCTGGACGCTCCCTTGGCGGATGCCCGGGTGATGCTCGAGGTGGGCGGCGACAACTACTCGCTCGACTACGGCTTCCCCTGGCCGCTGATGGAGCTGGACCGGCACGCGGCGCGGCGCGGCGTGCCGGTGGTCCTGTGGGGCGCGTCGGTCGGCCCGTTCGACTCCCGGCCCGACGTGGCCGGCGACATGCACCGGCACCTGGCCGGGCTGGCGGCGATCACGGCGCGCGAGGACCGAAGCGTCTCCTACCTGTCGCGGGTGGGCGCGGGACAGCGGGCGCGGCGGGTGAGCGACCCGGCGTTCCTGATGGAGCCGGCCGACCCGGGGCCGGTTGGCGCGGATCCGGACGGCGCCGTGGGCCTGAACTTCAGCCCGCTGATGGCGCGCTGGACGACCGGCGGCGACCTGCGCGCATGGACGGAACGCTGCACGGAGATCGTGGCGGCGGTGGCGGCTTCGACCGGCCGCCGGGTGCTGCTCGTGCCGCATGTGACGGCCCCGCACGACGACGACCTGGCCCTGCTCCGCGAGGTGCGCTCGCGTGCGGCCGGGCGGGGGCTCGAGGTTGAGTGCCTGAACGGGTCGCTCGGCGCGGCGGAGATCAAGGCCGTGATCGGCAGGCTGGCCTGCTTCGGAGGGGCCCGGACGCACTCGACGATCGCGGCGATGTCGACCGGCGTGCCGACGGTCAGCTTCGGCTACAGCGTGAAGGCCACGGGGATCAACGAGGACGTGTACGGGCACACCGACATGTGCCTGGCGCCGGAGGAGCTGTCGCCGGAGACCGTGTCCGCGCGGATCACCTCGGCGCTTGCCGGCGCCGAGACGCTCCGCTCGCAGCTCGCAGCCCGGCTCCCAGCGGTGCGAGAGAGGGCAATGACGGGGGTCGACGTCTTGCGCGAGGTGGCCCGATGAGGCCCCCTTCTTTATCGCTCCCGGTCACGGTCGCGATCCCGGCCTACAACCGAGCGGAGCTCCTGCCCCGGGCGCTCGCAAGCGTGGCGGCCCAGACCGCGACGCCCGCCGAGGTGCTGGTCATAGACGACGGCTCGACCGACGACACCGCCACCGTCGCCGAGCGCCTCGGCGCCCGCGTCATCCGCCACGAGCACAACCGCGGCGTGTCGGCCGCCCGCAACACCGCCCTCGAGGCGGCCACCGCAGAGTGGGTGGCCTTCCTGGACACCGACGACGAGTGGCTCCCCTTCCACCTCGAGCGGCTCTGGCCGACGCGCGAGGGCCACGCCGCCGTGGCCCACAGCGCGGTATGGGTGGAGCGGCCCGGGCGCAAGCACCACGCCTACGGGGTGACCGGCCGCAGGCCGCGAGTGCTGAGGAGCCCGGCGCCGCTCGTTGCGGACAACTTCATCCCGCTGAGCGCGTCGCTGGTCCGGCGCTCGGCGGCACTCGAAGCCGGCGGCTTCGACACCGGCCTGACGCACGCCGAGGACCTCGACTTCTGGATCCGGCTGGCGGAGCAGGGAAGCGTGCTGGTGCTGCCGGAGATCGGGGCGATCTACCACCTGCACGAGGAGCAGGCGACGAAGGACACCACGGCGACCGTTGACGGCCACCGAAGGACGATCGCCCGCTACCGAGACCGCCCCTGGTGGCCGCGCGGAGCGCTGGCGGCAGTGGAGGTCCGCGCGAGGTGGGACGAATGGAGGCGCGGGCGGCCCGCCCCCAAGCGGCGCGCTGCCCGCCCACTTCGCGACGGCCCCACGCAGCCACTTCACGCCCGCCCCCTTTGGCTGCTCGCGCGCCCAGGCCGGCTCCTGCTGCTCGCGGCCCTCCTCGCGCGCCGCTTCATGCTCCGGCGGGCCGGCGCGCGGGTCGATCACCGCGGCCGCCCCGTAATCGCCGTGCTGCGCGGCGCCGAACCGCGACCCGACGCCGCCGCCGTGCATGTCGCCGACCTCCGCCACGTCTCCCCCGCCCGCCGCTTGGCCTCCATCGCCACGCGCGCCCCGGCGGCCGCGGTCTGCGGCACGCCCGGCCAGCGGGTGCTTTGCCGCGTGCTCGGGATACCTCAGGCCCGCAGCACCGCGCCGCGGGCCACCCGTGCGTAGCCGGCAAGGGTCGTGCGCGGCAGCGGCGCCAT
>Ga0081538_10000282_pt1 | contig 58158 bp, 56 predicted proteins | sample TabmetS5T2R1_FD_71022 | JGI IMG/M metagenome (GOLD analysis project Ga0081538, IMG submission 71022) | Tabebuia heterophylla rhizosphere microbial communities from the University of Puerto Rico - S5T2R1 | ecosystem: Host-associated > Plants > Roots > Rhizosphere ...
CATTGGCCACGGAGTCCAGACGATACGTCGTACGCTTTCGCCACTCCGGCAGCGCGTAGTCCGCGAAGGTCTCCAAGCGCGCGATGCCATCCGCCTTGGACGCGTCCGAACTGATCGGCATTTGCATCTGTACGAGATGCTCGCCAGGCGGCGCAATTGTCGGATCGGGAACCGTGAAGTTTTCCAGCCAACCGCAAGTGTCAAGATCGCTTACCACGAACAGATCGCGATGATCATGCTTCACTCCAAGATCAAGAAGCGCGGCTCGTCCGGATGGCCAATCCAACGAGTTATCGCCGAGTAACCGCCGAGCCGACTCCAGCTCGGTCGCCACAATCGTGATCCCATCACCAGTCGAGCTCACCCGTGAGCCAACCTCGATGATCACTCCTAGCTTGCGGGCGTAGGCCTCGATGTCGGTGAACATCGCTCCCCAACTGCCCCGACGGTACGACGCTTGCGGCGGCAGCGAATAGACACGAGAAAGCCGCTCGGCTACAAAAGCTGCGGACAGCGAACCGGGGTCATGATAGAAGAGCCCGACTCCCGACGCGGATGCACCCATGTCGGCTGCCTCCTCGCCAACCAGCCCTGCCGCCCAGTCGCGGAAGGATTGATCAACTGGTACGTCCTCACGGCGCGACACCCACACCGCGCGCAACAAACCGACGGGCGGCACGGCTCGCAGCCTGCCCTGATGCCAGAACCGAAATCGCGCCACCGCGCCAGCCGGCACTCGAGCGGTAACGCCGAGCAAGCCTCGCTCCTTCAGCCAGGCCCAGATCGGTCCATCGCGATAGATCACATGTGGACCCTCATGCGCTCGGTACATGGGCGGCTCAGCCAAGGGACCTGGCTCGCTCGCCGGGCTGGGATCCTTCGCAACGCTTGCGTCTCGAGCAACGCCTGAGCGAGCGGGCCGTCGCACCGGTGTTGATCGCCATCGCCCGCCGAGAGTGCGGTGTGCTTCGTGCAGCGTGACTGACGCTCCCCCCTCGGCCGCCGTGATGGCAGCAGCCAAACCGCCAAGTCCGCCACCAATCACCGTCACTGCTTTCATACTTCCTACCATACCATACCGTATGGTATGGTCCTGGCATGCCTAGCCGCTCGGAATGGCTCGAGGCTGGCCTTGCATCACTTGCGGACGACGGCCCAAATGGACTCCGCATTGATCGACTCTGCCGACGCCTCAATGTCAGCAAGGGCTCGTTCCACCACCACTTCGCGGGAGCCGGCGACTTCAAGCAAGCACTCCTTGCCGCGTACGAAACTCGCGTTGTGGAGGCGCTTGACAAGGCAATCGAGCAGACAACAGCCCTTACACCGAAGGATGCCCTGGCTGGTTTGACAGCTGCGATCACCAACAGAGACGGGTTCTACCGTCCAGACCTCGAGGTGGCAGTGCGCGCCTGGGCCTTCTCAGACGCTGGGGTACGGGCGGTCCAGGAACGGATCGACGAGCGGCGGCTGGAATCGCTTCGCGGCATCTGGTCCCAAATCCTCGACGAGCCGGCGGCAGCCTACACTGCCGCGCTCGTTCCTTACCTTGTCGGTATCGGCGCCAGCTTGATCCAGCCACCAACTCCGCCCGAACAGCTGAGACGTGTTTACGAGCTGCTGCTGGGACTTGTGCCTGGTGAGGTCGAGAAAAAGGTCCCTAGCTATTGACGTGGTCGCTGAGAGACTGGTATCGGCCAAATTGAGTTCGCGATCTGTTCACCTATTGTTCACCTGACAGCTAGGGTTCTAGCGTCCTTGCAGGTGCTCACCGACACCATGCCACCCGTTCCGGATGGGAACTGATGTGACAGAGCTGTTCGTCGTCATCACGGTCATCGCCGTAGCCCTGATCTTCGATTTCACGAACGGCTTTCACGACAGCGCCAACGCCATGGCCGGACCGGTCGCCACCGGTGCACTTAGGCCGCGTACCGCAGTAATTTTGGGTGCCGTCCTCAATCTTGTCGGTGCCTGTCTCTCCACCGAGGTCGCGAAGACGATCTCTGGTGGTTTTTTTGACGACTCGCTGATCACCGTTCCGATCATCCTGGCCGGGTTGCTGGGAGCCATCCTCTGGAACCTCATGACGTGGCTTTTCGGCATGCCGTCCAGTTCCTCGCATGCCTTGTTTGGAGGCCTCATCGGAGCGGTTGTGGTCGGCGCCGGGATCGCCTCAGTGAACGGCTGGGTAATCGTGTCAAAGGTGCTGCTGCCCGCCATCGTTGCGCCCTTGGTCGCGGGATTTGCCGCTGCATGGGCCACCCGGCTCGCCTACGGCATCACCAGGAGGACCCCGAGCGTACACAGCAATACCGGCTTCAAATACGGACAGGCATTCACCGCTTCCATGGTCGCGCTGGCTCATGGCACCTCGGACGGTCAGAAGACGATGGGCGTGATCACCTTGGTCTTGATCGCCGCAGGCCTGCAGGCATCGGGTACCGGACCTCAGCTGTGGGTGATCATCGCCGCAGGTGTCGCTATTGGTTTGGGAACCTACTCGGGTGGCTGGCGCATCATGCGCACCATGGGCAAAGGGATTGTCGAGATCGAGACGCCACAAGGTGCTGCGTCTGGAGCCGCGACAAGCGCGACAATTCTGGCGTCCGCTCACCTGGGTTTCGGGTTGTCCACGACCCATGTCAGCACGGGCAGCATTCTGGGTTCCGGAGTCGGGCGCGGGGCCGAGGTTCGCTGGAGTGTCGCCCGCCGCATGGCATTCGCATGGCTCCTTACCTTGCCGGGTGCCGGCCTGGTCGGTGGACTCGCCGCGTTGCTTGCTGATAAGGGCACCGTCGGGGTCGTAGCGCTGATGGTGCTGCTCACAGTTGCGTGCCTGGTGATCTATGTCATCTCGCGCCGTCACAAGATCAATCACGCCAATGTCACCGACAGCCACGAGGTCCTCGTGCTGGCCGCAACACCCACCGCATACGCCGACGACCCGCGGCTGGAGCCTCCGGCCAAGCCGAAGAAGATCAAGCGGCCTAAAGCAAAGAGCGCTGCCTGATGCATATTGACTGGTCTGCACTCGTCGTAGTGGCTGTTGTCTCCATCGTGACGTCAGTGATCTTCACGATTCTGCTGGCGGCTGGCATACGCCTGGTCTCGATCGCCAAGATCAAGTCGAACGAGGGTGGATCCAGCGCCGCGATCGTTTCCGTGGGCTACGTCTTGCTTGGTATCGCCGGACTGCTGGTGCTCTTCGGGATCTATGTGATCGTTCCGCAGTTCCATTAGCCAAGCGCTGGAGGTGTCAGCGCGCTGCCAACAGTGATCAGTGGGTCCACCGCAGGGCGCGCACGATCTGCTCAGCAGACGCCTCGGCGAACAGCTCGATCTCCGACGCGCGTACCGCCAAGACGGAATCGATCAAGGAAGAGCCCAGAGCAGCACGCAGCACCGGATCAGCGGCAAGCGCATCCGTCGCCTCACGCAAGTTGGTGGGCAGTCGCAAGATGCCACGCAGGTCCCGCTCTTCCGGCGCCAGTGCGGCGGGGTCCACATCAACCGGCTCAGGCAGGCGATGATGAGCAGCAACTCCGTCCAACCCAGCAGCCAGCAACCCAGCCAGCAGTAAGTATGGATTAGCCGTCAGGTCCACGCACTTGACTTCCAGATTGGCCGCCCAGTCGCTGCTGCCCGCCGACCCGGTGATCATGCGCAGCGCGGCTTCTCGATTCTCCAGGCCCCAGCAGCCGTACGCGCCGGCCCAGTGTGAGGGCACCAGTCGCAGATACGACGCAACCGACGGCGCTCCGAGCGCCAGCAGCGCCGGTAGCCGTTTCAGGATTCCGGCGGCAAAGGCCTCACCGACCGGGGTCAACCCGCAAGGCCCATCACCACCGGCCATCAGGTTGTTTCCGTCGTGCCAGACGCTGAGGTGGACATGGCCACCATTGCCAACGCCATCCGCCTCCACCTTGGGTGAAAAGGAGGTCCGGTAGTTGTACCGCCGGCCGACCGCACGAATGGTGCTGCGTACCAGCACGGACGTGTCTGCCGCCTGAACCGGAGATTCAGCAGCGACCGAGAGCTCGAGCTGCCCTAGGGCGTACTCGGGATGGAATTGCTCGACTTTGATGCCTTCGGCACTGAGCGCGTCAACGACATAGCGGGCGTAATCCGACACGTCGATCAAGCGCGTCATCCCGTACGCCGGACCGACTGCGGCAGATACGAACTCGTCTCCGTCACCGGCAGAAACAACCCACTCGAGTTCAAACGCCGCCTTGACATCCAGACCCTCCGCAGCAGCATCGCCGACCAGGCGCTGAAGCAGCAGCCGATTGCAGCCGGGGTGCGGCTCGCCATCCTGCTGGTAACGATCACCAGGCGTCCAGGCCCAACCGGCCTGCGCAGCCAGGGGGACAACGCGCCGCAGATCGGGCATAACGCGAAGATCACCGACCGGTGCCGTGCCACCGGGCGGCGCCGCCATCCAGTCGTCGAACCGGAAGTAATCAAAGCTGGTCGATGCGCCAACACCCCAGGCGGCTAGCTGCGGGAGCCGCTTAAGCGGAACGGTCTTCACCCGCGTAATGCCGGCGTTGTCGACAAAGGTGGTCGCAACCATGTCCACGTCGCGTTCCAGAAGGGTACGCACCAGTTTCTCCGCGTGGCTACTGCGGGCTGACCGTTCGCCGACGTCCACGGGACCACAGAATAGGGCCCGGGATGAAGTGCGCAACGGTAAGGAGCTAATCCAGAGGTCATGTCTGCTGAGCCTGTCGAACTCGGACCACTCGTTGATCATCACTGTCACGGCCTGATACTTGATGATCTTGATCGCGACTCCTTCGAGTCGTTGCTGAACGAGGCAGCCGCTCGGTCGCCGCTGGGCACCAGCTTCTTCGACTCGATGCTCGGGTTGGCTATCCGCAGGTGGTGCGCTCCGGTCCTGGGCTTGCACGCGCATGCGTCGGCCGAGGACTATCTGGTACGCCGTCGGGAGCTGGGTGCGGAGGCAAGTCGGCAACTCGTGGCGGCGGCCGGCATTGAGAGGTTCCTGGTTGACACCGGCCTCAACGCCGACCAGCTATGTTCGCCAGCCGATCTTGCGGCAATGAGCGGCGGCAGGGCGTACGAGGTGGTCCGGCTGGAGATGCTGGCCGAGGAGCTGCTTAGCAAAGGAATCGGCGCATCCCACTTCGCCGCGGCCGTTGAGCAGGCGTTACAAGATTCGACTGCTGTCGCTGCCAAGAGCATCGCGGCGTATCGAATCGGTCTCGATCTGCCCGCGGATCCACCCAGCACCGACGCCCTGAGTGCCGCGCTCGCCACCCTCCATCCAGCAGCAGGTGGCCACTACCGCATCGCCCATCCTGTGATCAACTCCTGGCTTGCCTGGACGGCGATCAAGATCGGCAAGCCGCTGCAAATCCACGTCGCATACGGCGATGCCGATATTGATCTTCGCCACGCGGATCCACTACGACTAACGCAGTTTCTTCGAGCAACCGAGAAGCTCCAGGTGCCGATCATCCTGCTGCACAATTATCCTTTTCATCGCCACGCCGCCTACCTCGCGCAGGTCTTTAGCCACGTCTTCCTCGACATCGGCCTGGCCGTCCACAACACGGGTGTCCTCAGCCAAGCAATCATCCGCGAAACCCTGGAGCTGGTCCCATTCGGGAAGCTGCTCTTCTCCACTGACGCCTACGGACTGGCCGAGTTTTACTACCTCGGTGCCGAACTGTTCCGGCGTGGGCTGTCAGCAATCCTCGACGAGTTGATCAAGGCCGGCGAGATCACGAACCCAGACGCTGATCACATCACCAGCCTGATGGCACGGAACAATGCATATCGGGTGTACCGCCTGAAGCCACATTGACCACAAACCACCACCGACAGGAAGAGCGCAAGATGACCATTCCCGACATCGGACCGAAGCCGCAGTCCTTCAATCTCGAAGAGGAGACGGTGAAGAACTCCAACTACCGCACCGTGGCCTGGAGTGGCAAGTACCTCCAACTGACGCTTATGTCCATTCCTGAGGGCGGCGATATTGGACTCGAGGCACATCCTGGTACGGATCAGTTCTTACGCCTCGACGCCGGCCAGGGCCGAGTGCAGATGGGATCGACTCGGGACAACCTCGAATTCGAGCAAGAGGTGTCCGACGGATGGTGCATCTTCGTGCCGGCAGGTACCTGGCACAACGTCACCAACATTGGCAACGAGCCCATGCAGTTGTACGCGATCTACGCGCCCGTCCACCACAAGCCTGGCAAGGTCCATGTGACATCGGAGGATGTGGAGGCTGACACTGACGACGAGCCAGCTAGCTGGTCGGTTCAGCCACAGTCAGTGCCCGACCTGCACGGCTGAATACGCTCCGAGACACGAGGATTCACCCGGGCAGGGTGATGCTCAGCCACGTAGGCGAGGCGCATGATAAGAGGCACTCTCGCGGGTCCGCGACGCGTACGGAAATGAGGAGCATAATGAGCAACTCCGCTTCACGACCAATGATCCAAATCAACCGCAGCTTGCTGAGCTCAGGTGTTGTGTTGCTGTGCGTCGGTTTCTTCTTGTGGTGGATCGGCGCCGCACTGTCCGCGACCGCGCTCGGTCAGGCTGCCATGAAATGGATCGACCAACTGGAGGAATCTCCGAGCGAGATTGCCCGCCGTCGGGCCCAGCAGTTCAGGGAGGCTGTCTCAGCAGGCTCGAAGGCGTGGCAAGAGAAGTCTCATCGCTGAGCGAAGCGCGCCCAGCCACGACGCTTAATAAGTGGCGGAGGCGGCGGGATTTGAACCCGCGAGAGGGTTGAGCCCTCAACCCGCTTAGCAGGCGGGCGCCATAGACCGGACTAGGCGACGCCTCCCAAACCACGCGCTCGGCTGCGGCAGAGCGCTGGGCAAGACTACCGACCCGATGCTAAGCAAGGCAAAGGCACAATTTGTATGCGGGCGCGCCAACTTTGCGCAGGTGCAGGGATTCGTTCGAGAATCACATATTGGCCTGTCTGCGCACGTATTGTGGAGCGGGTTTTCACTTCCCCGGGGCGCGCGTAAGGAAAGTTGATGCCTAATCAACTAGAAGAGGGCACGTGGAGCTGGCAGCTCCCCGATGAGCCCCCTGTGCCTGCGCGGCCCAGTCAGGCCGAGACCCCAGGCTCTAGCAGCTTCCGACGAGCTGTCGTCTATACCATCGCCGGAACAGCGATTCCCGGACTTGGGTTGATCGCTGGCCGGCGGCGCATCATCGGCAGCGTCATCCTCGGCATCTCCGCCGCCGCAATCCTTGCCCTCGCCATTTACGCCACTGTTGATCGTCAAGACCTGCTTGCATACGCCATCGATCCCAAGACCCTGCGGGGGGCTGCCGTTGCGTTGGTGATCATCGGACTCATCTGGGTCGCCATCATTATTGCCAGTCACCTAAGTCTGCGCAGTCGCCCGACACGAAGCCAGCGAGTGATCGGCGGCGTCCTTGTCGGAGTGCTTTCCTTCGCCGTCGCTGCCCCTATGGCAGTTGCAGCCCACTACTCCTACGTCACGGCAAACTCGGTCAGTGCGGTATTCAAAAGTGAGACCGAGACAAAGAGCGCGACCCGTCCGACTTTGGAGGCCACCCAAACAACGCCTGGCATGCCGAAACCGCAGGATCCCTGGGCTGGCAAGCCGCGATTAAACGTCCTGCTCCTTGGAGGCGACGCCGGACCGGGCCGGATCGGCACGCGTACCGACACCGTGATCTTGGCAAGCATCAATACCAGGACTGGCGACACAACGCTGTTTAGCCTGCCCCGAAACCTGACTCGGATGCCCTTCCCGAAGCGCTCGCCACTGTACAAGCGCTATCCCTACGGCTTCACCAATGGTGATCCCAGCAACGCCGAGTACTACCTCAACGCGATGTATCGCAACGTGCCGCGCTCGGTACCGGAGGACATCCTCGGTCCGACGGACAATCTGGGCGCGGACGTACTGAAGCTTTCAGTTGGCGAGGCGCTCGGCTTGCGGGTCGACTATTACGTATTGATCAACTTGGAGGGCTTTAGCAAGATGATCAACGCGCTGGGTGGCATCCGGCTCAACATCAACACCTATATCCCCATCGGTGGCGATGCCGATCGCGGCATCCCGCCGAAGGACTATCTGAAGCCCGGGCCAGATCAGAAGCTCAATGGACGGAGCGCGCTGTGGTACGCCCGCGGCCGCTACGGGTCCGACGACTTCGCCCGAATGGATCGGCAGCGTTGCGTGATCAACGCGATCATCCAGCAGGCAAATCCAAGCAACATGCTGGCCCGTTACGAGGACATCGCCAAGGCGGGCAAACAGCTGGTCTACACCGACATTCCGCGCGAAGTACTACCGCTGATGGTTGATCTGAGCCTGCGAGTGAAGGATGGCAACGTCCGCAGCGTTGTCTTCAAATCCGGGGTGGCTGGTTTCTCTTCCTCCAGTCCAGACTTCTCAGAGATGCGCGACCTTGTCCAGACAGCGCTCGATGAAACGAAGAACCCGAAGTCCACCAAGTCGAAGAAGAAATCGACCTCGAGCAGCAAGCCGCAGAGTGAAGACGTCAACGACAGCTGCGCATACGACCCCAAGATGGCGGCAACGGCCCGGCCGTTCCGCTGAGGCGATTTTAGGAAATCCGTCGGTAGCCGCGATCGGTGTTCAGCCGCCTTTGGATTTCGGCAATCAAGGCAGCGAATGTGGCGTCGGTGCTACGCCGCGGATTGACAATCTCCGCATCCGGCCCGGCATCTGGCCCCGCCTCCGGCGCAGTGACCAGTAACAGCCGAGGTCCTTGCATCTTGACGGTTTGAATCATGGACCACGGCACGACTCTGCGATGCCGGCCTCTGGTAATCGTGATTGATTGCGAGTCCAAGATCAAAGTTGTCCGAAGTCGCGCAGTGAGCACGAGCGCAACCGCAGCCAGCACGACCGCGCAGACCATGACTCCTATCCCAACAATCCCGACCGCTTGCGGGAGTTCCAGAGCAGTTCCGAACACGATCATGGCTGCCCCAACGACGGCGGACACTGAGCTGATTGCAAGCGAACGCAGCGGAGGCAGAGCTGTGAGCACAAACCGCACTTGCTCGGGGCGCTCCTCGGCCGAATCGCTCACCGCTGCACCATACCGAGCGTGCTGCGGAGTTAACGACGGATAACCGGGCGGATCAGGCCGGAGTACTCGCGGCACAATCCGCCCAGCCGGGTGAGAACGGGGCGGCGAGGGTGGGATTCGAACCCACGGAACGGTCTCCCGCTCGGGCGCTTTCAAGGCGCCTGCACTAGTCCACTATGCGACCTCGCCCGGACGTCTGGTGACGCCCGCCGCAGGCGACGAGCATCCAGATCCTAGCCGAGATCTACCACCTGCTATGGCACGCTGTGGGGCGTGAGAGCCATCCTGATACGGGAACCGGGACCTCCAGAGGTGCTCGAACTCCGAGAGGCGGAGACGCCCAGACCGGCCCCGAACGAGGTGTTGATCAAGGTCGCTGCGGCAGGTGTCAACCGTGCCGACCTATTGCAGCGTCAGGGTCACTACCGGCCGCCGCCCGGCGCCGGCCCGATTCTTGGGCTCGAGGTCTCTGGGACGGTTGCCGAGGTAGGTGAGGAGGTTTCCAACTGGGAGTTCGACGATCCTTGCGTCGCACTCTTGACAGGTGGCGGCTATGCGGAGTACGTCGCCGTGCCCGCAGGCCAGATCGTGCCACCGCCGCTGGGTGTTGATCTGACGGCAGCGGCCGCAGTCATTGAGGTCGCGGCAACCGTCTACTCCAACATCGAGCTGATTGGTCTTTCTGAAGGTGACTGCTTTCTGGTGCACGGCGGCGCCGGCGGCATTGGGTCGTTCGCGATCCAGTACGCAAAGAGCCTCGGGGCCACTGTGATCACAACAGCGGGTCGCGAGGACAAGCTCAACTACTGCCGCTCCATCGGAGCCGATTATGCGATCTGCTACCGCGATGACTGGCCCGCCGCGGTACGCGAGGTGGCCCCTGACGGGGTACAGATAATCTTGGACAATATGGGCGCCAAGTATCTCGAGGATCATGTCAAGCTGCTTGCCGACGATGGGGCGCTGGTGATTATCGGCATGCAGGGTGGCAGGAGGGGGACGCTCGATCTGGCGTCTTTGGCGGCGAGACGCGGACTCGTCACCGCGAACCTACTGCGGCCACGGCCGGTAGAGCAGAAGGCGGCTATCTGCCGCGGGCTGGTTCAGAACGTCTGGCCACTGATCGCCAATAACACGATCATGATGCCACCGTTGACCGTGTTCCCATTAGCCGATGCCGCAGCGGCTCATGCGCATCTGGAGTCTGGCGACAACATCGGCAAGATCATTTTGACGGTGGACCGCTAGGCGCTATGCGGGCTGAGCCTGTCGAAGTCCGGCATGGTGCCCTTCGACGAGCTCAGGGCACATCACGAGGAACTACTTCTTCTTTCTCTTGGGCATGTAGAGATCGGTGATCGTGCCCTCGAAAGCCTCGGCCGAGAAGGCAACCGTCTCCGACAGTGTCGGGTGCGGATGCACGGTAAGCGCAATATCGGCTGCATCTGCGCCCATCTCAATCGCGAGGGCAGCCTCGGAAATAAGATCACCAGCTGAGGGACCCACAATGCCGCAGCCGATTACGCGCTCCGTCGCCTCATCGAAGATCAGCTTGGTAAGCCCTTCACTTCGACCAAGTGACAATGACCGGCCGCTGGCCGCCCAGGGGAAGGTGCCTTTTCCGTAATCGACTCCTGCAGCCTTTGCCTCGTTCTCGGTAACGCCGACCCACGCCACCTCCGGATCGGTGTAGGCAACCGAGGGAATCACCCGGGCGTCGAAGTAGCTCTTCTGGCCGCAGGCCACCTCGGCGGCCACCTTGCCTTCATGAGTCGCCTTGTGCGCCAGCATCGGCTGACCAACGATGTCTCCGATTGCAAAGATGTGCGGCACGTTGGTGCGTTGCTGCTTGTCGACGCTGATGAAGCCGCGGCCATCGACGATCACACCAGCCTTATCGGCACCGATTACTGCGCCATTGGGCTGACGACCGACGGCAACTAGGATCTGATCGAATGTGTCAGTATCCGGCGCCTTTGCGCCGTCAAAATGCACGGTGATACCGGAGTCATTCGCCTCGACGGCGGTCACTTTAGTACCCACGAAGATGTTCTCGTATTGCTTGGTGATCATCTTCTGCAGTGGAGCAATGAGGTCAGAATCTGTTCCCGGTATCAGCTGATCAAGCAACTCGACAACCGTCACACGGGTACCAAGCTGGTGGTACACCGCGGCCATTTCCAGGCCAATGATGCCGCCGCCAACGACCAGCATGCGTTCCGGAATCTGCGGTAGTTCCAACGCCCCGGTTGAGGTAATCACCCGCGGGTCGTCATGGGGAATGAATGGCAGCTTGGCCGATTCCGATCCGGCCGCAATGATCGCATTCTCAAAACTCACCATCTGGGTGCCGCCATCGGTCTGCACATCGAGGGTGTTGGGTGAGGAGAACGTACCGACCCCGGTAACGACCTGCACCTTGCGCTGTTTCGCCAATCCGCCTACGCCACGGGTCAGCCGGTTGACGACATCCTCTTTCCAGCCGCGCAGCTTGTCGATGTCGATAGTGGGCTCTCCGAAGTTGATGCCGTTCTCCGCCATTTCCTTAGTCTCGGCAATCACCTTGGCGGCGTGCAGTAAGGCCTTCGACGGGATGCAACCAACGTTGAGACAGACACCACCCAACGAGGGATAGCGCTCGACGAGCACCACCTTTGCACCCAGATCCGCCGCCCGAAATGCCGCGGTGTAGCCGCCAGGACCAGAACCCAGTACCAGTACCTCGGCTTCGTAGTCGGCGGCCTTGCCGGAGGGTGGCGCAGCAGGGGCAGGAGCAGCTGCCGCAGGTTGGGCGGCAGGCGCCGCGGGTTGTGCGGCAGGTGCCGTCGCGGCTGGTGCAGCTTGGGCTTCCTCGGCGGCAGGGGCGGCCTCGGCTTCGGCTTCGGCAACCGCGACACTGAGGATGACATCACCCTCCGACACTGTGTCGCCGACCGCGACCGGAACCGATGCCACAGTGCCGGCAACGGGCGCCGGTACATCCATGGTCGCTTTGTCCGATTCCAGCGTGACTATTGGATCGTCGACCGCGATGACATCACCGGCAGTGACGTGGACTTCGATGATCGGGACGTCACTGAAGTCACCGATGTCGGGGACCCGTATCTCCTGGACGCTCATGCGGTTCTCCTTTGGATAGCAGACGGATGCATCGGTGAAGTGCCAGCGAGCCCTAGAGAAGGAGCCGGCGCATGTCGGAGAGGGCGTCGCACAGATGGCGCATGAACCGGGCTGCCAGCGCGCCGTCGATCACTCGGTGGTCGAAGGAGAGGAACACCGGCAGCATCATTCGCGGCACAAACTGCTCGCCGTCCCAGACGGGCGCCCGCTTGGAACGCACCACCCCCAAGATCGCCACCTCCGGCGCGTTCACGATCGGAGTGAAGGCCGTGCCGCCGATGCCACCCAGGCTAGTGATCGTAAAGGTGCCACCTTGCAGATCGCTGGGCCCCAGCTTGCCCTCGCGAGCCTTGCCCGAGACCGCGCCAAGCTCCTTGCTCAGCTCGGTGACGCCCTTGCGATCGACATCGGTGATCACGGGGACAACCAGCCCGTCCGGTGTGTCCACGGCAATACCGATGTTGAAGTACTTCTTCATGATCAAACTGTCACCTTCCGGCGACAGTGAGCTGTTCACGATCGGGTACGCCCGCAGGGCCGATACCGACGCCTTCATGAGGAACGCAAGTAGCGTGACGCGGTAGCCCTCTGCCTTTGCCGCGGTGTCGAGCTCCTTTCGGTAGGCGTCGACCTCGGTGATATCGGCTTCGTCACCGTGCGTGACGTGCGGGATGTTGAGCCAAGCACGGTGCAAGAACGGGCCGGAAATCTTCTTAATCCGCGGCAGCGGCTCGACCTCAATCGGGCCAAACTTCGAGAAGTCCACTGCCGGGATTGGTGGGATGCCCATGCCTGACGGAGCTTCGGCAGGCGCGGCTGCCGGAGCAGCCGGTCCGCGTAGCGTCTGCAGCAGGTCTTCCTTGGTGATCCGGCCCTTCGGTCCACTGCCATCGACCGAGGACAGATCAACGCCCAGCTCTCGGGCGAGTCGGCGGACGCTCGGCCCGGCATGAATTCCGACGAAGTCGGGCGCCGCCTCTTCGGCGGGGGCCCCGGCCGGAGCTTCAGCTGCGGCGGGCCGAACCGCGGGCGCTGCAACCTCTGGAACCGGCGCAGCCGGGGTAGCAGCAGCGGGCGTGGCTTCCTGCTGACCGATCATGGTTGGAGGCTCACCTGCTGGCGCGCCACCCTCTTCCACCACGACGATCGGAGTGCCCTGGCTGACACGATCGCCAACCTTGACCAGCAGGTCGCGAACCTCTCCGGCGGCGGTGCTGGGCACATCCATCGTCGCCTTGTCAGACTCCAGCGTCACTAGCGGATCATCCACCGCAACGACATCACCGGCCGCAACATGCAATTCGATGACGGGTACGTCGGTGAAGTCACCGATGTCTGGAACAGCTACTTGGGTCATTCCTCGCTCCCATCAGGTGTGCATCGGATTCGGCTTCTCCGGATCGATGTCGTACTTGGTTATGGCTTCTGCCGCGCGCTCCTTGGGCACGGTTCCATCCTGGGCAAGCGCGTGGAGGGCGGCGACCGTGACGAAGTAGCGGTCGACTTCGAAGAACTGGCGTAGCGCCTTGCGGTAGTCGGAGCGGCCGAAGCCGTCGGTGCCAAGCACCGCGTACCGGCGATCAATGAAGGGCCGAATTTGATCAGCGAACGCCTTAATGTAATCCGTCGACGCAATCACTGGACCGGGTCGGTCGGCCAGCATTGTTTCGACATGAGTGCGCTTGGGCTCTTCGTTCGGATGCAACCGGTTCCAGCGTTCGACGTCGAGTCCTTCGCGACGCAGCTCGGTGAAGCTCGGCACACTCCACACATCGGCGGCAACGCCAAAGTCCGACGCCAGCATGTCGGCGGCGGCGAGCACTTCGCGGAAGATGGTGCCACTCCCCAGCAGCTGCACGCGGGGAGTCTTCTTCTTTCCCCCAGCCCCGTTCACGTCGGCGGCTCGGAACAGGTACATGCCCTTCAAGATCTGATCTTCGACCCCATCAGGCATCGCGGGATGCTCATAGTTCTCGTTCATGAGCGTGATGTAGTACCAGACGTCTTCCTGTTCGCCGATCATGCGCCGCAGGCCGTCCTGAACGATCACGGCAACCTCGTATGAGAACGTCGGGTCGTAGGACACGCAGTTCGGAATCAGGGCTGACTGGATGTGGCTGTGCCCATCCTCATGTTGCAAGCCCTCGCCGTTCAGCGTGGTACGCCCAGCGGTGCCACCAAGCAGGAATCCCCGCGCCCGACTGTCGCCGGCTGCCCAAGCGAGATCACCGACCCGCTGGAAGCCGAACATCGAGTAATAGATGTAGAAGGGGATCATCGGCACGTCATTGACGCTGTAAGAGGTGGCGGCCGCGATCCAGGACGCCATCGCGCCCGGCTCGTTGATCCCTTCCTGGAGAATTTGGCCCTTCTTGTCCTCCTTGTAGAACATCAGCTGGTCGGCGTCCTGCGGCCGGTAAAGCTGGCCCACCTGGGAGAAGATCCCGAACTGCCGGAACATGCCCTCCATGCCGAAGGTCCGCGATTCGTCCGGCACGATCGGCACCACATGAGCTCCGATCTGCTTATCGCGCATCAAAGCATTGAGGATGCGGACAAATGCCATCGTCGTTGAGATCTCACGGCCGTCGGTGCCCTGCAGTTGAGCGTTGAAGGTCGACAAGGGCGGCACCGGCAGCGCAACGGAGGTTTTCTCTCGTCGGCTTGGCAGGTTGCCACCGAGGGCGGCTCGGCGCTCAGTGATGTATTGAGCTTCCGAGCTGCCTTCGGTCGGCTTCAGGTACGGATAGCTGAGCAAGTCTTCATCAGCGATCGAAAGCGCGAAGCGATTACGGAAAACCCGTAGCGCGTTCTCTGCCATCTTCTTCTGCTGGTGGGTGATGTTCTGGCCCTCGCCTGCCTCACCCATGCCGTAACCCTTGACGGTCTTGGCGAGAATGACGGTCGGCTCACCGGTGTGCTGCACGGCGGCCTGATATGCCGCAAAGACCTTGATCGGGTCGTGCCCACCGCGGTTGAGCGCCCAGACCTGCTCGTCAGTCATGTTGGCAACCATCTGGCGCAACTCGGGGTACTTGCCGAAGAAGTGCTCGCGTACGTAGGCACCATCTTTGGATTTGAAGTCCTGGTATTCGCCGTCGACGCACTCTTCCATGCGCTGGCGCAGCAGGCCGGTGTTGTCCCGGGCCAGCAGCGGATCCCAGTTGCTGCCCCAGATGACCTTGATCACGTTCCATCCGGCGCCGCGGAACACACCTTCCAGTTCCTGGATGATCTTGCCATTGCCGCGTACCGGGCCGTCCAGACGCTGCAGGTTGCAGTTGATGACGAAGATCAAGTTGTCGAGATGCTCCCGGCCCGCGAGGGAGATCGCGCCCAGCGACTCCGGCTCATCGCATTCCCCGTCGCCGAGGAACGCCCAGACGTGCCGATCAGCGGTGGATGCCAGCTCCCGACCTTGGAGGTACTTAAGGAATCTCGCCTGGTAGATCGCCATAAGCGGACCGAGACCCATGGACACAGTAGGGAACTGCCAGAAATCTGGCTTCAGGAACGGGTGCGGGTAGGAGGGCAAACCGTCGGCGAAGGCCTCTTGCCGGAAATTGTCCAGCTGCTCCTCGGTCAGCCGGTCCTCCATGAAGGCTCGGGCGTAGAAGCCCGGTGCGGAGTGGCCCTGGAAGAAGATCAGGTCGCCGGGCTGGTCCTCGGTCGGGCCGTGCCAGAAGTGGGTCCACCCGACGTCATACAGCGTGGCGGCGGACTGGAAGCTGGCAATGTGTCCACCCAGCTCGGAAGACTCCTTATTGGCGCGCAGCACCATGGCAACTGCGTTCCACCGGTTCATCGAGCGGATACGCCACTCGGTGGCATGATCACCTGGATAGGGCGGCTGCTTCTCAACCGGAATCGTGTTGATGTAGGGAGTGGTGGTTGAGTATGGGACCGGCGCGCCGCGTTGCCGTCCTTCCTCGATGAGCCGATCCAGCAGATAGTGCGCCCGGTCACCGCCCTCGAACTCCAAGACCGAGCCGAGTGCATCGAGCCACTCTTCGGTCTCATTCGGGTCAATATCTGTCATGCCGTCTGTCGGCGTACCGGTCAAGCTCCCGGTCGGTGCATTAGTGATCGTGTCAGTCATGGCAGCCCTCTCGCTAGTGAGACCGCTCCTGCCCGTCTTGCACAAAAGGTATCGGCACCGCCGCGTCAGGTCACCACCAGGTTCATGGGCATGGCGGTCGCATAGAGCCGCATACCCCAACCTCGAGGCGTTACTCCGCACAACCGTTGCGATCCCGGCCGGCACGGCCAGGACGCCGTGAGCCTGGTGGTCGCAGCTCCGTATCCGCAAAGTGGTCGACTACGACCTGCGCCGAAGCCGATTTCGTGTCGGTGCTGACCCCTTTCACGCGAAAGAGGAGGGCCAGAAGAGCGGTTACGAAGTCCAGGCACGCCACAAGCGGGCGTACTCACCATCGGCAGCAACCAGATCTTGATGGCTGCCGAGCTCAACGATCCGCCCGTTGATCACTACCGCAATCCGGTCAGCATCGTGCGCGGTATGCAGCCGGTGCGCGATCGCGACGACGGTACGGTCTTCAAGCAGCGCAGCCATGGAACCCTCGAGATGTCGAGCCGTATGCGGATCGATCAAGGATGTCGCCTCATCCAGCACCAGCGTGTGCGGATCAGCAACCACCAGCCGGGCCAAGGCGACTTGCTGTGCCTGGGCAGGGGTCAGCTTCTGGTGACCGGACCCCAGCATGGTGCTGAGTTGCTGCGGTAATCGTTCCACCCAGTCCCAGGCATCAACGGTCCGCAGCGCCTCGATCACCACGTCGTCGGACGATGATTCGCGGGCCAAGATGATGTTGTCACGCACCGTACCGACAAACACATGATGCTCCTGAGTCACCAATGCAACCTCGGTACGCAGCACCGGGAGTGGCAGCTCGGTGAGCTCCACGTCACCTACTGTTACCGACCCGGTACGCGGCCTGTTGATGCCCGCCAACAATCGGCCCAGCGTCGACTTACCCGAGCCGCTCGGCCCGACAATCGCCAACCGCTCGCCGGGACGCAGCGCAAGATCAATTCCGTGCAGCACGTCGTGCTGGTCGTAGTAGGCAAAGCGCAGGTTGCGGCCGATCAACCGGTTGCCGACCGGCAGCCTGTCCCCTGCCTCGCGATCTTGTGGCACCGCGGCAATGCCAAGAAGACGGCTGGTCGAGGCGATGCCAATCTGGAGTCGATCCACGTTGCGGATCAGCCGGTCGAGCGGCTCCACGAGCGCCTGTACATAAAGCGTGGCAGCGGTGACCTGGCCCAGGCTCACCCACCCGTTGGCGTAGCCGATGCCACCCAAGATCAACACCATCACTAGCGGCATGTCGTAGGCGAATCCGATGACGATGAACAGCAGGTTGCGCAGGCTCATGGTGTAGCGCTCGGCCTGTGCAGACACCGCGATATCGTCGTCGCCGTGCTCGATCCGATTGCGCTGCAGCCCTAGTGCCTCGACGGTACGCGCTCCTTCGACCGTCTCGGTGAATGTCGAGTTGATCTCTGAGTAGGTGCCACCCTCGGTGATGTAACCCTTCGGCGCCCGCTTCAGATAACGCCTGGCAGCGATGATCAACAACGGTGCGGTCGCCAGCAATGGCAAGGTCAACAGCGGCGAGTTCAGCAGCATCGCGACCACGGTCAGCAGCGTTGTCATACCGGCGATCACCGACTCCGGCAAGCCAAAGCGGACACTCATGCTCATCGTGCTCACATCACGAGTGACTCGGGTGACAAGATCACCAGTGCTCGCGCTCTCCACCTTGCTCAATGGCAGTCGGAGAACGGTTCGTACCACGTACTCCCGCGCCTCTGCCAGCAGATCTTGGCCAAAGATCGCCGACATCCGCAGCGCGAAGAAGGTCATGATCGCCTGCACTACGACAACGCTCGCCACCGCCAACGCCAGCCCATCCACCGTGGATGCCAGGGTGCCCGGCGCCGAGGCCTCGTCCACCAGCCAGCCAAGAATCCGCGGCACCACGAGGCCTGCCATAGCAGCGAAGGCATGCAATAGCACCAGTGCAGTGATCATCAACCGCCGAGTACGCAACATCTGCGAGGCGAAGGCACCGACCTCCCGCCGATCAGCAACCGGAAGCCCATGATCAGGGTGACGGGACGCCGCGAAAACCTCCTCTGCTCGCCGCTCGCGGAGCAGGTGGCGATGCCGCCAGGCCCTGAGGCGGGAAGCCAGTGACCCCGTTTTCGGAGGCAGCAACGCCTCGGGAACCTCCGGTGCCGGTGGGGTAACCCGCCAGGTCTCCGCGGAGCCGCGCAGACCGGTCTGCAGATCAGTCATCGGAGTCCTCCGCCGGCTCGTCAAGTGCCCGGGCGACTGTTCTCCGGTAGTCCGGATTCGTCTGCAGCAGTTCCTCGTGGCTGCCGTACGCCGTAATCCGCTTGTTGAACAGAAACGCCACTCGGTCCGCGTAATGCAACAGGAGTGGCGACGTGGTGGTCACAATCGTTGTTTTGCCACGACGATGAGCCACCAGCCGCTCAGCGATCAAGGCCTCGGTGTGCGCATCGACTGCCGAGGTAGGGTCAACCAAGATCAAAATCTGTGGGTCGAGACCCAGCGCTCTGGCCAGCACCACGCGCTGCCGCTGCCCGCCGGATAGGCCGCGACCACGCTCGTCGATTCGGCCCTGCCAACCACCTCGCAGACCGGCAAAGACGTCCTCAGCTGCAGCAACACGCAGCGCCGCCTCAGCCTCTTCGAGACTGAGCCATCCCTGCGGATCAATCGCAGACTGCAAGGTGCCAGCAAACACCTGACTTGCTGTGTCGCTGACCACGATCCGCTCCCGAACCTGATTAATCGGCACGTCGGCGAGGTCTACCGATCCAAGGCTTACGCCCCACTTTTGCCCGCCAAGCTGTCGATCTCGCTCCACCTGTTGGGCCAGCTCTGCGCGCTGTCGCTTCCAGGCGCGTCGTGCGGCACGGCCCTTGAGCCCATCGGCAATACCTAGACTGACTGGTTCGTGCTCAGCCGGCAGGTAACGGCCGAGCCGATCGGCAAGCGCCGCGGAGTCGTCTGGCACTGCGCTGACGATGATCGTGAACTCACCCGGGCGAGCGACGAAGCTCGACTCTTGATCATGCAAGATGTCATGATCAGGCAACGTCAGCGGCGGCTCAGGAGTCCGCCACGGCGGCTGATGATGGAGCACAGCAACCGTCTTGCGTGCCGAGACCATGCTCCGGACCCACTTCTGCGCCAGCTCGAAGAACGTCTGGATGGGCCACACCATGAAGATCGCGTAACCAAAGAAACTGATCAACTGCCCGATGGTGAGATCTCCGGCAATGACCTCACGGGCCCCCAGCCAGGTCAAGGCGAGCAGGAATAGGCCGGAGAACAGCACACCGGTGGCATCCACTGCCCCTTGCCAGATACCCGCGGAAACCGCGGCCTGGCGCGTACTCTGCGACTGCTCGGCGTAGTTACGCGTGAAGGTCTGCTCGCCGCCAATTCCCCGCAGTATCCGCAGCCCAGCGACAATGTCGGTGGCCATCGAGGTCAGATCCGAGGTCCGATTACGCTCGATCTCTTCACGTCGCTGCAACGGCCGCAGTAACGGCATCGCGAACAAGACAATCAAGGGCGCGGCGAGTAGCACTACGATGCCGAGCTTGACCGAGGTCGACAGCACCAACCCAGCGATTACCAGATACGCGATCAACGCGCCGGCGAAGCGGGACACGATTTCGGTCAACGCTCCGAACTCATCAGAGTCACCCGCCGAGACGCTGAGCACCTCGCCGGTTGGCGTCCGCTGCGGTAGCACATGACCCATCTGTGTCACCTTGCGGGTAACCAGCTTCATGGTCCCGTACATGGCCACCAGCCAGGTTCGAACCACCATCGTGTGACCTAGCACGCTGGCGATGATCCCGATGATCACCAGGCCCAACATGATCATGCTGAGCCGCAGCACAGTCGCCATGTCGTGCGGCACGATACCTTCGTCGACGATCTTGCCGACGATGTACGGTCCAACCGAGCCGGGCAGCCACTCGATCACGCTGATCAACGAGCTCAGCACCAGGGCGGGTAGCTGCTGCCACAGCAACCAGCCGAGGAATCGAGCGCCGCCCCGGGTTGCGGGATCGGTGAAGTTGCGTCTGGGCAGCCGACGGCGCACCACGACCTGCCCTCTGCGAGTGGAAGTGGTGTACGGGCGAGCGTCCGGCCCCGCCAAGTCGGGGACCAGCGGCGGGTAGTCATGCATGACCAAATCAGCGTAGGGCGTCCACACGGACCTGCTCCAACGGTTTTCTGAGAGCTGCTCGCGCACTGCCGAGGCTCGCAGCTCGTATTTTGGGGAGCTGCTCGCGCAATGCCGACGCTCGCAGCTCGGTTTTCAGCCCTATGGGGATGGGTAAGTCGCGTGCGTCCCGCATGGACAAACCCAGCTCTTTAGGATCTACAGACATGACCACTGACTCGACAGCCGGCAATGAGCAGACCGAGATGCCTGGGGTCGCCGGGCAGACCGACGACGGTCGGGTCTATGTTGTGACGCCGCAGGCCATGGCCGTCGAAGGGCCGCCCCGGGACACGGTCGAAAGCGAGCAGGAGGAGCCGAAATCGGTGACCGAGCTGGTCGAGCAACCGGCAAAGGTCATGCGAATCGGCAATATGATCCGGCAACTCCTTGCGGAGGTGAAGTCGGCACCACTTGATGAGGCCAGCCGGCAGCGATTGCGGGCGATCCACGAAGCCACAATCACCGAGCTGGAGGATGGCCTTTCTCCTGAATTGATCGAAGAGTTAGAACGCATAACGCTGCCCTTCAGCGACGACGCCACTCCCAGTGACGATGAATTGCGGATCGCGCAGGCGCAGTTAGTTGGTTGGCTGGAGGGCCTGTTCCACGGCATCCAAACTGCGCTGTTTGCCCAGCAGATGGCGGCGCGGGCGCAACTGGAGCAGATGCGGCGAGCGCTTCCGCCAGGTCCCGTGCCACCCGGTCCGACGCAGGAAGGTCGGCCACGCGAGGGCACCAGCGGGATGTACCTCTAAAGCTTCTCCACAGCGAGGGCGCATTACCCGATTCAAATTTCTGATCGGTGCGAAGTGCCGGGAACCGAGAATCACATATTGCCGTCCCAGGCGAGGTCCGTTGAGAATACGAAACCTCGTGGAGACAGCACATGCCCCTATCGCTCCCAACACCGAGCCCAACCTCGGGCCTAACATCGAGCCCAATCTCCGGCACTGCCAGCAACGCCGCCGCCAGATGCATCGAACTGGCCGCAGTATTTCAAGATCAATTGCTGGAGGAGCCGCTTCCGGCAAGCGCACCCGGAACCGTGCGGCGTCAGCAGCTGGCATTGATCACCACGGCGCAGGCAGCCTGCCGCGATTGCCCGTTGATCATCGACTGTCTTTATCGCGCTGTCGTTGAGTACGACGTTGCCGGCTATGTCGCCGGTACTACGCCGCCGCAGCGAGCCCAGATTCGGCGTCGGCTGGATATCACAGTGGAGCCAGAAGACTTCGACACTCTTGCGGGAGTCACCCGTCGGCACCGGCAGGTCAACCACAGCGAGGTGGTACGCCTGCGAAGCGCCAACCCCAACGAGACCCTGGAGATGTTGGCGCAGCGGCTCGGTTGTTCCCTTTCCACCGTCAAACGTCATCTGCGCCGGGAACGCCGCAAGACCACTGCGGATACCAGCGCCCAAATGCCAACTGTCACGGAGGTACTTACCGCCGCGGCCGCCGTTGCCGGCTTACCGCTGGTAGGCCGCGATCCACAGGCAGCCTGACCGACGCGGCCTCCGCCCGCCGCTACCGCCCCTAGTTTCGGAGTGAGTCGCGCCGGGTACCCATAACTAGGCGGAGTGTGCGTTGGCAGCAGCCCGCATACGACAAAGCCCTAGGTCCGCCTGGGAGAAGGGAACCGGCAATGAGCACCACTGCATGGATCATTCTCGTGATCGTCATTGTCGTGATCGTGGCCGTGCTGGCGTACGTCATGATGCGGAGCCGCGCTGGCGCACGCCGCGCTCGTGCTGAGCAGATGAGGCAGGAGGCGGCTGAGCGCGCCGCGGAGCTCGATCGAAAAGAGGCCGAGGCCAACGCCATCGCGGCACGGGCTGAGGACGCACGGGCCGAAGCCGACCGGCTGGCGTCGACCTCTGCCGAACAACGAGAGCAAACCGCTGCAGCACGGTCGGACGTTGAAGACGCGCTGCGCAAGGCGGATCGGATCGACCCCGATGTACGGACCCGCGGCAAGGGTGACGACACGGGCGGTCCCAGGCGGGCAACAGATGACGTGGACGCGGGTCCTAGGCGTGCCACGGACACTAGCCCTGGGCGTGCTGCCGACGACGCGGCATATAACGCAGACGTGCGCGACCGCACCGTAGGCGACCAAGACGTGCGCGACCGCACCGTAGGCGACCAAGACGTGCGCGACCGCACCGTAGGCGACCAAGACGTGCGCGACCGCACCGATGTCGGCGACCGCACCGATGTCGGCGACCGCACCGATGTCGGCGACCGCACCGAGGTGCGCGATCGCACTGATATGGGTGATCGAACGGCATACGACGACCAAGGCACCACCGGCGTGCGCAACGACAGCGGCGGTTCAGGCGTCCGTGACGACCAGGTCAGTTCGAGCCGACTCGATGTCGATGACAGTTCAGTCCGAGACGACACCCGCCGAAATGAGGACCCCCGCCGCTGACCTCCCGATTCGTCAGCGCCTGCGCTAACCAAACCAGGCACGGAGCTCAGCTGCCGGACCGCCGTCGTCAATGGTCTTGGTGACGTCGTCTGCTGCTGCTTTGACCTCGTCCGGGGCGTCGCCCATCGCTACGCCGCGGCCGGCCCAGCGGAGCATCTCGATGTCATTTCGGCCATCACCGAACGCGAGCACGTCTGCAGCCGCTACTCCGAAACCGGCTGCCACCTCGGCAAGCGCGGTTGCCTTGTTCACTCCGTCGGGAGCGATGTCCAGCCAGCTGCCCCACCCGATGAAGTAGGTGACGCCATGCATACCGAGATGGCGAGCCAGTGCTAGAAACTCTTCTTCTGACCGCGTCGGATCTCTCAAGATCACCCGTGTTACCGGCCGGGAGCTGAGCTGCTCAACATCCTCGATGATCAACTCACCAGTCAGGTCCTCATCCGGATGATGATCATTGAGCCGGTAGCCAATCCCGATTTCCTCGACCGCGATCAAGGTTCCAGGTGCAAACTCCTCAACCTGGGTGATTACCGGCCGGGGGTCGAAGGTAATGGCCTTGACGATCTCCTGCGGCGGATACCGCATTACTACGGCGCCGTTGGAGCATACCGATGGTCCAGGTGGCAGGCGGAGCTCGTCGAAGAGCGGCCTGGTTCCGTGCCAGGATCGTCCGGTCGACAACACCACTGGTACGCCGGCTTGCACCACTAGCTCAACTGCCTCGGCGACGGTGCGCGGCAGGAATCCGTCGCGATCCACCAGGGTGCCATCAATGTCCAGCGCGACCAGGCGCGGACGCGACGTGTCGTTTGCGCGCTGAGCTTGTCGAAGCGCTGAGTGCCCTTCGACGGGCTCAGGGCGCATGGGCGTAGGGCTCAAGGCACTGCCGTCTTCAGCTGATTGGCTCAACGCGGCGTCAGGACCTCTCGGCCACCCAAGTATGGACGCAGTGCCTGCGGAATTCGTACCGATCCATCGGCCTGCTGGTGATTTTCCAAGATCATGATGATGGTCCGGGTCATAGCGCACAGCGTGCCGTTCAACGTTGCGACCGGTGCCGTGCCGGAGTCGAAGCGAGCCCGGATGCTGAGCCGCCTGGCTTGGAAGTCGGTGCAGTTCGAGGTAGAAGTGATTTCCCGATAACGATCTTGAGTCGGCAGCCAGCCGTTGCAGTCGTACTTGCGCGCGGCGCTCAAGCCAAGATCACCAGCAGCCAGCTCGACAACCTGGAACGGGATCTCCAGCGCGGAGATGAAGTCCTTCTCCCATTGCAGCAGCCTCTGGTGCTCCGCATTTGCCTGCTCAGGCGCACAGAAAACGAACATCTCGACCTTGTCGAACCAATGCACTCGAAAGATGCCCCGGGTGTCCTTGCCATGGGAGCCCGCCTCCCGCCGATAACACGGGCTGAAGCCGACGTAGCGGCGCGGCAATGTGTCAGGATCGAGGATTTCATCGGTGTGGTAGGCCGCCAGCGGGACCTCCGAGGTTCCTACCAAGTAAAGATCATCTTCTGCCAGGTGGTAGACGTCTTGTGCGGCCTGGCCGAGGAAGCCGGTACCCTCCATCGCCTGCGGCTTGACGAGTGCGGGCGGGATGAAAGGAATGAAGCCGTTCGCCATCGCAGTACTCATCGCAAAGTTGATCAACGCCAGCTCGAGCTCTGCCCCCTGGCCGGTGAGGTAATAGAAACGAGACCCAGAAACCTTGGCACCGCGCTCCACATCGATGGCGTCAAGCACCTGGCCGAGCTCTAGATGATCTTTAGGCTGAAAGCCCTCAGCCGCGAAATCGCGTCGCGCGCCCAGGGTTTCCAGCACTACATAGTCCTCCTCACCGCCGGGCGGTACGTCCTCGAAGACCAGATTCCCCACCTGCCGCAGCATCTGGTCGAAAACGGTGGTGATCTCGTTCTGTGCAGCCTCGGCCTTCTTGACCATGTCGGCGAGTTCTTTGGTGCGGCTGAGCAGCGTGGTGCGGTCCTCACCGCGGGCCTGCGCTACGCGCTTGCCAAGCGATTTCTGCTCGGCCCGCAGCTCTTCGAACTGGGCAATTGCGTTGCGACGCGCCTCATCAGCCTTGATCAGGTCATCGACCAGAGACTCCGACTCGCCGCGGGCCCGCTGGGAGGCCCGTACCCGGTCTGGATCGACGCGCAGCACCTTGACATCAATCACCGGCTAAGCCTAACCATGCTTTCTGGCGCCCTGCTCGCCCAGCGCCTCCCGCGCCAACCGACGCTCGCAGAGCGGGCAGGAAGCCACCACTCGATTGCGATCGCTCATGCACTGCCGACGTCCCGGAGACGAGGAATTGATTGTGATCCGCGCGAAATCACACTGGTCTTGTGCCCTGCTGCCATGATTGAGCGGTTATGGTTCGTCGCCCCCCGAGCCGATCGTCGGTCCTGATCGCGAGCTCGCTGCTGGTGGCCTTCGTCGTCTGGACTTGGCTCACCTTCAACTCGGCCGCGTTCGCGGCGTTCGATCAGCGTACGTTCCCACCCGCGGTGGACCCTTCCTCCAGGAGGGCGGAGATCATTAGCGCCTTCGCTTTGCTGACCTGGCCCGGATTCGAGTACGCCGCTCTAGCGGGAATTGCCTTGTGGGCAATACGACACCGGCTCCGTCAGCTCGCCGTGGCACTGGTCGTGGTGATCGTGCTCGGCTGGGGCGGGGCTGGCCTCCTCAAGATCATTTTTCATCGACCGCGACCCCCGCATGCGCTAGACCTGCTGACCGCCACCGGCTATGCATACCCCTCTGGCCACATGACCGGCGTCGTTGCTTTTTCCATCGCGGTCGGCGCGACGTTCGCAGTGACCAGGCAGAGCGTACGCGCCCGGGTCTTGTGGCAGGTGGGCTCTGGCCTGCTGGTACTCGCCGTCGCATTCAATCGCTGGATCACGGGCGCCCACTACATCACCGACATCGTTGCCGGAGCCCTGTTCGGTGCGCTCGCTGCGACGACCGCGCTGCTCGTGGCGGGTGTCAAGGTGCCGGTTCCGCACGAACTCGTCGGCGAGATCGTCCGCAGTCGAGCCCCTGCCGAGGCACCGCCTCCAGCACGGTTACGGCGTGCTGCAGTGATTTTTAATCCCACGCGGGTCACGGACTGGATCACCTTCCGGCGGCACGTCGAATACGAACTGAAGACCCGCGGCTGGGATCGGCCGTTGTGGCTGGAGACCACTACCGATGACCCCGGTCGAGCCATGACTGAACAGGCCGTAAAGGAGAACGTCGACCTGGTGCTAGGTGCCGGCGGGGACGGCACGATCCGGGTGATCTGTTCCGGGCTTGCGCATACCGGAATTCCCTTCGGGCTGATCCCTGCTGGCACCGGGAATCTGCTGGCACGCAATATCGGCATCCCGCTGGATGAAGTTGCTGCCCTCGGGGTTGCTTTCGACGGAATCGATAAGGCGGTCGACCTAGTACGGATACAGATTGATGATCAGCCACCTGATCATTTCGCGGTAATGGCTGGCATCGGTTTAGATGCGGTGATCATGGAGCGTGCCGATCCGAAGATGAAAAAGGCAGTCGGATCGGCTGCGTACTTCGTTTCGGCGGCGCAAAACGCCAACCACCCAGCCATGCACGCCACGATTGCGCTCGATGATCAGCCGCCCTTGAAGCGCCGTGCCCATCTCATCGTGATTGGCAATGTTGGTTTTCTGCTGGCCAACATTCAGCTGATTCCAGGCGCGCGAGCCGATGACGGGATGCTGGACGTAATGGTTGCCTCACCGCGTACGCTGCGCGACTGGGTCAGGCTGACAACCCGCGTCCTGACCCGGCGGCCGAAGCCGGACGACCAGCTTGATCGGCTGCAAGGCCGCAGGGTCACGATCACCGTAGAGGAGCGTGATCAGTTCCAGCTCGACGGCGACACTGTCGGGGAAGGCAACCGGCTAACGGCTGAGGTAGTGCCTAGTGCGCTACGGCTTCGCGTGCCCAGGCCGGTGCGTGAGCTGACGACTGGGAACGGCGAGGTGACCACCGCCATTGCCCGCTCTGGTCGCGTCCATGTGCCGGGCGTAAAAGCGGTCAGCCGCGCAGCTTCCGCAGCCAGGTCGCGGCTGCGGCGTACTCCTCATTAGAGGTGCCCTGCCGGATGACTGGCTCGGCGAGGTCGGCCCGAGGGTAGCTGCCGAGAAAAACCACGTCGCGACATACCCGATGGAGCCCCATCATTGCCTCGGCCATCCGGGCGTCGTCAATGTGGCCCTCGGCGTCCACGCTGAAGCAGTAGTCGCCAAGGCTCTTCTTGGTCGGGCGCGACTCGATCCGGCACAGGTTGACACCTCGGCTGGCGAACTGCTCCAAGATCTCCAGCAGCGCCCCTGGATGATCGTCACGCATGAACAGCACCATGGTGGTCTTGTCGGCCCCAGTAGCTGGGCCGACCGGTCCAGGTCGCGAAACCAGCACAAATCGGGTAACCGCGTCCGGATTATCAGCAATGTCCTTGGCGAGCGGTATGAGGCCATGCAATTCACCGGCAACCTGTGCGCAGATCGCCGCATCGAACCGCGACTCCGGATCGGCCACCTCCGCCGCGGCAGCCGCCGTCGAGCCGCCCTCGGTGATGATCGCATGGGACAGGTTGCTTGCCAGCCAATCACGGCACTGTGCTGCCGCGTGGGGATGGGTCAATATCCGGCGTACGTCAGGCAGTTGTATGCCGGCGCGGGCAAAGAGCGTGAACTGCACGGGGAGTACCACCTCGCGGATGATGCGCAGTGGTTCTCCATAGGCGAGGTTGTCCAGCGTTGCCGAGACTCCGCCCTCGACGGAGTTCTCGATTGGTACCAGGGCGGCCGCTACGTCGCCGTCACGGACGGCCTGGAGTGCCAGCCCGACTGTGGCGTACGGCGTTGGCTCGTCCGGCAACGCCGGCAGCGTCAGGAGCGCTTGGTGGGTGAAGGTTCCGACCGGTCCGTAGTAGCCGTAGTGGTTAGGCGGGACTGCGAGCACCGGCTCAGGTTATCGCTGGGCGCCGCGGCCGCTTGAACATTTCTCACCTGAGTCGCGACCTCTGCCCATGAACTGCACTTTGCGCCGTCAGCTTGTCGAAGGGCGCTGAGCTTCAGGCTGCTTGGCGCACGCCGAGCCGCTCCCTTGCGGTCTCACCCCGTCGTACGACCGGGACAGCGGATGTTGCGGCGGCCAACCCCGAAACCGGCATGCCGGAGTAGATGGACTCTGCTCGCTCGACGACAAAGGTCTCGTGCCAGATGCCCACAGCGCCGGGCGCCTTACGCGCCAGTCGGTTGAACGCGGCCCAGGCTGGACGGTGCTCGGCATTCCGGTCGCTGGCGTAGGCATACAGCTTCTCGTGGGAGCTCCAGTACTGCACCAGAAGCGGGCCGCGGGCGCCAAAGGTGAGGCGATAGCCGAGCAAGCCAGAGTCCTTGTCCTTCGACAGCTCTGCCAGCATGGCCGGCATTGCGAAGAAAACCGGCATCCAGAGGTCTGGGCGCCACGGCTTGTTGATGCGCATGCCGATCAGGAACACCACAAGATCGCCGTCATATTCATGGGTCATGCGGCCAGGAATCGCCTTAGTCATATGATCCTCCATTAGAGAGTGCTACTCTCCAATATTAGAGAGTGGCACTATCCAATGCAAGCGAGGTGGCATGCGAATCTCTGAACTCTCATCCAAAACAGGCGTACCGATTGCGACGATCAAGTTCTATCTGCGTGAGAACCTGCTGCATGATGGCGTGCGGACTGCAGCTACCCAGGCGCAGTACGACGAGAGCCATGTGGCGCGCCTACAACTTATTGGGGCGCTAGTCGGGCCCGGCAGATTGTCGATCGCCGCTGCACATCGCGTCATTCAGGCGATCGACGAGCCGCCGGAATCGCTCCACGAGCTGCTGGGGATCGCCGCTGGAGCAGTAGCCGGGCCGAACCTGGAGGACGCGCTGCGTGCCCTCGACCAGGCGGGGTTTGAACTCGCTGAAGGGGCGCTCGATATGTACAGGGATCACATGCGCCAGATAGCGCAGTTCGAGATCGATAACGTGCCGACACATTCCCCCGCCGCTGCCGTACGGTATGTGGTCCTCGGCACCGTCCTGGTGGAGCCGCTGATCCTGGCGCTCCGGCGCCAGGCTGAGCATGAGGCATCTGCTCGCCGCTTTGGGTGAGGATCGCAGGCCTCGGCTGTCTCGCCGCGTTGGCGAAGCGCTCGCCGCATCAGCCGGGGGTCTGCATAGGTTTCAGCATCAAGGAGTCGGCGCAACATCTCAGATCGAAGCACCTGGGAGACTGTGGCGCGTGGCGGTCACTGATGAGTTCATTGCAGGTCTCCCGAAGGCTGAGCTACATGTTCACCAGGTCGGTTCGGTACCGCTGCGGGCCGTAGCCGAGCTCGCGGCGCGACATCCAGGTACCGTGCCGAGCGATCCAAATGAACTGGCCCGATTCTTCATCTTCGATGACTTCCCGCACTTCATCCGGAACTATCTGGCGGTCGTCGACTTGATCAAGACCGCCGAAGATGTGCGGCTGATCACCTACGAGGTCGCGGCCGATATGGCGAGCCAGAACATCCGCTACGCCGAACTGACGGTGACGCCATACATTTCGATCAGCAGCGACCTGCCGGCCGAGGCGTTCCTGGAGGCGATCGAGGACGCCCGCCAGGCGGCAAGCCGTGATCATGGTCTGGAGCTGCAATGGATCTTCGACATTCCAGCCGATTTCGGAATGCCAGCGGCAGAGCTGACGGCATCTGTGGCTCTTGATCATGATGTACCTGGACTGGTCGGCTTCGGACTTGGCGGGTCGGAGCGCGGCTTTCCGCGCTCGATGTTTCATGATCAGTTCGACCGCGCTCGGGCAGCCGGGTTACGAAGCGTGCCCCATGCCGGCGAGACCACCGGTCCAGAGAGTGTCTGGGAAGCTGTGATCAATCTCGGTGCGGAACGCATCGAACATGGCATCGCCGCGATCGGAGACCAGCGCCTCCTAGAACACCTGGTGAAGTACAAGATCCCACTGGATATCTGTCTGACATCCAATGTCGCACTCCGGGTAGTCCCCGACCTTGATCAGCATCCAATCCGTGAGCTGGTCGACGCCGGAATCACCGTCACGATCAACACCGACGACCCACCTATGTTTGGCACCGATCTCAACACCGAGTACGCGATTGCGGCTCATCTGCTGCACCTCGATACCCATGGCGTCATGGGGCTAGCCTTGGCGGCCGTTGAGGCCTCCTTTGCCAGCTCAGAAACCAAGGCCGTGCTACGTACCGAGATCAGCTCCTACGCCGGGACGCCAACTCCCTGACCGGTACCGGCTCTTGAGCACGCGCAGCTTTCGTCGGAGAGCTGCGAGGCGCTGGCGCCTCGGTAGTGGCTGGTCGGGGCCCAAGCACCTTCGGCGCCGAGGTGGTCTCGGGGGCTTTCGTCTTCTTAAAGGGGAACAGTTCCGGACGATCCGGTTGCCGCCACCACAAGATCACTGCAAGGACCATCGCCATTTGGATGATCGGCGACACCGTATCCCGCATCCGCGTCGCCGTGAAATCCAGTGCATCACCCATATCGATCGCTCGCCCTGGGACGTACGCCATCGACAATGCTGCGCCTCTGATCACCATGATCTTGTCGAGTTTGCTGGCCGCCAGTACGGCTAGCGGCATCCAGGCAAGCAGGTCGTACCAGGATAGGGTGTACATGGACGTGATCAACCAGGCGACCGAGAGCACTAACGCGGTACGCAGCGCAACAGTCAGCGGATCGCGCTGCATGTCGGCGTCCTTCTCCAGTCCTGGCGCCGGCGTCCACGGCACGACGCGGTAGAGCATCCAACCGATCACAACCAAGCCGATATAGGAGATCACTCCAACAATGAGCTTGGCGTTGAAGCCGGTCATAAATACGTCAAGGAGGCGGTAGAGCGGATTGGCCCAGGAACCGACCGAGACGTAGCCGCCGTTACGTAAGGCCTGCGTGAACGCTGTCGGCTGCCACAACACATAGGCCAAACCCATGGGCACCGCAGTGCCGAGGCAAAGCAACAGCGCTTTCTTCGGTTCTCGCCGGTACGCCCACAGCATGGCGATTCCCCATAGCCCGATACTTACCTTCGCGCAGCCGGCGAGACCGATACCGAGGCCGGCCACGAACGGGTTCTTGCGCATGAAGAGCAAGCCAGCGACTGCAAACATCACTGCCAGCGGCTCATTGTGCGCCCCGGCGACCACGGCCCAGATCAACAGTGGATTTGCGACGGTCAGCAGCGCGGCGCGGCCCTGTCGGCGAGGGTCGCCGTGGGCCAGCATCACTACACCGGCGCAAGCCAGAATGAACGGCACCACCGAGAAGACCTGCAGCCAGAACACGATGTCGTGCATGTTCTCCCCGCCGAATTTGTTCGCGACGAGCTGGGTCCAGGAGGTGATTGGGCCGTAGACGCTGGGGGTGTCCTGCCAGGGCCGTTCCGTCCAACGCAGCACCGGATCGAACTGGCTGCGGAAGACTTCGGCTGGAGTGATGTCGTACGGATCCCGGCCGATCGCCTGCAGCCGTCCGTACGCGGCGTACATCAAGACATCGGCCGAGGTCATCGGCGGTACGCAGGCGGTGAGCAAGCTGAGGACCGTGCCGAGTGCAAAGATTTTCTTGAATTTCGGTTTCCAGCCGTCAGCCATGGCCCGCAGCCCTACCCAGAGTCCCACGGCACCGAGCAGGAGCGCGGTCCAGATCAAGATCGAGACGAACCACTCATTGGGCTTCACGACGCCAGCAGGCAGGTACCAAGGCGGCAAGTAGGAGTCTCGCGGACCGAGTGTCAACGTGACCGCTGAAGGTCCGAGAAACCCGGCAAGCAAGGTCAGTGCGGTGGCACCGACGATGCCGAACAAAGCGAACCGGTGATTGCGATGCCAAACCCCGGGTCGATACCGGGGTTGCGGCGCCTTAGCCGGGTTTCCGCTTCGGCGTTTGTGCTTGGTCGCCGTCATCGATTCATGCCTGCTTACCTCGGAGCCGCTTGAAGACGCCAGTGACGCCACCGGAGTCTCTCAGATCTTTGAGTCCCGCGTGAACGAGTCCACGAGCGGCAAGCGCCCGAGTTACATCGCGGAGTTGGGCCGCACGGTGCAATTGAGATCCGAGATCGGTGCCGGTAGCGCGGTGTTGCAGGTCGATCTCGATCTCGGTGACCCGCAAACCGGCTCGCAGTACGTCGATACTCATACCCACTTCCATCCCCCAGCCGGCAGCCAGTGGACTGGCAAGCTCGAATGCTCGCCGGGTGATGCAGCGCTGACCCGACAGGGGTGCCTGCGGCGTCCAACCTGTGAGCTCGGCAATACCCCGTCTAGCCGTGTTTACCACCAGGCCGAAGCCGCCCGGATTGCCACCCTCGGCGGTTCGCTGAGCCGGTAATACCGCGATCGTCAGGTCTGCTTCATCCTTCACGACCGGATGGATCAGGGGCGCGCAGTTACCGGCGGAATCTCCCAGGTCGGCGTCGAGCAGCAGCAGCGTTCCAGCCTCGGGACGCTTGTCGCGTTGCTCGATCACGCCGAGACCATTCACCGCCGATTCCACAGCGGCCGCCTTGCCCCGGTTGCGGGTATGGGAGACGACGATCGCTCCGGCGCCCGCAGCGTGCTGCGACGTACGATCAGTGCTGCCGTCATCGCAGACGATCACGATCTCGACCCCCGGAAGATCTCTAGCTGCGGTTACGGTCGCAGCGATTCGTTGCTCCTCGTCCTTTGCCGGGATGATGCACGCGACACGGGACAGGTCGGAGCTCACCCCGCAAGGCTAGTAGCGCAGTAGTGCTGCGCTGGGGCGTTCTCGTAATCGGTAATCTCACCGTCATGTCCGTGGAGGTGGTCGCTGCGCCTGGGGTTTCGACCGAGGTTGGCCGGTTGCGTACGGTGTTGCTGCATCGTCCGGGCAATGAACTGAAACGGTTGACGCCACGCAACAACGACACCCTGCTCTTCGACGGGCTGCCGTGGGTCGACCGGGCTCAGGAGGAGCACGACGGCTTTGCGGAGACACTGCGTAGTCACGGCGTTGAGGTGCTCTATCTTCGGGACCTGCTGATCGAGACCTTGGCCGACCCAGGCGCACGGGCGAAGGCGTTGCAGGATGTGGTCTCCGACATCCGGTTGGGAATCACCCTTCGGAACTTCTTGCTGCGGTACCTTGCTGATCTTGCGCCGGAGGAACTTGCTGAGATCTTGATGGCGGGCCTGCGCAATGACGAGGTGCAGGGCACCGGGAGTCTGGTCGCCGCGCTTTATCGACCAGAAGACTTCTTGATCGATCCGCTGCCGAACCTGCTCTTTACTCGAGATTCCAGCGTTTGGATTGGCGATCGTGTTGCGATCACCTCATTGGCTATGCCGGCACGACGCCGCGAGACCCAACTGACCGACCTGATCTACGCGTTCCATCCACGCTTCACCGGGGTAGAGCGGATCCACGGGTGGCGGGAGGAGTACCTCGAGGGCGGTGACGTCTTGGCGCTCGCCGAGGGCGTACTCGCTGTTGGTGTCGGCGAACGGACCCATCCCTCCGGCGCGGAGCGTCTGGCGCGTACGGTGTTCGGGCTGGGTCTGGCACACACGGTGCTCGTAGTGCCGATCAACCAAGATCGCGCCACGATGCACCTGGACACCATTTGCACCATGGTCGATGTCGACGCGGTGGTGATGTATCCGAACGTTGCTCATCACCTGTCAGCCATTACCGTGCGCTCCGGCGGCGACTCCGATCTTGGGATTGCTGAACCTGCTCCCTTCCTCGAGGCGGCGGCGCGGGCCATGGGTATTGATCAGCTTCGGCTAATTGACACCGGACTGGACCCAGTGACCGCTGAGCGGGAGCAGTGGGATGACGGCAATAACACGCTGGCTATCGAGCCGAAGGTCGCGATCGCGTACGAGCGCAATGTTGAGACAAATCAGCGTCTTATTGAGAGTGGTATCGAGGTAATTCCTATAGCCGGGTCAGAGCTTGGCTCGGGGCGTGGTGGACCGCGATGCATGTCCTGCCCCATCGCGCGCGATCCTGTGTCTTGACGTGCCCCTGAGCCGGTTCGGCCGGACGTTTCTGCTGGTTTGGTGGGAAACGTACGCGCTCGAGCCGGCTGCCTTGAGCCCCTCCATGTGCCCTGAGCCCCCTCCATGTGCCCTGAGCCTGTCGAAGGGCTCAGTGCGCATCCTCCGCAGCCAGAATCGCGGCGACTCGATCCGGGTAGTCGGTAGTGAATCCGGTCACTCCAAGATCACGACAGAACCTGACATCAGCAGGCTCATTCACCGTCCAGGCGTGGACTTGATGGCCCCGCTGTCGTGACCGGTTCACAAAATCCGGATCCTGCTTGATCAATGCCAGATCTGGCCCCACTATGCGTACGCCGTCCGGCAACTTGCCGTCGCGCCACTTGCCAAGATCATCTTCGATGAGCAGCGTCCGTTCCAGCCCAGGCAGCAGCCAGCCGAACCGCTTAACCGCCTTGACCGAAAAGGAAATAAGGCGGATTGGTGCATCCGGCTGGTTCCAGCCAAACTCTGCCAACATTGCCGCAACCCGCTCTTCAACCTCGCGCCCGCGCTCGTTTGGGTGCTTGGTCTCGATCACCAGGCTTACCGGCACATGATCTTGCCGAGCGTCCCGGACCATGATCATCAGATCCCGTAGGGTGACCAACTCCCGCTCCTCCGGCGTCGGATCGGGGACTTTCCGGGAACCGAAATCGACCTCCTTGAGCTCCGATACAGAGTGCTGGTACGCCGGCCCGGAGCTGGTTGAAGTCCGGTCCAGTGTCAGATCGTGCAGGCAGACCAGCTCGTCGTCAGCGCTGAAGTGCACGTCACACTCCAGACCAAGAGGGATCTCGGTCTGGTACGACCACTCGATCGCCGCCTGGTAGGCCGCCCGCGTCATCTCCGGATGTCGAGAGGAGAAACCGCGATGAGCGATGAGCACCGGAGGGCCTTCAACAGCTGACACGAGCGTCCAAGTGTCAGGTCGTATCGACTCGCCGGTGACGCAACAGCAAACCGCTGACGAACATCACCAACCCGCCGACGACGATGGCGGCCACCGAGGAACCGAGCCAGCCAGGTGGGGTGAATCCGATGCGCTGAGCGACCGAGGCCCAGAACTCGGCCCATCCAGGCACCGTGCCGGGATAGACCATCTGGTAGGCGATGAACCCGCAGGCCCAGGCGATCACCGGCGCAACACGGAACCGAGAGGTATCGGAAACATCCCAGCCTTGCCGGCTGACAAGGAAGAAGTCCACCGCCGCCACGGCGTACAGCGGCACAAAGACCGAGCCGATCAGGAACAGGAAGGACTGGTACTGGCTGAAGTCCAGCAGCCCGGCCAGCAGGGTTGCCGTCACGCCAATGATCAGCGCGACGAGCCGTCGATCCAGCTTAGGGATGAGGTTGTGTACGGACATCGTCGTGGAATAGACGTTGGCGAAGGCCTCGTCCACTTCATCGACAAGCAAGATCGTAATGGCGATCGCACCCGCCGGCAGAGTGACCAGCGCAGTGATCACATCGCTGGCACCAAGATTGAGTACCGCGAAGACTCCGAGTGTGTAATACGCAACAGCTGCGAGGCCGTACCCAAGCGAGGCACCCCAGAAGGCGGCCTTACGGGTCCGTGAATGCCGGCTATAGTCCGCCGCCAATGCGGCGTAGGAGATAACTCCTGCAATAGCAAGATCGACAGCAGGCCAGAAACCAAGCACCGACTCTTGAGGAATCGACTGCCGGGGCTGCAACAGCACCTGAACGAATAAGAATATCGATGCGGCGAGCACCAACCAGACCATGATCTTGCGCAGCAGCCGTACGCTGCCCAGTGGGCGGATCGCCATCGCGGTAGCCGCGGCACCGGCCAAGATCACAAACGGCCAGCGCCAAGCTTCACCGACAACAGCGGCCGCGGCCGTTGAGATCACGATGATCTCCATCGTCGCCCAGCCGATGTTCTGCGCGATATTGAGCACGGTCGGCAGCACCGAGCCGCGGCGGCCCACCAGGCCGCGGAGCGTGACCATGGATGGCGCCCCGGTGGTCGCGCCCATGACGGCTGAAGCACCCAGCAGGATTGCGCCGAGCGCACAGCCGACCACGATGGCTGCCAGCGCAAGTCCAATCGATCCGGCGGTGGTCGCGATCAGAGCACCGGTCAATGGCCCAAAAAGGCTGATACCCAAGTTGCCCCACAGGGCGAGCTGGTCACCGAATCCGAGAGGCCGTGGCGGTTTGGTGGTGAGGGTGAGCGGCGCCTCACGGGTGGCGCGCTCGGAGGTCTCAACCGTGCTAGTTGGAGTGGAAGTAACAGACATTGCAGGCTCCCTACGCCGGCATTACCCGGTCAGGTTCGGTCGGTCGGCGGACCCGCGCGTACGCACTCCGCCCTCTCAGCCCACCAATAAGGTGTGAGCTCCCGAAGGATTTCCCTTGGCAAGTCCCACGCTAACACTCGGCAGAAGGACAGGGCTCGGCGCGCTACCTCTCGATCTCGAGCCCGCTGTTCGCCCAGGCATTGATGCCGCCGTCGAGGTTGACAGCCTCGCGACCTTGTGTATTGAGGAACTGGGCGACATGAGTTGAACGTGCACCCACGGAGCAAACGCAGACCACGCGATCATCGACCTCGTCCAAGCGCTGCATCAGCTGGTCCATCGGAATGTGCACCGAGCCTGGGATGCGACCGCTGGCCCATTCCTCCTCGGTACGGACATCAAGCAACGTCCAGCCCAAAGCCACCCGCGCGGCGACCTCGCCTGGCTGCACGGCTGGCACCTCGTTCTCAAGCACGCGCCCACCCTAGTTGGCAACCCGTGGTGGTGTCAGCGGCGGCCTACGAAGGTCATGGCTTCCGCCACCAGCTTCCGGCAGGCTTCATCGTCAACCGCCAGCCCGACCCACTCCTTCATCGGTTTGCCCTTACCGGCATCGAAGGGGACACCGTCGCCAGCAGCGATCAATTCCGCAACCCGCGCCGCGGGCAGCTTGACGACTAGTTGGTCATTGACCAGCATCGCGAAGATCGATTTATTGATCTTGATCGCGTTGGACCCGAACCCGCCGCCGCCCTCCGGTACCGTCACCCCGGCCTTGCCGGCGTACTCGTCGCACAGCGACTCGAACAGCGCTGCCTGACTCCCAGTAGCCGACATGATCTACTTCAACAACTTCGATAGACGCCGATCGGCAAGCTTCTTGCCACCGGTCTGGCAGGTCGGACAGTACTGCAGCGAAGAGTCCGCGAAAGAGACCTCGGCAATGGTGTCGCCGCAGACGCCGCACTTCTCGCCGGCGCGCCCATGCACCCGCAAGCCCGACTTCTTCTCACCCTTCAGGTCCTTCGCGGCTAGACCATCTGCCCGCTTAATGGCACTCGCCAGCTCATCCTTGATCGCGGTGAAAAGCGTGCCGACCTCGGTTTCGGTCAGCGAATTCGACGGCTTGAACGGGCTGAGCTTGGCCGCGTGCAAGATCTCGTCGGAGTACGCGTTACCGATGCCGGCGATGGTCCGTTGATCCTTCAGAACTCCCTTCAGCTGCGCTCGCCCAGCCGTGGCCAGCAGACCGGCCAGCACTGCTTGATCAAATTCATCGGTCAGTGGGTCGGGCCCCAAAGTGGCGACCATTGGAATCGACATGGGATCGGTTACGACATAAACGGCAAGCTTGCGCTGAGTTCCGGCCTCCGTCAGGTCGAAGCCCGATCCATCATCCAGCCGCACGCGCAACGCCAGCGGGCCCTTGCCCGGCCTGGCCGACGCCTCTGGAAGTGAGTCACGCCAGCGCAACCAGCCGGCTCTGGCCAGGTGAAAAACCAGATGCAGCCCCTGGGCAGAGATGTCAAGGAACTTGCCACGCCGAGTCACTGACTCGACCTCAAGGCCGTGCAGCGCGGTCAGCGGCGGATCGTAGGTTTTGAGTGCACTAAAGGCGACAAGCTCAATGCGGTCGATCACATGCCCAACACACTTCTCAGTGAGGAACCGCGCGAGCGACTCCACCTCAGGCATCTCAGGCATGGGCCCATTATGGACGTCCGGCTAACACCGACTGTCAGAACGTAGATCGGCTATAGCGCAGCTGGATTCTGACAAGTCAGCGGGCGGGCCAGTTGGGTGCCGGCAGCTGGAGAGCCACCGAAAGCAGGCGAAGGTACTCCTCTCGCGGCACCGCCACCGCCCCGAGCGACTCCAGATGAGGCGTTAACCACTGCACATCAAGCAGTCGGCCCTCAGCCCCCGCCGTGCGAAGCAGATTGACAAGGGCCACCAGCGCGACCTTCGACGCATCACGCCCGACGCCAGGCCGATAAAACATGGACTCGCCAGCAAATAGACCAGCCAGGCTTACGCCGTAGAGGCCGCCAGCTAGCTCTCCGCCCGGCGTCCAGGCTTCCACGGTGTGCACCGCGCCGCGCTTGTACAACCTCCGATAGACCCGCCTGATGTCCCGGTTGATCCACCCACTGGGCCGACGGCGGTCGGCGCACCCGTCCAGCACATCGTCGAACGCCGTATCGATCCTGATCTCGTAGCGGCGAGTGGATTTGTGGAGTGAGCGGCTAACCCTTAGTCCGTCTAGCGGCAAGATCGCTCGCTCCAAAGGCGAGTACCAGCCCATCAAGCCCGGCTGCGCCGGCATGGGAAAAGCACCGCATTCGTACGCCGCGAGAGCGAGCTCTTCATTGAATACGCGCGACACGCCGATCAAGTCGTCATGCCGCCACAGCTCCGGCGATCCGAATGGGGAGCCCACGTCGGCATACTCCCACCAGAGCCAAACCAGATGTTCATGGCTGGGTCCGGGTTGACCCTGACCGACATGGGTAGCATCCACGTACGCTGGTGATCGAATGCTGTCCTTGTCTATCGTGCCCTTCGACGAGCTCAGGAGCGGGGCCTATCGTGCCCCTTTGACGAGCTCAGGGCGGGGCAGCTGACCGCCTCGGGAGTTCAAAGTCCCGAAGCAGAGTATTTGGAGGTCTGATGGCGTCAGCGCAGGAAGTGCGCCGCAGGATTGTCACCGTCATCACCCCTGTGGCGAATCTGGTCGCAGCGCAGGGAGCTGGCGGTGCACTACGCCAGGTCATCGAAATTGCCATCGATGGCTACGGCCGGATGCCCAGCGCCAAGACTGCCGCCGCCCGCCACCTGCAGCGCCACGGAGGCTCGGTCGACGACGCGATTACCTCGATCATTGACCACCACATACGTCTCGCCTCGGCGCAAGGCTTTGTGACCAACATCGGCGGCCTGGCGGCGCTGCCGGTGGCCATACCGGCCAATATCACTGGGGTTGCGATCGTTCAGGTCCGGATGGTTGCCGCGATCGCGCACCTGCGTGGCTATGACCTGGATGACAATCGGGTCCGCACCGCACTGGTTATGTGCTTGATGGGCGGGGAGCAGGTGGCCAAGCACATTGCAGAGGGCTCGCTGCCCACTTCTCCAATGGCCGTGGCTACTGCGCCCATATTCGATCCGGAGCTCGACTCTGTTGTGGCCGATGAGGTGGTCACAGACCTAGCGGCTCGCATCGCCGGGAAGAACTTTGCCTTGGCGCTCGTCAAGCGCGTACCACTAATGGGCGGTGGCGTGAGCGCAGTAATGGATGGCATCGCGACCTACCAGATCGGTCGGTACGCGACTGGCGAGTTGCTGCGGCGTCGCGCGTTGGTGGGTAGTTGAGAGCTAGTTCCCTCATCGGACACGGACCGCGTGATCCTTGGAGGAGACCGGCCGACACTTCACCTGCCCGGGCGGTTCCCGAGGGGGTGCGCGCCTGGGCTCAAGATCACCTTGACTCCGAAATCATTGGGATAAAACCGGTCGGCGGTGGACGCACTGACACGATTTCAGCGATCCAGCTCCGTGACGGAGAACCGGTGATCTTGCGCTATGTCTCCGTTGAGCGGTGGGGTGAGATAGGTCGCCAGCACGTCGTCTGTGAGGCGTTGGGCTGCCGTCTGATGGAGGGCTCCAGCCTTCCGGTGCCGCGGCTGATCGCATCGGACCCGGATGGCAGCAGCACCGGCAACTATGTCAACATCACCACGTGGCTTCCCGGCCGGGTCCGGCTCGGCCCGCTGAATCTTGATGCCATCGACGAACTGGCCAAGATCGCTGTGATTATCCACGGCACTCCGGTTCCTGATGATCTTCGGCCGCGGCCGTACGAGTTCTGGGTTCCAGATGATCTTGAGGTACCGAGCTGGACCTCACGCCCGGAACTCTGGCGACGTGCCATCGACATCTTCAACGAAGGACCACCACGAACCAAACATGGGTTGGTGCACCGGGACTTTCATCCCGGAAACATCTTGTGGGTGGGCGATCGGATTACCGGAGTAATCGACTGGGCGGAGACGTCCTGGGGACCTCCTGACCTGGACGTCATGCACTCCCGAGCGAACTTCGCGATGCTCCACAACTTCGAGAGCGCCGAGGCCTTCAGCTATTGCTATCGATGGCATGGCGGCCTTCTCGATGATGATCATGATGCGGAAGTCTTTTGGGCGGTGAGTGACATCTTGGGCTTCCTCCCCGAGCCGACTGAGATCATTACCGCCCTCATCCACCACCGGACCGATCTTCCCGACCAGACGGTACGCGAGCGGCTCGAGCACCTACTCAGAATCACTCTCGGCGAAATTCGCCACTGAAAATCACCCTGGGCCGGCTGCGGAAACCTACGTGCACACGTAGGTTTCGCACGCTCTGCACTGGTTGCAACCTGTGTAGACCGTCAGCAACCTGTGCAGACCCTCTACTCACCACGTGCTGTTCAGATTCGACTAGCACACACCGCGGCTCAAGCCCGACTTGACCTTCGGAGCCGAACAATGCTGTGACGCAGAGCTCAGTCATTATGGCTGGCTGCCTTGCCAAGGAAGGTTAGGCTGACTTAAGTTAGGCGAGCCTCACCTATTGCTGCATGCGCAGACTAGCGAGGCAGCAACCCAACCGCGGGGAATCGAGGAGAGATGCTAGCCAACTTCCTGATTGGCTTACGCGAAGGCCTAGAGGCCGCGTTAATCGTCAGCATCCTTATTGCCTACTTGGTGAAGTCCGGCCGCCGCCATCTGCTGCCACAGATCTGGATTGGCGTAGCCATCGCGGTAGCTATCTCACTTGCCTTCGGCGCCGCTCTCACCTTCGGGCCGAAGGGGCTTACCTTCGAGGCCCAAGAACTGATTGGCGGCCTGCTCTCCATCATCGCGGTCGGCTTCGTCACCTGGATGATCTTCTGGATGGCGAAAGCCGCTCGCTCGCTCTCCGGGGAACTCCGGTCCCAGATCGACAAAGCCGCCGAAGCCAGCCGCTGGTCATTAGTCATCATCGCGCTACTGGCTGTCGGCCGTGAGGGCCTGGAAACCGCATTGTTCCTCTGGGCCGCTACCCAAGCTGCCGCCGAGGGCACGGGCTCTGCTGCCGGCCCGCTACTTGGTGCCGCCCTCGGCATACTCGTCGCAGTCGTGCTGGGCTACTTGATCTACCGCGGCGCGCTCAAGATCAACTTGAGTCGCTTCTTCAAATGGACTGGTGCTTTCCTGATCGTCATCGCGGCCGGCGTGCTGGCGTACGGAGTGCACGACCTGCAGGAAGCCCGCTTCCTGCCCGGCCTGAACAACCTGGCTTTTGACGTCTCCGAGACCATTCCGCCAACGTCGTGGTACGGAACCCTGCTCAAGGGAGTGTTCAACTTCTCGCCGGCCACGACCGTTCTCGAGTTGACCGCCTGGCTGCTCTATTTGGTCCCAACGATGACGATCTTCCTCTACAAGACCCGTCCACGCGCGCATGCCCCCTCACGCCCAACTCCAGAGCCAGTTGGGACGTCCGGAAGGAAATGATCATGATCCGACCGAGCCGGCCGGCTCGCGAATTCGCCCTGCCAGTTCGCACGCTTGTCTTCACCTCGACGTGTGCCGTCCTTGGCATGCCGCTACTGGCGGCATGCACCGACAACACGCAGGCTGGTGGTGCAGGAGCGGCGGTGAGTAACCCGCGCGCACTCACCGTGCAGTCAACAGACTCCGAGTGCAAGCTCTCGGCGGGCACCGCCCCCTCAGGAACTCTTACCTTTGCGGTGACCAATGGGGGCTCCAAGGTGACGGAGTTCTACCTCTACGGCGAGGACGGACTTCGCATCGTCGGCGAAGTGGAGAACATTGGCCCTGGCATTACTCGAGACCTGGTCCTAAAGGTCACACCTGGGAACTACATCACCGCATGCAAGCCTGGGATGGCCGGCGAGGGAATTCGCGCCCCGTTCGCAGTCTCTGATTCCGGTGAGGAGCAGCAGGGCTCCTCCGGCAATGATGTGGAGCTGGTTGAGCAGGCGAACCAGAATTACCAGCGGTACGTTGAGGATCAGACCGAGCAGCTCGTCGGGTTGACCGCAGAATTCGTGGCCCTCTACAAAGCAGGTAAAGACGCCGAGGCACGGGCTTTGTATCCAGTTGCCCGCATGCCGTGGGAGCGGATCGAGACAGTCGCCGAGTCATTTGGTGATCTTGATCCCAAGCTGGACCTTCGGGAGGCCGATCTCGAGCCGGGTCAGAAGTGGACCGGATGGCACCGGATTGAAAAAGATCTATGGCCAGCACGCGCCAAGAACTACGAGCCGCTCAGCAAGGCCGAGCGGGTAGCGTACTCCGATGATCTTGTGAAGAACACAGCCATCCTGAGCGAGAGGGTTCCGGAGCTGGAATTCACAGCCGATCAGATCGCCAACGGATCGCGTGGCCTGCTCGACGAGGTAGCAACCGGCAAGATCACCGGTGAGGAAGAGTACTGGTCGCGTACCGACCTGTGGGACTTCCAGGCCAATATCGAGGGCGCCCGGGTGGCCTTCGAGGGACTTCGTCCGCTGCTCAAGGAAAGGAATCCCGATCTCGATAGCCAGATTGCGGCGAAGTTTGCGGCTGTCCAGGCCCTGCTCGACGCTCAGCAGGAGGGTGAGGGGTTCAAGACCTACGACAAGCTCAGTAAAGCGGAGATCAAAGAGCTGTCTGACGCCGTAAACGCATTGTCGGAACCGGTGTCCAAGCTGGCTGCTGCGGTCGTCTGAGGAACAGGGATGACAGATGACATCGACTCAGTACGTTCCGCAGCAGCCCACCGCGACTGAAGCCCCGACACCCGCGCCAGAACCTCAGAAAGAGCGGGCCGGGGTTTCCCGGCGCGGCCTGCTCGGCGCGGCGGGGGCCGGCCTGGCCGGACTGGCGGCAGGCGCTGCCGGTGGATTCGCGCTGGGAAGCGCTGATACCGCTCCGGCACCTCAGGCGTCCGGCACGCGTACCTATCCCTTCTACGGCGCGCATCAGGCGGGCATCCTTACCCCGGTCCAAGATCGACTGCACTTCGCGGCCTTCGATGTGATCACAAACTCTCGCGCGGAGTTAGTGCAACTCCTCAAGGACTGGACCGCCGCCGCGGCACGAATGACACTGGGTCTTGGGGCCGGAGAAATAGGTCCAACGTCTGGGTCGTACGCAGCCCCGCCGGACGATACTGGCGAGGCCATCGGGTTGCCTCCGGCAGGTCTGACGATCACCTTCGGGTTTGGTCCCACGCTTTTCCGCAAGGACGGCAAGAGCCGGTTCGGGCTCGCTAACCGGCAGCCCGATGCGCTGCAGCGGCTGCCTCACTTCCCCGCCGACAAGCTCAATCCGCAAAAGTCCGACGGTGATCTGTGCATCCAGGCGTGTGCTGATGACCCGCAGGTCGCCGTGCATGCCGTACGCAACCTCGCCCGCATCGCATTCGGCAGGGCTTCTTTGCGGTGGTCACAGCTGGGCTTCGGGCGGACCTCATCAACATCGACTAGTCAGGCGACGCCACGGAACCTCATGGGCTTCAAAGACGGCACGATGAACCTCAAGGCTGAGGATCCCGCTGCCGTTGACGAGCATGTCTGGGTGCCGCCCGGCGCCGACAGCAAGGGGCGCTGGCTGGCCGGGGGCTCCTATCTCGTGGTTCGCCGGATCAACATGACCATCGAGATTTGGGACCGGCAACCGTTGAGTGAGCAGGAGCGGATCATTGGCCGGACCAAGGCCGAGGGCGCCCCACTGACCGGCGGCAGCGAGTTCAGCCAACCGGACTTCGTGCTCAAGGGCAGCGATGGGGAGCCGCTGATGGCGACCGATGCGCATGTGCGCATGGTGCATCCGAGCAACAACGGCGGCGCCAAGATGCTCCGGCGGGGCTACAACTTCGTGGACGGCAGTGACGGTTTGGGCCGCATGGACGCCGGGCTGTTCTTCCTGGCCTTCGTCCGGGATCCGCGTACCCACTTCATCCCTATCCAGATGAAGCTTGGGCTAGGTGACGGGCTGAGCGAGTACCTGCAGCACACCGGCTCAGCCCTTTTCGCAATCCCGCCCGGTATCGCCCAGGGCGAGTACGTAGGCCAGGCCCTCTTCGCCTAAAGGCTTGCGCGATCTATGTGCACTGAGCTTGTCGAAGGGCGCCCTTCGACAAGCTCAGGGCACATAGTTCGACAACTCAGGGGACATAGTGCCCGACCAGTCCGCTGAGGCTCCGTCAACTTGGTGGCCAACCTACGTTCACGTAGCTGGCTGACGGTCTGCACAGTTTGCAGCCTGTGCAGACCGTAAGGAAACTGTGCAGACCTTCGAACTTAGTCGGCGAGGATCCTCGACTTAGGGACGACGGTCGGAATCGGTCGCTTACGCTCGATGCCGCGACCCTGTCGAATGCCACGGAGGCCCTTACTCAGCCACGGCGCCACATAGTTCCTGGCCCATGCGAGATCACCTCGGAGCTTTTGACGGCCCGTCGGCCAGACTGCATCGCCTTCCGGCAGCTCGGCCCAGGCTTCGTCGAAGCCGTCGATGCCCAGCCGCCAGGCCAGGGCCGCTGCAACAGTCTGGTGGCCGAGCTCGTTGCCATGGAGATGATCTTCAAACCAGAGCCGCGGATCGGTCGCCACGGGATACTGCTCAAAGTCCATAACCAAGACCCCGTAGCGCTCGGCCTCGGTTCGGACGATGTCGTTTAGCCTGGCGGCCCGATCCCGCCAGTACCTGCCGAGCGGGTTGATGACTGTGGGATCCGGCATGGTGAAGGTAAGGACTGCGGCGCCTTGGCGGCGCGCCTGGCCGAAAATCATGACACAGTCGGCACGCATCGCGTCAAAGTTGACCGGGCCCGCAATGAGGTCATTGACGCCGCCGAACACGGTCAGCAGATCCGGTTGCATGGCCAGCGCGTCGTCGAGCTGACCGGTCCGGATCTCTTTCATCCGCTTCCCGCGAATTGCGAGATTCGCGTATTCCAATGGCTCCTCTTGGGCATCGGCGATGTGTTGCGCCAACCGATCGGCCCAACCCCGGTAGCCACCCTGCCCGTCAGGGTCTTCTAAGCCTTCTGTACTTGAGTCGCCGATCGCCACATAGCGACGAAAGGTAGTCACAGTCCGATTCTGACGCCGCCGGACAAGATCATCTAGCTCCTCGCGATCTATCCCGCCAATCAGTTGCGAAATACCATGGGGCATGCCGGCGATCCGGGATGTGGAATACGCCGCTGTGGTCGGGCGGGAGCGCCCGCTTATCCAGGCCACGGCCTACCTGCTCACCGGTGATCCAGTGCAGGCGGAGCGGGTCGTGCAACTGGTGTTCGCGCGGCTTTACGAGCGTCGGCACGGGATGCGAGATTTCCGCCTGGAGGCGATTCGGGCCTTAGTACAGACCGGCCGCGCACCGGTCCACCTGCCCTGGGAACACTATGAGCGCTTCGAGCTCATCGACGGCTCTCCGCCGCTGGCTGCCGCTGAGCCAATCGTCGCCCACCTACGCATGCTCAGCTACGACCAGCGCGTTGCCATTGTCCTGGGGTGCTACGCCGGACTAACCACCGCACAGATTGCCGAGGTTCTCAGTCGGCCAGCTGGTGAGGTGCTCAACCTCGCCAAGCAGGGTCGGAACCTGTTGGCCGCCGAGCATCCGGGGCGTACCAGCGACGAGACGCTCGCTGAGGAGCTCAAAGCCGCGATCCCGTACGACCTGCGCGAATCCCGTAGTGACACCGATGATCTTGCCCATGGGCGCCGGCTCGCCCGCCGTCACTGGCTCCAACGCGGGGCGGCGGCTCTCGTCGTAGTTGTGCTGATTGTTGTTGCCGTCGTCCTGATCGACCCCCGGCAGCCACCAGCTCCGCAAGCCGCCCCCGCAGCGCCCATGTCCACACCGTCTGGATATAGCTGCGATCCGTCGAACGCGACATGCCGGGCGCACGTCCTCTTCAAGTGGCGCTTCAGGATGATCCAGGTCGCATCGTCCTACTTAGATCCGAGCGGGGAGTACTTCAGCGCATTCAGCTACTCCGACGACAGCCACTATGACGCGCCAAGCTTCTGGACCGGCCAAGGCGGTGCGCTCGCTATCGAGATGTTCCGACTCGACAAGGGTGCCACCGAGGTCTGGCTGCAGGTCGCCAGCAGCCGCCAGTTCGCCGTACGCTGCGGCGCCACAACCCGTCAGAGGTGTATGTTCATCCGATTCATGGACGGCAACTCGTACTTGATGACCGACTCGACCCTGGCCCACGGAGGCATTGAAGTACAGTTCAGTCCGAATGGCGACGAAGTGATCACTGTGATCGCTCGCAACACCAAACGCGGCCAAGTTCTGAAGATCAGCACGGGCGAATTGATCAAGCTCGTACAGGATGAGCGGATTCGCTTACCCAAGCGTTGCTGCTACCGACGTTAGGCAAACTCAGGCGTCTCAGGCCGCAAGATTCATCGAGTCGTCGCGGTGATCGTCAGGCTTGATGGGGGTCGGTGCCGGCGGATCGGAATCGTCCTTGTCGCGGCCACGCGGATAGTCGAGCAGGGATGGAATGATCGCCAGCAACACGATCACGATGACGCCGATCACAGCGACGATCGTGATGAGGAGCTGGATGAGGGTCATGGTTCAATCCTGCCCCCCCGAGCTGTGGAGCGTCTGTTACCCACCTTGCGATTCGCTGGAACTCCTGCATGACGGCGGTTCCGCTCCGCGACGCTGAGTCGTCAGAATGGCGAGATGAACGCCTGGGTGGTGCATCGACCCGGACCGATAGACAGTGGACCGTTGCGCCGGATGGAGCGGGAGCTGCCGACACCGCTTGGCAGGCAGATCCGCGTCCGGATCACCTGCTGCGGGGTGTGCCGCACCGATCTGCACCTGGCCGAGGGCGATTTGCTGCCCAAGCGGCCCGATGTCACGCCTGGTCACGAGGTGGTCGGCGTGGTGGATGCCCTAGGAGAGGGCGCAAGCCGGTTTGCTATGGGCGATCGCGTCGGTGTCGCCTGGCTTGGCAAAACCGACGGCAGCTGCCGGTTCTGCCGACGAGGTGCAGAGAACCTCTGCACCGCACCGACTTTCACCGGATGGCACATCGACGGTGGCTACGCCGACTTCTGCCTCGTTGACGAGGCGTTCGGGTACGCCCTTCCCATCGGCATTGACGACGATCACCTGGCTCCATTGCTCTGCGCCGGCATCATCGGTTACCGCGCACTGGTTTGCGCAGCGGTACCACCCGGTGGAGCACTCGGTATCTACGGCTTCGGCGGCAGCGCTCACCTCACCGCGCAGATTGCCTTGGCACAGGGTCTGCGGGTGCACGTCCTGACTCGTGGTGAGGCCAACCGAAGGCTGGCCGCCGAGCTGGGAGCTGACTCCGTCGGCGACGCGCAGGACTTGCCACCCGAGCCACTGGACGGGGCGATCTTGTTTGCCCCGGCTGGAGAGCTGGTGCCGGTGGCTTTGCAGGCGCTCGACCGCGGCGGCACGCTCGCTGTGGCGGGAATTTGGCTGTCCGACATTCCGGTGCTCGACTATCAGGACTCGCTCTTTCAGGAGCGCAAACTGCGATCGGTAACTGCGAACACTCGCGCGGATGGCGAGACGTTTCTTCGCTTGGCTGAACGGCTCGGAGTACGCGCGACGACCGTCTCCTATCCGATGAGCGAGGCGCCGCAGGCGCTGGCTGATCTCAGGCATGGCCGATTTAGCGGGGCTGCCGTGCTACACAATTGAGCAGCTGTTAGGCCACAAGATCACGAATCGCCTTGATCTGTGTCGGGCCAACGCGGCAACAGCCACCGACAAGGCGCGCCCCGCTGTCAATCCAGTCATGAATGTCGTTGGCTTTGAAGGTCGTCGGCCCTTCCCAGGCCTTTGTTGCAGCATCCCAGCGCTCACCGCTATTGGGATAGATCACGACCGGCTTGCCTGCGGCTTGGTGGGCGACGTCGACCAGGCCATACGCGTCTGCTGGATCGATGCAGTTGACGCCCACTGCAATGACTTCGTCGACATCCCGGGCGAGCAGGAAGGCCTCGTTCGCAGGCTCTCCGGCCCGCGTACGGTCTCCGGTACAGGTGATCGACAGCCAACACGCCTGTCCGCTGCCGTCGACCTCCGCCAGTAGCGCCTCAACCTCCGCAAGGCACGGAATCGTTTCCAGCGCGAGAACGTCGACACCAGCTTCGGCTAGCAGTTGGATACGTGGCCGATGCCAGGCTTGAAGCTCCGCAACCGAGACCTCGTAGTCGCCGCGATACTCCGAGCCGTCCGCGAGGGCGGCTCCGTACGGTCCGATCGAGCCAGCAATCCAGCGATCATGATCATCCTCGGAGCTGGCACGCGCTTGCTCAGCGAGGTGGACGCTCCGTTTGATCAGTTCTTGTGCCTCTGCAGGGCTGCTGCCAACTCGTACCAGACCATCGATCGAGGCCTGGTATGAGGCCGTGGTGGCGACCTGAGCGCCTGCAGCGAAATAGGCGGCGTGCGCCTGAATGATCGCGTCGGGATCGTCGCGCAGCAGTCTCGCCGACCAAAGCTCGGAGTTGAGATTGTGGCCCTGGGCCTCGAGCTGTGTCGCGAGGCCTCCATCTAGTACGACCGGCCCAACCTCAAGGGCCTCGGCGAGTGTGGTGACCACTCACTCAACTTAGCTAGCTCTGCACAGGTTGCCTGCGTCTGCACAGGTTGCAGCCTGTGCAGACCGACCGAAACCTACGTTCACATAGATTCCGAAGCGGCAGATGGGGCGTCGCGGTCTGCGTTGTACTGGTCGCGGAACTGGAGCCAATCGCGGGTCAGAGCAAGATCGAAACCAGACGTACCGTCAGTGCCGATGGTGATCAGCCGCTCGCCAATATCGACCAGTTGTTCACCCAGTTTGTCGGGCCCGGTACGCGCCGAGGTAGACCGTTCGATCTCGGCGGGATTCCGGCCCACCTGGCTACACCAGTCGTCCAGGACCCGGTTCTTATGGGCCAGGGTCTCTGCACTGCCGAACCCGTGCCAGATGTCGGCATGCTCAGCAGTCAATCGGAGGGTCTTTCGTTCCCCACCACCACCGACCATGATCGGGATCGATCTCATTGGCGGTGGATTCAGCCAGCTGAACCGAGAACGGATCCGTGGTAGGGCTTCGCCGAGCGCTGTGATCCGAGTGCCCGGAGTGCCGAAGTCGTAGCCGTACTCCGCGTAGTCCTTTTCGAACCATCCGGCGCCGATTCCAAGGATCAGCCGACCGCCGCTGATGTGATCAACAGTGCGCGCCATGTCGGCGAGCAAGTCGGGATTGCGGTAGGAGTTGCAGGTCACCAAGGCGCTGAGCTCGACACGCTCGGTCTGCTCGGCCCAGGCGGCCAGCATGGTCCAACACTCGAAGTGTTTGCCGTTCGGATCGCCGCCAAGTGGGAAGAAGTGATCCCAGGTGAAGATCACATCGACGCCGGCTTCCTCGGCCGCTGCGACCGCGCGCCGCAATGCGACGTAGTCGGCATGCTGCGGTTGCAGCTGGACTCCGATACGGAGTGGACGGTTGGCGTACGGCAGGTCGGACACAGAGTTCCTTACTCTTCAGACGACTGGTGATGTGGTTGATTCCACTCCGCATCCCTCACTCCCACTCCGCATCAGGCACATCTGATGCTGAGTGTGAGTGAGGGATGCGGAGTGACAGTGGAAACGCCCAATCCACTTGGGTCCCTTGTTTCGAATTCGTGACGGCCATTGTGGCGCACTGGGACATCGGGCGAGAATGTCCGGGTTGGCGTATCAGACGATCGGAGGGGCACTTATCCCCCGCATGCATAGCCGTCTGGCGGAGGAGGTGCCGTGAAGCATCGCAGTCCTCTGTTCACCCTCGCAGCCGTGGCGTTGGCCTTCGCCATCATGTTCATCGTCAACATGTTGGCCGAACCGCCAAGCGGAACCGCAGGCCCGACAGCCGCGCCGCCGACGGTAGCTGCCAGCCCATCACCGGTACCGACACAAACCGCCGCCGCATCACCCACTCCTGGTGAGACCGAGAGTCTCGAAGACGATAAGTTCGCAGAGAAGATCGTGTACGCGGGTCGCGCTGATGACGGCGCGGGCGCGATTGCCATAGCGGTGCTTGGCACCCAGACCGCTGCCTACTACTGCGACGGCCGCAGCGTCGAGTCCTGGTTTCGGGGCTCCGTCACGGGACCTGAAATCTCACTAAAGAGCAAAGATGGCGTGACGCTGCGGGCGAGTCTGGACGGTGACCACTTGAAGGGCACCGTACGAGTCCAAGACGACCGGATCAGGTTCGAGATCGATGAGGCGAAGAAGCCGGCCGGCCTGTATCGAGCTCGCGGCTCCAAGACCACGATCGGATGGATTGTTCTGCAGGATGGTTCAAAGGTCGGGGTTCAGACAACTGGTGATGCCTCAATGCCGGCACCGGACCTTGATCCGCAGGATCCGCGGGTCACCGTTGATGGCGAGAATCTCGACGCCGCGCCGGTCAACGGCGACGAATCTCTGTGAGCAGAGGAGATTTCATGACCAGCGTTCCAGTTCCGGCGACAGAGACTCCCCCTGCCGAGCCGAGCGGCACCAAGATCGGCCCGGTACTGATCGCCTTTGCCATCGGAAGTGCTGTCTCCATCGCGCTCGGGGTATACGGGCGGCTGCACACGCCGACGGGTTATGCAGTCAATATCGCCGGCTTCTCCAACGGCCCCGCCGCCAAAGCGTTCTTGGCCACCATTGTCATGGTGTTGGCCATCGTTCAGATCGCGACCGCGATGGGAATCTACGGACGGATCCCACTACGGGGCGCCTGGGTAGGTGCTGTACATCGCTGGTCGGGTCGTCTGGCGGTTCTGATCTCGGTTCCGGTGGCGGTGCACTGCCTATACGCCCTGGGCTTTCAGGCTTTTGACGGTCGGGTGATCACGCACTCGCTGTTCGGCTGTTTCGTGTATGGCGCGTTCGTCTTCAAGATGTTGATCTTGACTCGGGATGACTCGCCAGGGTGGGCGCTGCCGCTGGCCGGAGGGCTGGTGCTCAGTGGGTTCACCGCGCTTTGGATGACTGCAGTGTTGTACTTCCTCGTCGTGTGATCATCGAATTTCTCAACGATACGGAGAACTATGAATAATCCCTACGACCGACCGACCGACTCACAGCCGATCTCTCGGCGTACGGTGATCATGAACGCGGGACTGGCGGCTGCCGCCCTCGCAGGTCTCAGCTCATGCACTACCTATGGTTCTGGACCTGTAACCGAGCCGGCTCCGGCTAATACCTCTGGTGGAGCTACGGGTGGAGCAGGGTCGGGCCTCACTGCCAAGACTGCCGACATACCCGTCGGCGGCGGCAAGGTCTTCGCTGATGCCCAGGCGGTGATCACGCAGCCCAACGAGGGAGACTTCAAGGCGTTTAGCGCGATCTGTACGCATCAGAACTGTCCGGTGGCAAATGTCACGGACACCATCAACTGCGAGTGCCACGGCAGCAAGTACTCGATCACTGATGGCTCGGTGGTGAATCCTCCGGCAACCAGGCCGTTGGACGCCAAGACCATCAACGTGGACGGAGACACACTCACCGTCACCTGACGAGGCCACGATCCCTGCCGGCTCCGTCGTTGCTCCGCACAAGCTTGGGCGTGCCTGCGGCACGTTGTGATCATTGAAGATGGTGGCCGGTCGGGTTTGTGACCCGCCGAGTGCGATCGTGATGCCAAAGTGGCGGGCCTTGTCGATCTCCCAACGCGGGTCGTCTCAAAACGTCTGGCAAGTGTCGCCTCAGGCGTTTGAACACCTGTTAGCCATCTGCAGACGGCAAACGTGTCGGGAGAGCAGGCGTCACCACGATGCGTTACCACGATCGAATCGACGGCCAGGCGGGGTTCAGGGGTTGGAGTGTCGGGAATCTTCGAACCAGGCCACGAATGGCGGCCAATTCCCAGACTTGAGTGATCGTTTGTGACCGTGTGCGGAGAAACGCGTTCCGAGTCGGGACTCGGCATCATCCAAAGGCGATCATCTCGTTGAGCGTTGCCAGGCCGCGATTCACCAGAGCCTGCGCACTGACAGCCCAAAGTCGCCGGGCCAGCTTCGCGTTCTTGGCCAGCTCACTCACCTCTGCGGGGTGTCCGCCCAGGTAGTAGCCGCCGGTCGCCTCGGCGACATCAGCGGATGTCGCTAGATACACCGGTGTGGCCGCCGCTCGATCCGGGTTCAGCTGCATAGGCCGGGTCAGGGTCCGAAGCATGTGCCGCCCACCCGTCGCGTGCCGTCCCAGATTCGTTCGAACGAGACCCGGATCGGCTGCGTTGGCGGTGATCCCCTTGCCCTGCATTCGCCTGGCCAGCTCACGGACGAACAAGATGTTGAGCAGCTTGCTCGTCCGGTAGCTGTCCGGCGTAAGTGGAGCACCGGTGACCACGCTGTTCAGATCAACCATTCTCACCTGCGCGTGCACCGAGGATGAGATCACGATCACCCGGGCGGGCGCCGACGAGTGGAGCACGGGCAATAGCAAGTGCACGAGCAGAAAGCCGGCCAGGTGGTTGGTAGCGAAATTGGTCTCGATGCCCTCCTCGGTCAACACGATCCCGCTCCGCGCTTCCGCGGCGTTGAGAATCAAGCCATCAAGACGTGGAGTGGTGTCCAACACGTCGTACGCAAGGGACCGGACCTCCTTCATCAGTGAAAGGTCCGCCGGTGCCGGTACCAGGTCGGCATTGGGTACGTGGCTGCGGATTCGGTCTGCCGCCGCCTCGCCCCTCTCGGTGGTGCGCGCACCGACCAGAACGCGCGCTCCGCCCTCGGCAAGCTGAGTTGCGATGGCCTCCCCAAGGCCACTCGTGGCCCCTGTCACGAGAAAGATTGGCGTCGGCGTCGCAAGCTCCTCTCGTGAGGCTCATTTCACACTTTCACATGACCTCAAGTCACACTCAAGCGCTGCCTGGCGAGAAGAACGCGAGCGCGTAGTCGACGACAGCATCCGGTCGGTCACGACAACACTGATCCGCGTCGACGTTCGATCTTGTCATCAAAGCAGCACTGACCTGACAGCGCGACCCGAAGGTGGGACGATGCGGCCATGCCGCGTGACGCTCGTACGATCGCGAAGTACGTCGTTGCAGGCCTAGCGCTCGCCGCCATGCTGGCGCTCGCGCCCTTCTACTTCGCCTCCGGGTTAATGGCGCCCGGCTGGGCAGTCGGAATCTTCATCATCGCCTGGCTCGTACTCTTTGGGCTCGGCTGCTATTGGATGATCAGACGAAAGCCACTGTGGGTAGTGCCACTGCCATTCATTGCCGCGGCTTTCTGGCTGGGCGGCATGAATGCTGGTGGGGCCTGGCTCGGCTGGACACCGTGACACTGCGCCCGATTCACGCGTTGCCGTCTGGGGATGGCTAAGGAAGGTCAAATCGGTCTGAGAGACACCCGTTAGACATCTTGGAACGAGGAACGTTGTCTGGAGACGGCGTCAGATTCACGCTTAGCCCGGTCGGAGTCCAAGGGCAGCCAGGCTCTCCCTGGCACGACCCCAGCGACGGTCGTCAACGAAACAGTGCCATTCATCCCCCAAATCGGCCCTGTCAACCGCGCGCCGAAAGCGGGAGAACGCGCCCTTGCCGCTCACTGCCTCCTCGAGCATGCCGCGAATCCCCGGATCCTCCACCGCAGCCGCAAAGTCAGCCATGTCCTGCCAGCTCTCTTGGCCGTCTTCGACGAAATGCACCCAATCCCCGTCCTCCACATCGACCGCATCCTCTTTACCAACGGCGAACTCGTCAGTCAGCACCGCGGCGATGACTTCGCCGGTCTCGGTGTTGAGGTATCCGCCCGGATAATCACCGCGATCGGCCATCGTGCTGCCCAGCTCATCGAGATCGACCGCAACCGGTCTGCCACTCGGTTCCTCACCACGGAGCTCCGCAATCATCTCCGCTGCCAGGATGTCGTCACCATCCCAGCCTCGAAGCCGCAAGCGCTGCAACACCGAGATCAAGGCAGGCGTGATTGACTCCCGTTCAGCGGGATTCGCAGCTCGATACGTCTTCAGCAGACCGTCTCCAATTTGATGTAGCGCAGTCCCGATCTCGACCCCACTGACTGCCGCCATGACATCGCCCGCTTTGCGGCTGGCCACCGCTCACCGGAGTTCCGTCAGGTCAATCAGGGACGCCTTCGGTGACTCGGCCCAGCCAAGCTGATCCTCTTCATCGGGGCTAGGCGCCGGCGGCTCCGATGCGCCGTCATCGGACTCCCACCTCCGCCCATACTGATCAGGGATAGTGCCCCAGCCTCGGTACGCCATCGGCCGGCCAGGAATGACACCAAGGGTCTCAAGCGGATCGAGATGGCCCTCGACCGTGCAGGAGTGGGTCCAATCGTCGCCCAGATCGAAGATGTAGCGAAAACGTGCGCCGGCCTTCAGATGCCGGCCAACCTTCGTACTCAACAGCATGGTGCGCGGCATCGCTCGCCCAAATGGTGAGGAAACCAGCTCCTCCGCCATCTCCTCGTCAACTAGGAGTGTGCCGTCCTCCAGCGTGAACTGCCGAAGGTGGGACAAGTCCCACCGCGCAAAGGCGAGATCGATCGCCTCGCCGAACTCTTCGAATGTGCAACCTGAGGGTACAGCGAACCTCCGACCGGGTGAGGGCTGCAGGGTCTGGCCGCGCCCACCTATCAGGTCAACTCGGATGTCCTGCCATCGCTTGTCCATGACACCACCTTGTACCGCAGTCAGCGTTTGCCGTCTGCAGATGGCTAAGAAAGGTCAAATCGGTCTGAGAGATACCCGTTAGACATCCTGGGACGAGGAACGTGGTCTGGAGACGGCGTCAGGCAAGTTTCCCGCGCCGGCGTCTGGTTCTAGGCGACCTTGACGAGGTTCCACGACCGATTCAAAATCTGTGCGCGAGCGATCGATCAACGCTGCGCCTTGGGAGCCTTTACCGTCGGAGTGTTGTCGGGAGTCGTGCTATTCATGGTCGGCCTCGTCGGCCTGGGGATCGGGTTCATCGAGCTTTACCGTCCTGCACTTCCGCGGAAAGTAGTGATATGGCTGGCGAAGCGAGACGGTGCCACCACCTGACCCACCGACCCCACCTGCCGTACGCCGCACTGCACCTTGGTCACGGTGAGCCAGCCTCAGCCTCGGTCCGCGGCTAGATCCTGCTCGATGCAATGGCGAACGGCACGGCCGAACGGGAGTTCCTGGCCGGTGACCCCATGCCGCCAGATGTTCCCCGTGTCCTGTGCTACCGCCGGATGCGCAGAAAGCGCATCTTCTCATCGCGACTTAAAGCGTGCGCCTTGGCCTCGGCCATGACCACCAAAAGCAAGCCCGGCCGGGAATGGCGGGTTTGTGCACGGCGGTGTCTGCAGGGACTGCCGGCAGCACCAACGACAGCGGATGGCTTGAAACCGCCATACGCCCACTAAACCCGCCTCCGCGGCGAATTCGAAACCGAACCTCTCGAATTTGCCACGCCCACCCGGTGGTCTAAGTAGTGTTTCGCACGAACCGTGCGGCCTGCAGTCGAGCTTGGGGACAAAGCGGCCGGTCGCCATCCGGGGGGATAAAAGGGGATCGGCCAATGGCTCAATTGTTAACGCAATTCGTCTCGCGGGCGCGTTCCGCTATTAGAGAACATGCCGGCCCTTATGCGCTTACGCCACGGACGCATGTCGGCCGGAGCGTTCATCGTCGGCGCACCTTGGCTGCCGCCATCCTTGCCGCAGTAGTCGCGCCCTCGATCGTCGCTCCAACGTCTGCAATCGCCGCTGACAGCCTCAGCACGGTCGCCGACTCATGGGTTGATGGTTCGATGCCCGACGCGAACTTCGGGGCTTCGACTGTGCTACGCATTGACGGTTCGCCGGTCCGAACGGCGTATTTGCGCTTCAACGTCCAGGGCGCCGGGGCTACCGCGTCGGCCGAACTGCGGCTCTACTTCACGACGGCCACGACGGCGCCAGTCGAGGTGCGCCGGGTGGCGGACAACACTTGGACTGAGACTGGCCTTAAATACACTAACGCGCCGCCTGTTGGGTCTGTCCTCGCTACGGTGCCGAAAGTGGCCGCCGGCGCCTGGTACGCCTTCGACGTTTCAGCGGCCGTTACCGGCGACGGATTTGTTAGCCTCGCGGTAACGACGGCCGGGGAGACTGCCGTTCAATTCGGTAGCCGGGAGAGCGCAACGAAGCCGCAGCTTTTTGTGCCGCGGCCCCCACCTCCCGACCTGTTCCAAGTGACGAATGGCGGCACGGTTTATCGGGCCGAGTCCACGGCCGCTGCAATCATTTACACGGGTACCCTCAAAACGGTCGTTGAGAGCGCTGTCCGGGACATCGCAAATGGTGGAGCGGCGGGAACGATCCGATTCGCCGCCGGAACGTTCGATTTGGGCAGCGACTACTTCAGGCTCGTGAACCTATCCAACATCACCTTTGAGGGCGCCGGAATCGATCAAACGATCATCCAGAACAGTTCGGACGCGGCGGCCGATACGGAGCCTTTCAACATGCAAACGGTCACCGGCCTGACGATCCGCGACATGACGGTGGCCGGCCGCGGCGCGCCCCGGAGCACGAGCGACGTCCTCGACTTCGACCAGGGCAACAACTCGATCGTCGAGCGGGTCAAGATCACTGCATCTCGGGGAAAGGCGATCATCTTCGACGGCAAAGACGCAGACTGGACTTCGCAAGGAAACATCGTCCGCGACTGCGCCATCAGCGGGGTGCCCGGAAACGGCATTGAGTTCCTCGCCTCGGTGAGCAACCGAGTTGAGGATTGCACAATAAGCGATGTCGGCCTTCACGGGATTATGTCGAACAAATCCTCGCCGACAACCGCCCAACCGAACAAACCCTCGCACGACAACGTCATCATCGGCAATCGGATCGACAACGTCGGCGGCGACGGCATCCTGATCAACTCCAGCAACGGCAACCAAGTCACCAGCAACACGATCACCAACAGCTCGAACATCGTTACGGCGCGCGACGGCATCCGTATCGCCTCGGTTGACGGACTTAGTTGTAATGACACGATTGTCGAAAACAACACGGCCTCTGACAACCAATCGACGAAAACGCAGCAGTACGGCCTGCGTATCGCCAACAGTGAGTGCAACCGCACCGTCGTTCGCGGCAACACCTTCACCGGCAACGCGCTTGGCGAGATTCGCGACCTCGGCACAGGAACCCTGATCGAGACCAGCACCCCGACACCAACACCCACCCCCACACCGGCGCCCGGCGTTATAACTCTCACACCGGTGGCCGACACCTATGTTGATGCCCTCACGCCGACGACCCCGCGTGGAACCTCAACGCAAATTCGCGTCGATGGCTCCCCCAATGTCCTGTCCTACCTGCGCTTCGACGTACAAGGCGTCACGGGAAAGGTGACGACTGCCAAGCTGCGGCTATATGCGAATAGCGCCAGTACGGTCGGCCATCGCGTCCACAGTGTGGCAAGCACGACGTGGTCTGAAGGCATGCTCTACGCCGATCGGCCGACAGTTGGTGCCATCGCAGGATCAGCCGGCCCTTTCAGCGCCGGCGCCTACCGCGAAGTCGATGTCACATCCCTCGTAACCCGCAACGGGCTGATCAGCCTGGCCGTGACGACCACAAGCAGTACAGCGATCAGCTTCGGCAGTCGGGAGAGCACCACCAAGCCCAAGCTCGTCGTGACCCAGTCCAACTGACGCCACGGGGGACTGTCGGTTGAACGGTGGAACTGGCTGGTCTGAAATCCGAGAGGAGTCAGACCATGACTGACACGATCGACGACGTGACAGCAGAAACAGGAGCACAAGATGAGCCGGCGGTA
>Ga0081538_10000283_pt1 | contig 58086 bp, 52 predicted proteins | sample TabmetS5T2R1_FD_71022 | JGI IMG/M metagenome (GOLD analysis project Ga0081538, IMG submission 71022) | Tabebuia heterophylla rhizosphere microbial communities from the University of Puerto Rico - S5T2R1 | ecosystem: Host-associated > Plants > Roots > Rhizosphere ...
CTCCTCCTTTGCACACGTTGCGTGGGGACCTGGAGCGCGGCGGCGCTTGCCTCCGCGCAGATGCTGACGCCGCGCTTCGGCCGGCTCGTCACCTGGACGCTTGCCGCCGGAGCGGCGAACGACTTCCTGCAGGCGGGCTTTGCGGCGCTGTGCGGGAAGGCGAACGAGCTGGAGGCGCAGGGACGCGAGCCCTGACCGCCGCAAGCGCGACCGCCGACATGACCACCGTCTGGATGCCGGCGCAGAGCGCGAAGACCGGCGTGACGCCGAAGGCGTCGAGCAGCGGGCCTGCTCCGAGGATTCCGATCGGCATCGAGAGCGCGTGGACCGTCATCAGGCTCGAGAGCACCGTCGGCCGCAGGGCAGGCGGGATGCGGAGCGTGATGATCGCGTGGAGGCTCGGGTTGATGAGCCCGTTGGCGAGGCCGCACAGTCCGATCGCCGCGACAGCGGCCCAGGCCGGCACCTCGAACACGAGGACCCACAGCGGCAGCGCCTGGCCGAGCGCAACACGCGCAATGAGAACCAGTCCGTCCATCTGCTGGACGAGGCGATAGGCGACCGTGTTGCCGAGCACCGCCCCCACCCCGATCGCGGCGAAGAGCGCGCCGACGATCACCGGGTCGGCGTCGTAGCGGGCGACGACGAGCACCGGGAAGGCAATGAAGACCGCCTGCCACGCGATGTCGCCGACGACCAGGCTCAGACGCCAGGCGCGAACGAGGGGGTCGCCCGACACCCAGCGGAGGCCCGTGCGGAGGCCGCGGTCCTCGTCCGTCATCTCGACCGGCTGCCCTCGAGGAACGAAGAGACCGATCAGCGCAACGGCGACCACGTACGTGGCCGCATCGACGACCAGCAGAACCGGCGCGCCGATCACGCCGATAAGGACGCCGGCGACGGGTGGACCGAGCAGCAGCGTGATCCTCTGCGCTCCCTGGAAGAGCGCGCTCGCCTGGCTCACGACGCGCTCGTCCTCACCGAGCAGCTCCGGGACGATGATCCGCTGCGCTGCGAAGTGGGGCGCCGTCAGCGCGCCGATCGCGAACGCGACCGCGACGAGCAGGCCGTACGAGAGCGCGTCGGCCCAGTGCAGCACCGGGATCACGAGCATCAGCGGCGCGCGGGCCGCATCGCAGACCATCATCGTGCGGCGCGCGCCGATCCGGCCCAAGAGCCGAGGGCTCGCGAACCCGATGAGCGCGAGCCCGACCGCCTCGGCCGCGATCACGATGCTCATACGCGTCGCCGACCCGGTCGTCGTGAGGACGAACCACGGCAGCGCGATCCACGTCATCTGCGCGCCGGTGGTCGACACCACCTCCGCCGCGAGCAGCGCGAGGACGGAGCGGTTGCGAAGCGGGTGGACGTCCATCAGGCGGCTTCCGCGATCTCGCGCAGGCGGGGGATCGGCGACAGGAGGAGCCAGAGCACGCCCGCGAGGGCGCCGAGGACGCCGATCCAGAGCGCCGTCTGGAGCCCGAGCGCCGTTCCGAGCGCCCCGCCGAGGAGCGCACCGATCGGCCGGATCCCGTAGTTGACGAAGCGGAACGTGCCGACGGTCCTCGAGCGGATCCGGTCCGGCGTCCGGAGGAAGATCATGCTGGCCGCCGAGACGTCGAAGATCATCACGCCGACGGCCGAGAAGAACTCCGCGGCCCCGAGGATGAGCCCGAGCTGGAGCTCGGAGCCCGACGCGATCGGAACGAGGATCAGCGGCGCGGGAAAGAGCACCGAGCCGAGGACCACTGAGCGCCCGATCCCGATCACGCGCTCGAGCCGCGGCGCGACCAGCGCGCCGAGGATCCCCCCGACGGCGCCGGCGCCGAGCGCGATGCCGAGCGTGCCGGGCGCGACCCCCAGCTCACTCGTCGCGAAGAGGACGAAGATCGAGAAGAAGACGAAGTTGAAGAGGTTGACCGTGGCGGCGCAGAACAGGTCTGGGCGGATGACCTCGTCGCCGAGCACGAACCGAAGCCCCTCGCGGAGGTTCCTGAGCGTTCCGTTCTCGTCCTTTTCGACCGGAGGCTCCTGGGCCCGGATTCGCGCGAGGAACGACGCCGACCCGAGGTAGGAGACGGCATCGAGGAGCAGCGTCACCGGCGCGGTGAGCAGCTGAACCAGGAAGCCGGCAAGCGCTGGCCCGGCGACGAACGACGCCGCCCGGCTCAGGCTGAGCTTGCTGTTCGCGTCGACCACGTCGCGGCGCGGTACGACACTCACGAAGAGCGTCGCCCAGCTGACGTCGAACGCGACCGCGCACGTCCCGACGGCGAACGCGACGGCGTAGAGCTGGGGGAAGCTGAGGGCGTCGAACGCGTACGCGATCGGCACCGACGCCAGCAGAAGCGCGCGCGCGACGTCGGCGACGATCATCAGGTGCCGACGTCGGCTCGAGCGCTCGATCCAGACGCCGGCCAGGAGCGAGAAGAAGAGATGCGGCAGCAGCTCGGCGGCGACGAGGAACCCCATCTGCGCGGCGGAGGCGTCCAGCGTCAGTACGGCGACGAGCGGTAGCGCAAGCAGCGTGACCTGGTCGCCGAGCTGCGAGATCGACTGCGCCGCCCAGAGCTTCAGGAACTCGGGCTGGCGGAGGAGCGGCGGTGGCTCCTGAGGCGCCACCGCCGCCGGAGTCTCATCCGCCAGACTCATGCCCGCTTGACGGCGATGTCGCCGCTCATGGAGCGGGCCTTCAGCTCGACGAGCGGTCCCTCGTCGCTCTGGATCTCGCCGGACTCGATGTCGAGCTCCGACGAGGTGTCCCCGGAAAGGGTCTGCGCATCCACCCAGAGGCGGGACCCCTTGGCGATGCCGACCTCGATGTCGCCCGACGCCGAGTTCACTCGCACCTCGCCTGCGACCACACTGCGGAGATCGACATCGCCGGAGGCGGTGTTGATCTCGCCGCCGTCCGCGGCTTCGTCGACGCGGATGTCGCCGGAAGCCGTGTTGAGCTTCGCGCTCCCCACCCTCTCGAGGTGGACGTCGCCCGATGCGGCGTTCACGCCGGCCTCACCGGTGATCTCCTCGAACTCGACGTCGCCGGAGGCGACCTTCACGTCGACCTCGGAGTAGCGGCCGCGGCCGCTGATGTCGGCCGACGCCAGGTTCGCGCGAACGGCGGCGCCGTGCGGAGCCGCAACGCGAACCCGGTAGTCGCCGCCGCGGCGGAAGATCCCGCTGGCGCCCCGGTTTCCGGCCTCGATCCGGACCTCGTAGCCGTCGCCGCGCTGGCGCATCGAGATCTCGGCGTCCTGCTCCTGCTCCTCGGCCGAGCGTCCGCGGGCCTCGAGCTCGACGGCGGTCTCCTGCGCGTCGTCGGTCTCGATCTCGACCTCGCCCGAAGGGATGCGGATGTCGAGCGTGACCGGACCGGGTGTCTGGAAGCTCTCGTGCCTCACGGCCGGCGCTTCCCACGGCGCCGCGGCGGGCGCGGGTCCGTCTTCACTTCCACGTGTCCGAACGGCAGCTGGAAGAACGTCATGCGAATCCCTCCTAGTTCCGGCCGTAGCCGGTCAGTCGGTTGCCCCTGCTCCGCGGCGGCGGCGTCGCGACGCTGCGGGCGAGCGCCCGGACGAGCCAGGCGTTCAGCGACATGCCCTCACGGGCGGCCGCGGCCTCGAGCTCGCGCTTCAGGCTGTCGTACAGCCGGAGCGTGATCCTCGCGGCGAGCCCGTCCTCGGACGGGACGGCGGCCGGCTCGGCCGGCTCGGCCCCGACGTAGACGAGCTGCGGATCCGGCCCGACGAGCCGGACCTCGACGTGACCCTCGGGGAGCTGATCGCTGATCTCCAGCGCCGCCTCGCCGAGGGTCTCCATCAGGCGCATGCCGGCGGAGCCGCGCAGCGCCTGGATCAGGCGCTCGGCGGCCGCCGCCGTCTCCTCGTCGCCGACTGCGGCGACTGCGGCGAGGTCGCGCTCGAGGCCTGCGATGAATCGTGCCGTCTCCATGTCGCCAGTATGACATCATTTTGATGTCTGTCAAGCACCACCGTGGTGTCAGCGTAAGATCGGCCTAGTGATGCGGTGTCCGTCGTGCGGTCAGGAGAACCCCGAGGGCTTCCGGTTCTGCGGCGCCTGCGGCGCTGAGCTCGCGCCGGCCCCTGCCCCACGCGAGGTGCGCAAGACGGTCACCGTCGTCTTCTGCGACCTGTCGGGCTCGACGGCCATGGGCGAGCGGCTCGACCCCGAGTCCACCCGCCGGGTCATGGCCCGCTACTACGAGGCGATGCGCCGGGCGATCGAGCGCCACGGAGGCACCGTGGAGAAGTTCATCGGCGACGCGGTGATGGCCGTGTTCGGCATCCCGGTCGTGCACGAGGACGACGCGCTGCGGGCCGTGCGCGCGGCGGTAGACATGCGCGGGGCGCTCGCCGAGCTGAACGACGAGCTCGAGCGCGACTGGGGCGTCCGCGTCGAGAGCCGCATCGGCGTCAACACCGGAGAGGTCGTCGCCGGAGAGGGCGAGGCGCTGGCGGTCGGCGACGCCGTCAACGTCGCGGCGAGACTGGAGCAGGCGGCCGCGCCCGGAGAGACGCTGCTCGGCGAGTCGACGCACCGGCTCGTTCGCGACGCCGTCCGCGCCGAGGCCGTCGAGCCGCTGTCCGCGAAGGGGAAGTCGGAGCCGCTCAGGGCGTTTCGCCTCGACGGTGTGGTCGAGGGCGCCGAGTTCATCCCGCGGCGGCTCGACTCGCCGCTCGTCGGGCGCGACAACGAGCTCGCGCAGCTCCAGCGCGCGTACGACCACGCGGTCTCCGAGCGGGTCGCGTACCAGTTCACGCTCCTCGGGGCCGCCGGGATCGGGAAGTCGAGGCTCGTTCGCGAGCTCCAGGATCGCGTCGGCGCGACCTTCCTCTCCGGTCGCTGCCTGCCCTACGGCGAGGGGATCACCTACTGGCCGCTCACGGAGATCGAACCGCTGGCGAAGGAGCTCGACTTCGAGGCGAACCGGGACGAGATCGCGCTCCAGACGCGCCACATCCTCGAGCGGATGTCGCGCGAGCGTCCGCTCGTCCTCGTCCTCGACGACCTGCAGTGGGCCGAGCCGACGTTCCTCGACCTCGTCGATCACATCACCGACCTGTCGAGGGACGCGCCCATGCTGCTCCTCTGCGTGGCGCGACCGGACCTGCTCGACGTCCGGCCCGGCTGGGGCGGCGGCAAGCTCAACGCGACGACGATGCTCCTCGAGGCGTTGACCCACGGGGAAGCCGAGGAGCTCGTGGACAACGTCCTCAGCGCCCGGATCGACCCGGCCATGAAACGGCGCATCGCGACGGCGGCCGAGGGCAACCCCCTCTTCGTCGAGGAGATGCTGGCGATGCTCGCCGAGAATGGCGACACGGAGATCGCCGTACCGCCGACGATCCAGGCGCTCCTGGCATCGAGGCTCGACCGCCTCGGCGCCGACGAGCGCACGGCCGTCGAGTGCGCAGCCGTTCAAGGCCAGGAGTTTCGACAGGACGCACTCGCCGAGCTGGTTCCCGAGGCGGTGGCCGGCCGCCTGCCCGAGCTGCACCGGTCGCTCGTGCTCAAGGACCTCGTCAGACCGACCGGCGACGAGACGTTCCGGTTCAAGCACCTGCTCCTCCGCGACGCGGCCTACGAGGCGCTCCCGAAGGCGCAACGGGCCGAGCTTCACGAGCGCTTCGCGGATTGGCTCGCAGCCGCGAACCCGCACCTCGAGGAGATCCGCGGCTACCACCTCGAGCGCGCGTACCACTACCGCGCAGAGCTCGGGCCGGTCGACGAGGCCGGGCGGGAGCTCGCGCGACGAGCTTCAGCCCTGCTCGCGGCGGCCGGACGCCGAGCACGCGACCGCGCGGACGTCCCAGCGACGACGAACCTCCTCGACCGGGCTGTACGCCTGCTCCCGGAGGGCGACCCGGACGCGGTCGTCCTCTATCCGGACCTCGCCGCCGCCATTGCGGAGGGAGGTGACCTCCAGACTCCGGACGAGCTCTTGGACGCCGCCGAGGAGCTCGGTGACGACCGCACGACGCTGCTCGCACGGCAGCGGCGGGTCTGGAACGACATGCTGCGAGGAGCCGGCATGGCCGACGCCGTTGGCCCGCTGGAGGAGACCGTCGACGAGGCGGAGCGACTCGGTGATGACGGGATCCTCGCGGAGGGCCTCATGCGGCTCGGCGTCGTGACGAGCTGGCTCGGCGACAACCGGCGGGCAGAGGAGTTGCTCCGACGGTCCATCGAGCACGCGACCGCCGCGGCGCATCCGCAGATCGCCTCAGACGCCGTCCACTGGCTCTCACTCGTGCTGCTCTGGGGCCCCACGCCTGTCGAGAAGGCAATCGCCGAGCTCCGGTGGCTCGACGGGTACACGCCCGCCAACCAGGTGGCGCGCGCGCACCTCCACGTCGTCGAGGGGACGCTGCGCGCCCTGACCGGCGACTTTGCCACGGGGAGACGGCTCGCTGCAGCCGGGCGTCGCGAGGTCCTGGAGCTCGGCCAGAACGTCCAGTACGCCGGGCTCAGCCAGCCCGAGGCGATCATCGAGTTCCTCGCAGACGACGCTCCGGCCGCAGAGCGGATCCTCGGGGAAGCCCACGAGATCCTCACCAAGGCAGGCGAGCGTGGGTACCTCTCGACGTGCGCGGCGCTGCTCGGGATGGCGGTGGTTCGACAGGGACGGTACGACGAGGGCGAGCGCCTCGCCGACGAGAGCCGCGAGGCCGGCACCGACGACGACGTGATCACGCAGATCTACTGGCGGACAGTGAAGGCCCGAGTGCTCGCCGCCAGGGACGATCTGGCCGGGGCGCGCCGGCTCGCAGCAGAGGTCCTCGACCTCACCTACCGAACAGACGACTCGTTCGACGTGCCCATGGTCACGGTCGAGCTTCTCGACGTCTTCGAGCCGGGCTCGCTGCGGGAGGTCCTCGAGCGGGCGCTCGTGGACAGCGAGGCGAAAGGGAATGCCGTCAGCTCAAAGCTGATTCGCGAGCGGCTCGCAGCTCTTCCATGAGGTCTGCGACCCAGGCGTCGAGCTCCTGAAGCCCGCCCGTGTTCACGTACGAGTAGTCCGCGCGCTTCATCTTCTCGCGATCGTCGATGAGCCGCTCGGTGCGGCCCTTCATCGGCACGTTCGTCCGCTGCTCCCGCAGGAGCGCCGGTGCCGTGATGACGACAACCTTGTCGAACCGACCCTCCGAGCCCGCCTCGTAGAGGAGCGGCACCTCCGTGACGCAGACCTCCGGAGGCCGCGGCAGCTGCGCCAGCTGGTCGCGCCACTGGAGGTACTCGGCCGAGACACGCGGGTGGAGCAGCCCCTCGAGCCACAGGAGCGCGTCCCGGTCCCGGAACACGACCTCGCCGACCTGCTTCCGGTCGATGTGGCCGTCCTCGCCGAGGATCCCCTCCCCGAGCCGCTCGAGCAGTGCGGACTTGATCTCCGGGTCGTTGCGGATCAGGTGGTGGACGATCTCGTCGCTCGAGACCGTCGCCGCGCCGTGACGGCGGAACGCCCTGAGCGCCTCGCTCTTCCCTGCCCCGATGCCGCCGGTGATCGCGACGGCGATTGGGCGCCTAGGACTGCTGCTCGTCGTTCTCTTCGGCCGAGCCCTCTTCGTCCAGCGCCGCGCTCTCGGCCGGCGTCTGGGTCTCCGGCTGCGGCTCGCCCTCGACAGGCTGCGGCTCCTCGGGCGCCGCGACCGGCTCGGGGGACGGCTCGGCGCCGGTGGTCTCGCTCATGGGGCTCTCGGACGCGAAGACCTCGTCGGAGAGGCCGAGCTCCGACGCCGGGGTCGGGCCGTCGCCCTCCACGCGCTTCAGCGACAGCGAGAGGCGGCGGCGCTCGGCGTCGACCTCGATGATCTTCGCCTGCACCTGGTCGCCCTGCGAGACGACCTCGCGCGGGTTCTCGACGTGGTGCTGGGCGAGCTCGGAGATGTGAACGAGCCCCTCGACGCCGGGCATGATCTCGACGAAGGCGCCGAAGGTGACCACCTTCGTCACCTTCCCCTCGACGACGTCGCCCTCGTTGTACTGGTCGAGGACCTGCTGCCAGGGATCGCTCTGCGTCTGCTTGAGGCCGAGCGAGATCCGCTGGCGCTCCCGGTCGATGTCGAGCACCTTGACCTCGACCGTCTGGCCGATCTCCAGCACCTCGCTCGGGTGGTTCACGTGCGACCACGAGAGCTCGGAGATGTGGATCAGGCCGTCCATGCCGTCGAGGTCGACGAAGGCACCGAAGTCGACGATGTTGGAGATCTGCCCCTCGACCACGTCTCCCGGCTGGAGGCGGTCGAGGATCTGCTGGCGCTGCTCCTTGCGCTCGTCCTCGAGGACGGCGCGGCGCGACAGCACGACGTTGTTCCGTGACCGGTTGAGCTCGATCACCTTCGCGCGCAGCTCCTGGCCGAGGAACTCGTCCAGGTCCTGCACGCGGCGAATGTCGACGAGCGACGCCGGCAGGAACCCGCGCACGCCGAGGTCGAGGATCAGGCCGCCCTTCACGACCTCGATCACGCGTCCGGTGATTGCCTCCCCGGACTCGGCCTTCTGCTCGATCGTCTTCCACGCGAGCTCGAAGCGGGCGCGCTTCTTCGAGAGGATCAGCCGACCCTCGGCGTCCTCCTTCGTGAGGACGAGCGCGTCGACCTCCTCGCCGATCTTCACCTCGTCCTGCGGGTTGACCGACCGCCGGATCGACAGCTCCGAAAGCGGGATGACGCCCTCGGACTTGTAGCCGATGTCCACGAGCACCTCGTCCTTGTCCACGCGAACCACGGTTCCGTGGACGACCTCCCCCTCGTTGATCGTCGGGAAGGTGGACTCGTAGTCCGGGATCAGCTCACCCTCGGGCCCAGTCGTCCAGACCTCGGGGTCGTCTACCTGCGGCTTGTCTGCGATGTCGCTCACCACGAGCGGGGCAGTATATCTGCGGATTTTCCGCTAGCCCACGCGGCGGAGAAACTGCCGGACGTGTCCTAGATAGGCCTCTTGCGCCTCGACCATGCTCATGTGTCCGGCCCCCGGCAGCTCGGCGTACTCGCTGCTCCGGATCCCCTCGTGGAGGACGCGGGCGGCGCGGGGCGTCGTCACCCGATCGTGCGCGCCGACCAGGACCAGCGTGGGCTTGTCCACCCGGCCGAGATCGGGCGTGTAGTCGAAGTCGCCGTACCCGGCGCTTGCGAAATGGCGTAGGACCTCGGGGACGTACACGGTCTCCTCCGCGAAGTCCGGCGGCGGGGGGCCGTGGAAGTGGAACGGCGTCTGGATCCGCATCAGCTCGGCACATTCCTCCGGCGTCTCGACGGTCTGCTCCCACTCCCACGACTCGGCGATCGGCTTTCCGTCCTCGCCCATCGCCTCGAGCGACGCGTTGACATCCGCCATCAGGGCCGCGCTCGAATCGCCGCCGCCCGAGATGACATAGCCGGCGGCTGTGCCCAGGTTCACGGCGTGCCAGGTCGTGATGATCGCGCCGAAGGAGTGGCCGAGCAGCGCGAAGCGGTCGAGTTCCAGCGCCTCGGCGAGGAGATCGACGTCCAGCGCGAAGACCTCCAGATTGAGCGTCGCCGGGTCGACGCGCTGGCTCCGTCCCTGGCAGCGCTCGTCGACGTAGAGCACGCGGAATTCCTCGCCCAGCGGGTCGAGCCAGGGCCGCAGGTGCGTATGGTCGAGCCCGGGGCCGCCGTGGAGGACGATCACCGGCAGGCCGTCGTCGCCGACCGGCTCCACAAAGAGCGTGTAGCCGTCCGAGAGCCGGACGTTCAGCTCTTGGCCTCGTTCCAGTCCTCCCCCACGCCGACGTCGACGGCAAGGGGCGGATCGAGGTCGTAGGCGCGGATCATCTCCTCGCGGACGAGCTCCTTCACCTGCGAGACCTCCGCGTCCGGCACCTCGAGGAGCAGCTCGTCGTGCACCTGGAGGACGAGCCGCGCACCTCTCCCCTCGTCCCGCAGCCGCCGGTGGATGGCGATCATCGCCTTCTTGATGATGTCCGCGTTCGAGCCCTGCATGACGAAGTTCACGGCGAGGCGCTCGCCGAGCCCGCGAGTCTGCCGGTTCGACGCTCGGAGCTCCGGCACCGGCCGCCGCCGGCCGAGCAGGCTCGTCGTGTAGCCGTCCCGGGTCGCCTGCTCGATCGTGCGCTGGATGAAGTCCTGGACGTGCGGGAAGCGCGCGAGGTAGGTGTCGATCAGCTCCTGCGCCTCCTCCCGCGAGATCTCGAGGTTCTCGGAGAGGCCGAACGACGAGATCCCGTAGACGATCCCGAAGTTGATCATCTTGGCCGTGGAGCGGTCGCCCGTCGTCAGCTCGGCCGGCTCCTTGCCGAGCACCTCGGCGGCCGTCGCCGTGTGGATGTCGTCGCCGCGCGCGAACGCCTCGCGCAGCTTCGGCTCGCCGGAGACGTGGGCGAGGATCCGCAGCTCGATCTGCGAGTAGTCGGCCGAGAGCAGCTTGTGGCCCTGCTCGGCGACGAACGCCGACCGGATCTCCTTGCCGAGCTCGGTGCGGATCGGGATCGCCTGCAGGTTCGGGTTCGTGGTCGAGAGACGGCCGGTCGAGGCGACGGCCTGGTTGAAGGTCGTGTGGAGGCGCCCGTCCTCGTCCGAGATCAGGTTCGGCAGCGGCCCGAGGTACGTGTTGAGCAGCTTCGAGTACTCGCGCCACTCCTCGATCACGCCGACGATCTCGTGCTCGTGCCGGATCTTCCGAAGGACTCGGGTGTCAGTCGAGTAGCCGGTCTTGCCCTTCCGGTCGGGCGTGAGCTCGAGCTTCTCGAAGAGAATCCGGGCGACCTGCTGCGTCGACCCGAGGATGAACTCCTCCCCCGCGAGCTCGTAGGCGCGCTGCTCGAGCTCCTCGACACGGTCGGCGAGCCGCGCCGTGATCTCGCCCATCCGGTACTCGTCGATCTTGACGCCGGTGTCCTCCATGTCGGCCAGCACCCGGGTCAGCGGCAGCTCGATCTCGCGGTAGAGCGGCTCGTGGCCGCGCTCCCGCAGCCGGGCGACGAGCGGCTCGGCGAGCCGGAGCGTCGCGGCGGCATGACGGACGAGCGCGGCGGTGTCCTCATCGGCGGGCGGGTCGGGGACGAGCTCGATGCCGTACTCGGCGGCGAGATCGTCGAGCTCGTAGGTCGCCCGTCCTGGGTCGATCAGGTACGAGGCGAGGAGCGTGTCCTCGGAGGGGTCGACGCGCTGCGCCTTCGCATCGTGCGCGACGAACTCGCCCTCGAGACGCGCCGGCCGTGGAGCGACGACGACGCCCCCCTCGGTCGCGACTGCGACGCGACCGTCCTCGGCCGCGATCCCGCCCGACTGCGGCAGGTCGCCCTCGCGCCACGGAACCTGGACGCCCTCGACCACCATCGGCGCAGCCGGAAGTGCCGCGTCCAGCTCGTCGACGCGGTTGAGCAGGTTCCGGAACTCGAACTGCCTGAACATCTCCTTGAGGCGCGCGCGGTCGGGCGGCGACAGCACCAGCTCGGACGGGTCGCAGTCGAGCTCGAGATCGCGGCGCATCGTCGCGAGGCGCTTCGAGACCTCGGCCTGGTCCGCGTTCTCCGAGATGTTCTTGCGACGCGCCGGCGTCAGCTCGTCGACGTGCTCCAGCACGCCCTCGAGCGACCCGTACTGCTGGATCAGCTGCGACGCCGTCTTGTCCCCGATCCCCGGGATTCCCGGGATGTTGTCCGAGCTGTCGCCCTTGAGCCCGATGAAGTCCGGGATCTGGTCGGGTGTGATCCCGAGCCGCGCCTCCACGCGATCCGGCGTGTAGACGTTCACGTCCGAGACGCCGCGCGGGGTCATCATCAGGTTGACGTTGTCCGAGACCAGCTGGAACGCGTCCCGGTCGGTCGAGACCACGGTCGTCTTGATCCCGGCCTGGTCGGCCCGCGTGGCGAGCGTGGCGATCACGTCGTCGGCCTCCCAGCCCTCGAACTCGAGGTTGCGGTAGCCGAAGGCCTCGACGATCGGCCGGAAGTACGGGAACTGCTCGCGCAGGAGGTCGGCCATCGGCCGCCGGTCGGACTTGTAGTCCTCGGACAGCTCCATCCGCTCGACGGGACGCGTGTCCCACGCGACGGCCACGCCCTTCGGCCGGTAGTCCGTCAGCAGCTTGAAGAGCATGTTGGTGAAGCCGAGCAGCGCGTTCGTCGGCATCCCCTCGCTCGTCGCAAGCTCCTCGGGCAGCGCGAAGTACGCGCGGTACGCGAGGTTGTTGCCGTCGACGAGGAAGAGGTCGGACTCGCGGGCAGGCGCGTCGTCGAGCTGGAGCTCCTCGCCTGTCAGCGTCTTGGGCATCGCAGAGCCAACGGTATCGTCCTCCGCCGATGCCGGGCCTCGAGATTCAGCCATTTTCCGAGGAGCATCTCGACGCCGCGGGCCTGCTGCTGGCTGCGCGCCACCGGCGTCATCGCGAGGCCGAGCCCTTGCTCACGGAGCCCGCCGACTATCGCACGGAGGTCGAGGCGCTCTGGCGTGGCGAGGGTGCCTCCGGCTTTGTCGGCCTGCGTGACGGACGCGCCGTCGGCTACGTCCTGGGCATCCGCAAGAGCGACGAGGTCTGGGGACCGAACGTCTGGGTCGACCCCGCCGGGCATGCCGTCGAGGAGCCCGAGGAGCTTCGCGATCTCTACGCCGCCGCCGCGTCGCGCTGGGTGGACGAGAGCCGGACGCGGCACTACGCCGTTGCCCCCACGTCGGACCACGAGCTGCTCCTGGCCTGGTACCGGTTGGGCTTCGGTCAGCAGCAGGCGCTCGGCATCCGGGAGATACCCGAGGCGGCGATGCCCGCGGACGTGCGGCTGGCGGAGGAGCGCGACATCGAGGCGCTGGTCGACCTCGGCCCGGTCCTGCCCGACCATCAGAGCGGGTCGCCGGTGTTCTCCGGTTGGCGGCCGTTCGAGACGGAGGAGGAGCTACGGCAGGAGGTGATCGACGACCTCGCCAACCCGGAGCTCGGCTTGCTCGTGGCGGAGGACGACGGCCGGATCGTCGGCGGCTTCGAGCTCGCACCGACGACGCTTTCGCCGATGCACGCAAGCCTCGCGCGCGTGGACGGCGCCGTCCTGCTCACGTGGGCGGTGACCCGGCCGGAGGTTCGCGGCAGCGGCACGGGAGTCGCGTTGACCGAGGGCAGCTTCGCCTGGGCGCGCGAGCACGGCTACGAGGTGATGGTCACCGACTGGCGGGTGACCAACCTCCTGTCGTCCCGCTTCTGGCCACGGCGCGGGTTCCGCGAGACCTTTCTCCGGCTCTACCGGTCGATCCCGTGATCGTCCGCGAAGCCGACCCGCGGGACGCCGATCGGGTGCTCCAGCTGATGGAGGACCTCACGCGGCCGGCCGTCGCCGACGACCCCCAGCCCCAGCGGGACGTCTTCCTCGCGCACCTCGAGCACCCGGACTGCCGGGTCTACGTGGCCGAGCTGGACGGCGAGGTGGCCGGCGCCGTGAGCCTGTGGATCCAGCCACGGCTGAACTGGACGACGCCGCAGGGGTGGATCCCGGATCTCTTCGTCGACGAGGCGTTTCGCCGGCGTGGCGCGGCCCGGGCGCTGCTCGACGCCTGCGCGAAGGAGTGCCGGCGGCGCGGTTGCCACGTCCTCACACTGGAGTCGGGGCACCACCGCGCCGAGGCGCACGAGCTGTACGAGTCCTTCGGCTTCGTCCACCACGCCAGGGCGTACATCCTCGAGTTGTAGTGCGCGTCCCTCTCCTAGCCGGCTCGCGGCTGACGGTGGTCGACGTGCCAGACGATGCGCTGGTTCTCCGACCGCCCCAGCCGGCCGAGCCGCTCGCCGACATCCGAGCCGCAGTGCGCGAGGCGCTCCGCTTCCCGCTCGACGGCCAGCCGGTCCAGCAGCTCGCGACGCGCGGCGGCCGGGCGACGATCGTCGTCGAGCCGCCTGGAATGCCGATCCCCAGCGCGCTTCGCGACCCGCGGCAGGACGCCCTTTCCGCCACGGTCGCCGAGCTGGAGCAGACCGGCATCCCGCTCGAGCACCAGACGATCCTCGTGGCCGGCGGCCTCGGCCGGAAGGTGGGCCCGCGCGAGGTGGAGGCGCTCGTGCCGCACGAGCTGGCTCGGCGATTCGCCGGGAAGCTGGAGGTGCACGACGTCACCTCGCCCGACCTCGTTGAGTTGGGGAACGCCGGCCGGATGTCGCTGCGCGTCCACGGCGCGCTCTGCGAGACCGATCTCGTGGTGACCGTCACGGCGGCCGAGTCCGTCCTGCACGGCGGCGCTGCCACGCTGGCAGGAGCGAGCGGTCCGGAGACCCTCCGCGCGTCCACGGCGTACTCGCTCCTGGAGACTGCGGCCTCGAGCGGCTGGCGGATCGCCGTCGATCTCGAGCGGGAGCTTTCGAAGCGCGTGCCGCTGATCGGCGTCTCGCTCGCGCTGAACCACCCCGTCGTGACCGGTGCGTTCCACGGTTATCCGCACGACGATCGCGCACTCGAGCGGATCGCCGCGTCGCCCGTGCGGCTCGCGTTCCGCCTCGCGCCGGGGTTCGTGCGCAGCCGACTGCTCGGCTCCATCCCGCGCGAGCTGACGGCCACCTCGGTGCTCGCGGGACCTCCCTCGGTCGCGCACATCGAGGCGCTGCTGCGCGGCGTCGAGGCGCGAGCCGTGCAGATCGACGAACCACTCGACATCGCCGTCGTCGGGATCCCGTCGACGACTCCCCACCTGCCGCGCGAGCACCCGAACCCCGTGCTGGCCGCCTACCTCGGGCTCGGCTACGCCCTCCGTCTCTGGCGGGACGCCTTCCCGATCGCAGACGGCGGAACCGTGATCCTGCTCAGCCCGTTCGACCGGAAGTTCCCGCACCCGAGCCAGGCGCCGTACCGCACGTTCTTCAACTCGCTCCGAGCGCTCGGCTCCCGCGGCGCGACCGAGCCGCAGGAGCTCGTCGCCGCCGAGCTGGCCGCAGCGAACGACGCGCGCGCCGTCGACGCGTATCGAGCGGGCCGTGCCTGCCACCCGCTCCAGCCCTTCGTCGAGTGGGAGGCGTGCCTCCCGGCAGTCCAGCGCCTCGGGGCGATCCTGGTCGCCGGCAGCCGCGACGCGATGGCCGCCCGACAGTTCGGCTTCGTGCCTTCGCGGAACTTCTCGGCCGCGATGTCGATGGCGCGTGCGCGCTCGGGCGGCACGCCGCGGGTCGGCTTCTTCGTCGCGCCGCCCTACTTCCCGGTCAGGACCGGCGAGTAGCGCGCTTCCTGGGACGTCGCTGGCGGTTCGAGGCCGGAGGGCACAGTGCGCAAGCACGGGCCCGGAGAGCGTCGGGCCGCCTGCGACGTCAGGCGGGCGGAGCCGGGCTTCGCCCGGCGGAAGCCCGCCGGCCAGGGAGCGCGCTTAGCTCTCGCCCAGGTAGGTCTTGCGAACCTGCTCGTTCTGGGCGAGGGCCTTCGCCTCGTCGGCGAGCGCGATGACCCCCGTCTCCATCACGTAACCGCGGTCTGCGACGTCCAGCGCCATGAGGGCGTTCTGCTCGACGAGCAGGATCGGGGTTCCCTGCTTGTTGATCTCGACCACGATCTCGAAGATCCGCTCGACGAAGATCGGCGCCAGGCCCATCGACGGCTCGTCGAGGAGCAGGAGCTTCGGCTGCGCCATCAGCGCGCGTCCGATCGCGCACATCTGCTGCTCGCCGCCGGACATCGTCCCCGCGCGCTGGTTGCGCCGCTCCTGGAGCCGTGGGAAGAGCTCGAAGACCCGTTCGAGCGACTCCCGGATCGCCGCCCTGTCCTCCCGCTGGAAGGCGCCCATCTCGAGGTTCTCCATCACGCTCATGCGCGGGAAGAGCCGCCTGCCCTCGGGCGACTGGCTGATGCCCATCTTCACGATCGAGTGCGGCGAGTCCTGGGTGATGTCCCGGCCCTGGAAGCGGATCTTCCCCTCGCGAGGGTGATTGAGGCCGTTGATGGACCGCAGCGTCGTCGACTTGCCCGCCCCGTTCGCCCCGATGAGGGTCACGACCTCGCCGTCGTGGACGTCCAGCGTCACGCCCTTGATCGCATGGATCGAGCCGTAGTAGGTGTGGACGTCCTCGAGCTCGAGGATCTTGCGGCGCTGGCCGTTTCCGACCTGCTGCGGCTGGGAAACCGTCTCCGTCACTGCTGCACCGCCGCCGAGCCGAGGTAGGCCTCGATCACCTTCGGGTCCTTCTGTACCTCCGCCGGCGGGCCCTCGGCGATCTTCTCGCCGTAGTCGAGGACCGTGACGCGGTCGGAGACGCCCATCACCACGCGCATGTCGTGCTCGATGAGGAGCACCGTCAGATCCTGCTCCTCGCGGAGCCGGGCGACGAACGCCGTGAACTCAGCGGTCTCCTGCGGGTTCATGCCGGCCGTCGGCTCGTCGAGGAGCACGAGCTTCGGCTCCGTCGCGAGCGCGCGGGCGACCTCGAGTCGCCGCTGGTCGCCGTACGAGAGGTTCCGTGCCCACTGCTCCCACTGGTTGCGGGCCAGGCCGCAGAACGCGAGCAGCTCGCGTGCCCGGTCGGCCGCCTGTTGCTCCTCGCGCTTCACGCCCGGCGTCCGGAGAACGCTCTTGACGATGCCGCCCTTCAGACGCGCGTGCATCCCGACCATGACGTTCTCGCGGGCCGTCATCTCCTTGAACAGCCGGATGTTCTGAAACGTCCGGCCGATGCCGCGCTCGGTGATCGCGTGCGGCGGCTTGCCCGTGACGTCCTCGCCGGCGAAGACGATCTGGCCGGCCGTCGGCTTGTAGACGCCGGTGAGCGTGTTGAAGAACGTCGTCTTGCCCGCCCCGTTCGGGCCGATGAGGCTGGTGATCGAGCCCTCGGGAATGGTGAAGTCGACGTCGTTGACGGCGACGAGACCGCCGAACTCCTTGCGGACGTTGTCCGCGACGAGGAGGTCGCTCACTGAACCGGGCCTCCCCTGACGTCGTAGAGGTACTCCTCGGAGACGGCGCCCTCCTCGAACTCGGCCTTCCGGCGGGCGCTCGGGATGAGCCCCTCCGGCTTGAAGAGCATGACCAGCACGAGGATGATCCCGAAGATCCCGAACTGGTAGAGCGGGACGTCGATGTTCGTCCCGAAGGTCTCGTTGATCTCGGCGCCGATGTTCCCGAGGCCCTCCTGGTTCAGGTAGGCGAGGAAGCCGCCGCCGACGATCACGCCCCAGACGTTGCCCATCCCGCCGAGGATGACCATGCAGAGGATGAAGATCGAGATGTTGAAGAAGAAGTCGTCCGGGAAGGTGCCGCTCTTGAAGCTCGCGTAGTAGGCGCCCGCGATCCCGCCGAAGAACGCTCCTGCGGCGTAAGCCCACGTCTTCGTCCTCATGAGCGGGACACCCATCGCCGCTGCGGCGGTCTCGTCCTCCCGGATCGCGATCCACGCGCGGCCGAGCCGCGAGTCGCGCAGGCGGACGGAGCAGAAGACGGTGAAGAGCAGGAGCGCGAGGGCGGTCCAGTAGAAGACCTCGATCCCCCCGATCTCCTTGCCGAGGAACGTCGAGTTGAAGCTCAGGTAGTCCGCGGGTAAACCGGTCCAGCCGGAGATCGTCTCCCCGAAGCCGGGCGGGTCGATCGGATTGATCCCCTGCGCGCCGTTCGTGAGGTTGAAGCCGGTGCTGAACAGGTTGTCGCCGTTCCGGGCGATCTGGGGCATGATCTCGCCGAACCCGAGCGTCACGATCGCGAGGTAGTCGCCGCGGAGGCGCAGGGTGGGGAGGCCGATCAGCACGCCGATGAAGGCGGTCAGGAGGCCCGCCACCACCAGCACGATCCAGATCGAGACGTGGAAGCCCTCGGCCTCGGGGCTGACGCCGACCGAGCCCACGTGGACCTTGCCGACGCTCTCCGCGAAGTGCGGCGAGGCGAACCACGCGGCCGTGTACGCGCCCATCGCGTAGAAGGCGACGTACCCAAGGTCGAGGAGGCCCGCGTACCCGACGACGATGTTCAGGCCGATCGCCATCATGATGAAGATCGTCATCGTCACGGCCGTGTCCACGGAGGGGAACGGACCGAAGAGCGGGACCTCGTAGAGGTCGGCGCGGTAGTACGGGTAGGTGATCGCGAGGATGATCGCGACCGTCGGCACCACGAACCTTCCGTGGCGGAGCATGTCCCACGGAACCGCGTAGAGCGCGAGGATGATCGCCGTCGAGATGATCAGCGACGTCGTGAACCCCGAGAAGATCGTGACGAGCACGATCCAGGCGACAGAGACGATTCCGCCCTTGATCAGCCGGGCACGAAGCCGTTCATCGAACGCCTTCCGGCGCTCCGGAGGCAGGCCCGGAATCCTCACCTAGCCACCCTCCGGCGTCCTCTCCCCGAGCAGGCCCTCGGGCCGGAAGACGAGGATGATGATCAGCAACGCGAAGATGATCGACTGCGTCCAGTCGCTGCCGGGCGTGGCCCAGGTCAGCCCGTTGTTGAAGGACTCGATCATCGCGATGACGAGGCCGCCCAGCACGGCGCCGGGCAGGTTGCCGATCCCGCCGACCACTGCGGCGGTGAACGCGATCAGGCCGAGGCGGAAGCCCTCGTCGTAGCGGATGTTCGTGATGTAGAGCGCGTAGAGGAGCGCGGCCGAGCCGGCCAGCGAACCGGCGATGAGGAACGTGAACGAGATCGTTCGGTTGACGTTGATCCCCATCATCGCGGCGGCGTCACGGTCCTGGGCGGTCGCGCGCATGGCCTTCCCCTGCCTCGTCTGCTGCACGAGCCAGATCAGAAGCAGGAGCACGGGCACCGTGAAGAGGAGCACGATCAGCTTGTCCCAGGTGTAGGCGACGCCGCCGATCGTGAAGACCTCGCCCCGCGGGAGGATGGAGTCGACCGACGTCGGCCGCGCGCCCTTCCAGACGAGGCCGATGTTCTGGAGGATGAACGACATCCCGATCGCGGTGATGAGCGGCGCGAGCCGCGGCGCGTGCCGTAGGCGTCGGTAGGCGACGAGCTCGATCGTCGTGTTGATGATGGCGCAGAAGGCCATCACCAGTACGAGCATCACCAGGATCATCGTCCAGAGGAAGAGGCCCGAGTCACCGGCGAGCCCGAAGCTCGCGACCATCGTGGCGACGAGCATGCCGCCGAGCATGAAGACGTCGCCGTGGGCGAAGTTGATCAGCTCGAGGATGCCGTAGACGAGCGAGTACCCGAGTGCGACGAGCCCGTAGATCGCGCCGTTGGTCAGGCCGATCAGGAAGAGGCGATAGAAGTCGCTGGGTGTCTTGATGAAGTTGACGCCGAGCCAGATGACGAGCAGGCCGAGGAGCAGCATGGCCAGCGCAGGCACGACGTACTGCGGAAGCCGATCGGCGAGTGTCGGAAACGGAAGACGGCGCGCCTGGGTGGCCATTTCCTCCCTTTGACGCGTCGGGGGAGGACCTGCGTCCTCCCCCGACGAGTTCGATTGCCTGTCCTAGTTAGCCCTCGACGAAGTCGAGCTCCGGAGTCACGGTCTTCACGAACGTGTCCTCTCCGTTCTTGATCTGGTACACGGAGACCTTGCCGAGCGTCGTGTCGCCGTTCTCGTCGATCTGGAAGGACCCGATGATCCCGTCCGTGACGTCGGTCTCGAAGAGCGCGGAGGAGACCGCGGCACGGTCGGTGCCGCCCTTCTCGATGGCGGTGAGCAGCACGTCGGCTGCCTGCGCCGCGTAGGCGGTGTACGGGTCGGGCGGGCTGCCATTCGCCTCGGTGAAGCCGTCGACGAACTCCTTGCCTGCGCCCGTCAGCTGGTCGACCGGGACACCCGGCTGAGTGATGTACATGTCGTTCGCCGCGGCCCCGGCGCCCTCGATGGTCGCCGAGATCGGCGTCCAACCGTCCGGCCCCATGAGCGGGACGTTCGGCGCGCCGGCCACGATGTCCTTGATCAGCTTGCCGCCGTTGTTGCAGATGATGCCGCCGAGGAAGACGCCGTCGGCGCCCGACGAACGGATGCGGCTGGCCAGGGACTCGTAGCTCGAGGCCTTCTTGTCCCACTTCTGGTTCGCGAGGATCTGGATGCCCAGCTTCTCCGCGTACTGGGTGAACAGGTTCGCGATGCCCTGTCCGTAGGTCTCGCTGTCGTTCAGCACGAAGACCTTCGTCCAGCCGAGCTCCTTCGCGTACTGCGCGTTCGCGGCGCCCTGGAACTGGTCGTTCCACACCACGCGGGCGTAGTTGCGGTTGCCCGTCGGGTAGTAGACGTCGGGCTCACCGGCCTCGGTGCCGGGGCCGCCCTCCGTCAGGCCCGGATACGTGTTCGCGGGGCTGACCATCGCCAGCGACTCGCGGTTCGCGATCGGGATCTCGAGCTTCGCGCAACCGGAGTTGAACGTCCCGATGACGCCGATGACGCTTGCGTTGTTCGCGTACGCACGGGCGTTGGCCGAGCACTTCGCCGAATCCCAAGAGCCCGCCTGCGCCGTCGAGTCGTCACACGACTGGTAGCCGAGAACCGTGTCGCCGGCCTTCCAGTCCTTGGACTCCAGGATGTACTCGATGGCGTCTGCCATCTGCGTCGTGAGCGCGCGGTTCGCGCCCTGGAGCGGAAGGTCCGACGCGATCAGGGCGTCCGGCTCCTCGCTCCCCTTGCGGATCGGGCCGCAGGAAGCCGATGGCAGTGCCTCGACCGCGCCTCCGCCTCCGCCGCCCCCGCCGTCATCGTCGTCGTCACCGCCGCAGCCGGCAGCCGCGAGGGCGAGGACGGAAACGAGCAAGATCAGGAACCCGAGTACGCCTCGCTTTCTCAAAATCAACTTACGCCTCCTCCTCCATCGCCTGTTTCTGCCTATGCGGAAGGCGGAGTGCTGGCCGCCGATCCGCGCTCCTCGGCAAGTATCCGGGCTGCGGTTCGGGGGCGCAAGCGACAACCCTCTTCGGCGCCGCTTTCGTCGAAAGTCTCACGACTTTCGACGACGGTATGAAGCCGGGGACGGCTGCGCCGTCCGCGGCCGCGATATCGCCCGGTGCTTCCTCGCTGTCGCAGCGGCTCCGGCCGAGCGGGCAGAGCCCGCTCAGCGGCGACCTCGCCGCGGAACGGGCTGCGCCCGTTCCGTCGCTGCGTGTTCTCGGGTGGAAAGCTCGCTGCGGGATCGCCGCCGCGCGGCGCATAGCGCCGCCCGGCTCAAGAGAGTGGCCGGAAGTCGTGAGACTTTCGGCCAGACGCGCCGCGAGGCGCGGAGCGCCGAGGGAGATGCCGAAGGTGGGAATCGAACCCACACGGCCCGAAGGCCACCGGATTTTGAGTCCGGCGCGTCTGCCAGTTCCGCCACTTCGGCGTGTGGGCATAGGGTAGCCCCGTGGCCAGCCGGATCGGGATCCTCACCGGGGGCGGCGACTGCCCGGGATTGAACGCGGTGATCCGGGCGGTGACGCGGCGATCACTCGACGGCGGCGCCGAGGTGATCGGCGTCCGCGAGGGCTGGCGGGGGATGGTCGACGCCCTTTTCTTGCCACTCGACTACCGTGCGATCTCCGGCCTGCTTCCCCGAGGCGGGACGATCCTCGGCACCTCCCGGACGAACCCGTACAAGAGCGAGGACGGCGTGCAGCGCGTGCTGGACACCACCGAGCGCGAGCGGCTCGACGCGCTGGTCGCCGTCGGCGGCGAGGACACGCTCGGCGTTGCCGCGCGACTTCACGCCGAGCATCAGTTCCCGGTGGTCGGCGTCCCGAAGACGATCGACAACGACCTCTCGGGCACCGACTACACCTTCGGCTTCGACACGGCGGTCTTCATCGCCACCGAAGCGATCGACCGGCTCCACACGACGGCGGAGTCGCACAACCGCGTGATGGTGGTCGAGGTCATGGGCCGCCACACCGGCTGGATCGCGGTCATGAGTGGAATCGCAGGCGGCGCCGACGCGATCCTCATCCCCGAGCAGCCGATCACCGTCGAGGCGGCCTGCTCCGAGCTTCAGCGCCGGCACGAGCGGGGCAAGGACTTCTCGATCGTCGTCGTGAGCGAGGGGTACGAGCTCACCTACGAGTCCGGCGAGCAGCGAACCGTGACGCAGGAGGCGGAGACCGACCAGTTCGGCCATGTCCGCCTGGGCGGCGTCGGGGAGGCACTTGCACGCGACATCGAGGAGCGCACCGGGTACGAAACCCGCGTCACCGTGCTGGGCCACGTCCAGCGCGGCGGCTCCCCCACCCCCCGTGACCGGATCCTCGCCACCCGCTTCGGGCTCAAGGCGGCCGACCTCGTGGCCGAGGGTAGGTTCGGGCGGATGGCGGCGCTCCACGGCGACTCGGTCGTCGACGTTGGTCTCGACGAGGCGACCCGAGAACTCAAGACCGTCCCTCGCGAGTTCTACGACGTCGCCGCCGCCTTCTTCGGCTAAGGACCCGTCCTTTCCGGCCATGACGAGTGTCTGACACTCCCCGTGGCCCGCGCGGACACGTCGTGGTCAGCGCAGCTGCTCGACGAGCGGGAAGCTACGGCGCGACCGCGGCGGGACGACGAAGTTCTGCCGGTGCGTCGTCCGCAGCACCGAGTTGAGGCCCTGCGCCCGCGACCTTGCCTGCAGCGGGAGGCGAGTGCCGTCCGGGAGCACGCCGTCCATCGCAAGCCGGTTGCGGCGAAAGTCGTCGCTCGAGGGGTTGAAGCTGATGAAGTGGAGACCGGCGTCGGGTTGCTCCGAGTGGCGGTCGCGGTCGGGGTCGGAAGTCCAGAAGAACGGGTTGTCCAGCGTGTTGAAGTCGGCGCGCAGCGGGATGGCGCTCCCCTTGCGATAGAGGTCGCCGTCGGCGCCGCGGATGTCCATGTGCAGCCGCGAGGTGGGCTGGATCGAGCCGCTGTGGCCGATCGCGCCGTGCTGTCGGAAGTCGCCCCGTAGGTCGTCCTCGGACGCCGCGGCCTCGGCGTCCTGCTTCAGGGTCTGCGCCCCCTCCCGAGCCTGGAAACCGGGACGGAACGTCGTATCCACGCGGTCGCGGAAGTCGAAGTCCAGGTACCACGCCTCGACGTTCTCGAACAGGTGCGAGAGGTGCATGTGCGTCCCGCCGCGGAAGTAGCCCTCGCGGACGTCGACGAGACCGAGGGTCTCGAAGCTCGAGATCCGCGACTGGCCCTGCGTCGCCTTCTGGGTCGAGGTGAAGCCGAGGAAGAGCTGGGCGCCCTCGGGGATGAGGTCGGCGCCCTGGATACCGGCGGCGGTCGCCATCGCCTTCGGCAGCCCCGCCCCGCCGGAGAACCCACCGCCCTGGAAGCCCTTCCGGATGCTGGTCAGCTCGAACAGGCCGTCGGTGTCGGCGAAGAGCGATGCCGCGGCGTCGGCGACGTGCTCGCGCTCGTCGCTGCGGAGCAGGAACGCGACCTCGTTGTCCTCGAGGATCGTCGTCTCCGGGTCGCTCGGGAACCGGATCGCGTCGAGGACCGCGGAGACCCGCCGGTCGGCGCTCGTCGACGCCCGGCGGTCGATCGGCAGGTGCCTGTCGGCCGGCCCCGGTACCACTCGGCGGAAGTACGGCAGCCCCCAGGCGACGGTGACGGCCAGGCCGGCCGGATTCGGGTCGTAGCGCCGCTCGATCGCCGCGAGCGCCGCCTCCAGCGCGCGCTGCGCCTCGCGGAGGTCGCTGCGGCGTTCGTCGACGGCGAGGCGCGCGGTGACCACCTGGTGGTGGAGCGGCGGCTCGATCACCTCGACGCCCTCGTGGGTCAGGAGCTTCATCCCCGAGAGGAGGTACTGCTCCTCCGCGAGCTCGCCGGCCTCGGCGCGCGGCGGAGACTCGGCGAGCTGGTCGACCAGCTCGTAGATCCCCGCAGCGCCGAGCGCGCCGGCAGCCGCGCCGCCGAGGAACTGCTTGCGGGTGAGCCTCAAGCGGACTGCGGTTCGATGGCCTCGAGGCCGCCGACGATCCGGTCGAGGTTCGCGAGGACCCGCTGGAAGGTGAGCGGCGGCGCAACGTGCTCGCTCACCGTGTAGAGCGTGCCGTTCTCCCGCCAGAGGTAGGTCACGTGCCACTGGTCCGCGTCGCGGGAGACGGTGTAGACCGTGACCGTCTTGCCGCCGACCTTCCGCGTGCCGCGTACGTCACTGAAGCACGGAATCGATCGCTTCCCGTCGCGGCACCGCGGCACGGCGCTGCGGCCCGGATAGCCGCGGAAGTTCACGTGGACGTCGCCGCTGCCGGCCTCGTGCCAGAGGAACCCCGCCAGATAGCTCTTGTCCTCGTCGACGATGACGCCGTCGCTGTTCCACTGGCCGCCGATCTCGGCGTCGATCGGGCTCGGCATCCAGCTCGGGCAGTACACGCGGGTGCCGACGTCGTTCGCGAGCTGCTGCCAGCCCGGCTTCCAGGCGGCCGGACAGGCAGGGGTGGGCGCGCCCGCGGAGGCGCGCCCCTCGACGCCGTCGTCGTCGAGCGAGCAGCCTGCGGCCACGAGCGCCAGCAAAGCGATACAGAGAGCCCTTCGCACCCCGCCCAAGGGTAGCCCGCTTATTCGATCAGCAGCAGTGCATCCGTCGGTGCGTAGTCGTCGGTCAGCGTGGGCACGCCGGCGACCGACACGTCGGCGTCGCGGCGGTCGCGGATCGCCTTCGTCAAGTCGGGCGTGCGTGGAAAGTCGGCTTGGATCTGCCGCCAGCGCTCGGTGAGGAAGGCCTTGTCGGGCGCCGCCTGCTCGGTAGCGACGAGCATCAGGTTCCGGACCGCGTCGTCACCCTCGTCCCCCGGCAGCTTCACCGGGTGCACGAGCACCGTCGGGAACGCCGTGCGATACGTCCGGTACACCGAGCGGAAGAGCCGTGACTGCTCCCCGGTGATCGAGCCGATCGTGTTCGTGATCACGACGCCGCCCGGGTTCAGGCGGGAACGCACGAGCTCCATGAACTCGCTGGTGAAGAGGTGGAACGGAATCGCGTCCGCGTAGAAGGCGTCGATCATGATCGCGTCCCACCTGCGCTCGTCGTCGTCGAGCCAGCGGCGGCCGTCGTCCACGTCCACCTTCAGCCGCTCGTCACGCGGAAGCTCGAAGAAGCGGTAAGCGACATCGCGGACGACCGGGTCGAGCTCGACGGCCTGGATCTGCACGTCCGGAAAGTCGCGCCAGAGGCGTTTTGGCGAGGAGCCGCCCCCGAGCCCGATGAAGAGGATGTCCTTCGCGCCCGGCCGGTACGCCCGCGCCAGGTGGAAGAAGTCGGCGTACTCGAAGGCCGTTCCGTACGGACGGGCAAGCGGCATCCCGCTCTGGTACGAGTTGTCGAAGCGGAGGTACCGGTTCGTGGAGTCGTCGGCGACGCTCAGCCGGTGGTAGCGGGTGTCCTTGGCGTAGCGGAGCCTCAGGCCCGCGGTGACCGGCGGCTCCTGGCCGCGGAGGAAGCCGGCGCGCCGGTAGAGCGGCGACCAGTTCCGCGCCTGCGCCTCGCTGATCACTCCTCCGGTCTCAGGGGCGAGCGCGACGGCCGCTCCGCCGGCGAGGACGGCGCCCGCGACCGCGATCGCCGCAGTGCCGACCAGCCGTTCGGCGACCGAGAAGAGCGCGGCGGCGACGAAGAGGGCGGCGGCTGCGATGCCGAGGAGCTGGTCGGTGCCGAACTCCGGGATCAGCCAGAACGCGGTCGCGAACGTGCCGGCGATCGACCCGGCCGTGGAGATCGCGAAGAGCCGGCCGGCGGTCTGGCCGAGCGTTGCGAGCGATTGCGCGTGGAGCCGGACCGCGATCGGCGCGACGCCGGCGAGGATGATGCTCGGCGCACCGAAGAGCGCGATCGCCGCCAGGAGCGGGTTCAGGCGGGGGCCGGGGTCCCACTCCACGATCGCCTCGAGGACCGGTCCGTCCAGCACGGGGATCGCGAGCACGCCGAGCGCGCCGAGCCCCATGACGGCGGCGAGCAGGCGCGGCTCCGGCCAGCGGTCGGCGAGCAGACCCCCGACCCAGTAGCCGATCGAGAGCCCGGCGAGGACGATCCCGATCAGCGAGCCCCAGACGAAGAGCGAGTTGCCGAAGAACGGCGCGAGCACGCGGCTCGCCGCAATTTCCATCCCGAGGACGACGCCTCCGGACACGAAAACAGCCCCCGCCACGGCAAGGCCGTGCCGCCGGGTCGCCACGGGGACCCCTCCTACAGCTCGTACACCGCTACCCAAGGCCCTGCCAGTTTGCCCGTAGCGGCCCGATAGAAGCGCCGCTTCCCCTCTCGCTCGAGCTCGTCGTAGAACCGGGCGTCCCGCGGGTAGTCGTCCTCGGCCGCGCGAACGCGGTCTGCGACGGCGCCGGTGACGAGGACGTAGCCGACGTCGAGCCGACGCAGACGCTCGATGTCGCGTTCGGGATCGGGCGGGCGTCCGGGGCCGGGGAGTGCGAGCCGCAGAACGCGAACGGCGTCGGGCGCAGCGGTCGACGGATCGGCCGCGACGAGCACGCCCGGCGTGAGGTTCGCCTCCATCCAGTCGTGGGCGACGACCCGTGTATCCGTCTTCGCCAGCGGCTCGGTGTCGCGGATCGACCAGACGAGCGGCACGACGAGTAGCAGCAGCGTGACCGGCGCGAGCGCACGGACGCGTCCGGCGAGAGCGCCCAGCGCGGGGACGAGCGGCAGCACGTAGCGGTCGAAGTGGGCGTCGAGCGGGAGCAGCGTCACGAAGTAGACGAGCACGAACGTCGCAAGGATCCGATCCGCGTACGTCCGGTGGATGAGGGCGAGGACGAGCCCGATGAGTGCGATGACGAGGGCCGGGCCGGTCCCCTCCCAGAGGCGGTCGAGGAACGCGATCGGCGTTGCATGATCGTTCTCGAAGCCGAGCCATCCCCGTCGGCCGAGCTCCTGGACCCGCCGGACGTCGCCGAGCGCCTCGCCGAGATGCACGACGAAGTACGGGTTCGTGAGGACGAACGCGAGCGGCGCAAGGGCTGCAGAGATGGCGAGCCGTCGCCACTGCCCCCACCCTGCTGCCACGAGCGGCGCGAGGAGCACGAACGCCGGGTACTTGAATCCCGCTGCGATTCCGATCGCGACGCCGGCGGCCGGCAGGCGGCGGGCGACCATGAGGCCGAGCGCGAGCGCGACGCCCAGCGTCATGGGGACGTCGGTGACCGCCATGCGCGAGTACTGGACGTGCGTGACTTCGACTGCCGTCGCGCCCGCAGCGATGAAGCCGGCCATCGTCCCGTACGCTCGGCCGCCGAGCCACCACGCCGCCGCGATCCCACCGAGCCCGAGTGCGATGACGACGAGGCGGCCCGCCAGATACGACGGCTCGTCGGCCCAGTTCTGGAAAGGCGCCATCACGTACATGAGCAGGCTCGGGTAGTCGAACCAATCCGGATCGAGCCCGCCCCCGTGGCTCATGCGCCACGCGCGCGGGACGATGCTCTCCTCGTCCGGGTTCAGCAGCGGAAACGGGAGCCCGTAGCCGACGCCGACGAGGCGGATCGCCGCCGCACCGGCCAGGAGGACGCCGAGCGCGAGCCACCGGTTTCCCCACCGGCTCGGCTCCGTCAGGGCCGACCGCCGTGCCTGGCTCAGACTTCGGGCGGGGCCGCGCCCACGAGGTGGGTGATGTTTCCGGCGCCGACGATCACGGCGTCCATGCCGGCGCGCTCCAGTTCGTCGACCTCCTCGCGCGTGCTCGCGCCGACGTCCGCGATGGCCAGCTTCCCGGCCGGGACGTCCGGAAGCAGTTCGAGCGCCTCGGCCAGCGGCTCCTCGCCGTCGGAGCCGAGCACGAGCACCTCCGGGTCGAGCTCCTCGAGCACGAACTCGAGATGCTCCTCGGTGCAGATCCGCGGCGCCAGCTCGAAGCGGCCCTCGACGTCCTCCCGCACCTGCTCGAGCCAGTCGCGGTCGTCGTCTCGGACGTCGACGATGCACGCGTCCGTTCCGCCCGGGATGGTGCGATCGCGGTCGAACATCACGAGGAGCGGCAGCTCGGTCGCCGCCCGGATCGCGCCGACCTCGTCCTCGCGGCCCCGTGCGACGAGGAGCGCCTCGGCGCCTCCCGCCTCGGCGTCGCGCGCTGCGTGCGGCCCGTCGACCGCCACGATCACGGAGATCCCGTCGCCCTCGGAGATCGCCTGGCTGAGTCGCCGCTCGGTCATCCGCTGCGCCTCCGCTTCACGCCCGGCATCTTCACTGTTCCGGCGCTCATCCGTCACACACCTGCGCGGACCGCACGACTACGCTCGCATCGGGGAGGAGGCGGGGGCAACCTTCTCTAGCTACGAAGCCGGCTCAGACGCCGATCGGGTGCCAGACGGTCTTCAGCTCGAGGAACGCCGCGATCTCGTACGGGCTCTGCCGGTCGGCCTTCCCGCGCACGACCCGCTTGACGTTCTCCGCCGCGAGGCGCTCGAGCTCAGGGATCTCGCCGTCCGCGCCCGCGACGTCGATCGCGTTCACGTCCATGTGCCCGGCGAGCCACGGCGCGAGCTCGGCCTTGTAGCCGGTGAGGATGTTCACGACGCCGCCGGGGACGTCCGCCGTCGCGAGCGCCTCGGCGAGCTCGATGGCAGCGAGCGGCGCCGTCTCCGACGCGAGCACCACTGAGACGTTGCCGCCGACGATCACAGGCGCCAGCCGCGCGACGAGCGCGTCGATTGCCGGCTCCTCGGGCGCCACGACGCCGACGACGCCGGTCGGCTCCGGGATCGTGAAGTTGAAGTACGGCGCCGCCACAGGGTTCGACGTGCCGAGCACCTGCGCGTACTTGTCCGCCCACCCGGCGTACCAGACCCAGCGATCGACGGCGGTCTCGACCTCCCGCCTTCCCGAGCTGAGCTCCGCGAACGCCTCCGACCGCGCCTCCATCATCTCGGCGATCCGGTAGAGCACCTGCCCCCGGTTGTAGGCGGTCATCCCGCGCCACTTCGGAAGTGCCCCGCGCGCCGCGCGAACCGCGTCCCGAACGTCTTTGCGCGACGCCCGTGCGACGTTCTGCCCCTGCGCCTCGTACGTCCGGCCCGACTCCGACCGCGGGAAGTCGCCGCCGATGAAGAGCTTGTACGTCTTCCGGACCGGAAGCCGGCTCATCCCCGAACCTCGGACTCGTCGAGATCGAGGTAGGGCTCGAGGCCGTGGAGGCCGCCCTCCCGGCCGAACCCGGATTCCTTGTAGCCGCCGAACGGTGAGGTCGGATCGAACCGGTTGTAGGTGTTCGCCCACACCACGCCGGCCTCGAGTCGGTTCGCCATGGACAGGATCCGCGACCCCTTCTCCGTCCAGACGCCGGCCGAGAGCCCGTAGGGCGTGTTGTTCGCCTTCTCGACGGCCTCGTCCGGGGTCCGGAACGTCAGCACCGAGAGCACCGGCCCGAAGATCTCTTCCTGCGCGATGCGGTAGCTCTGCGCGACGTTCGTGAAGACCGTCGGCACGAACCAGTAGCCCTTCTCGGGGAGCCGGCACGGCGGCTGGTAGACCTCGGCGCCTTCCTCCTCCCCGCTCTTGACGAGCTCCTGAATCTTCTCGAGCTGCTGCTTCGAGTTGATCGCGCCGACGTCCGTGTTCTTGTCGAGCGGGTCGCCCACGCGGAGCGTCGTGAGACGCCGCTTGAGCTTCTGGATCACCGGCTCGTAGATCGACTCCTGGACGAGCAGCCGCGACCCGGCGCAGCAGACGTGGCCCTGGTTGAAGTAGATCCCGTTGATGATCCCCTCGACCGCCTGGTCGAGTGCAGCGTCGTCGAAGATGATGTTCGCCGCCTTGCCGCCGAGCTCGAGCGTGAGCCGCCTGCCGCTCCCCGCGAGCTCGCGCTGGATCGCCTTGCCGACCTCGGTCGAGCCCGTGAACGCGATCTTGTCCGTGCCGGGGTGCTTCACGAGCTCGGCGCCCGCACGCCCGTCGCCCGTGACGATGTTGACGACGCCGGGGGGAAGCTCCGCCTGGCGAAGGACGTCGGCGAAGAGCAGCGCGGTCAGCGGCGTGGTCTCGGCCGGTTTCAGCACGACGGTGTTCCCGGCCGCCAGGGCCGGGGCGATCTTCCAGGAGAGCATCAGCAGCGGGAAGTTCCACGGGATGATCTGGCCGGCGACGCCGATCGGCGTCGGGTTGCGGTTCGGGAAGGCGTATTCGAGCTTGTCCGCCCAGCCCGCGTAGTAGAAGAAGTGGGCTGCCGAAAGGGGCAGGTCGACGTCTCGCGACTCCTTGATCGGCTTCCCGCCGTTCAGCGACTCCAGCACTGCGAACTCACGCGAGCGCTCTTGCAGGATCCGCGCGATCCGGAACAGGTACTTCGCCCGCTCTGACGGCGATACCGACGACCACCCGTTCTCGTACGCCTCGCGCGCCGCTTGCACGGCCAGGTCGACGTCCTCCGGACCGGCCTGCGCGACCTCCGCGAGCACGTCCTCGCTCGCCGGGTTCAGCGTCGGGAAGTACTCGCCCGACTTCGGCTCGACGAGCTCGCCTCCGATGTACAGGCCGTAGCGCTCTTCGAGCGTGACGATGTCCCGCGATTCGGGCGCCGGTGCGTAGTCCCATCCGGCGGGGACCGGCGAGCTGTCCTGCTTTCGCTCGAGCTCAGTCAATGGTGAAGTAGTTCGGGCTCTGGTAGCGGCCCGTCTTCTCCTTGCGAATCTGCATCAAGACGTCGTTCAGGAGCGTCGAGGCGCCGAAGCGATACAGGTCTGGCGTCATCCATTCGATTCCGAGCGTCTCGTAGAGCTGAACCAGGTACTGGACGGCCTGCTTCGCCTGCCGGATGCCGCCCGCCGGCTTCATTCCGACCTTGCGGCCCGTCTCCTCGTACACGTCGCGGATCGCCTCGAGCATGACGAGCGTGACCGGCAGGGTGGCCGCCTGCGGCAGCTTGCCGGTCGACGTCTTGATGGTGTCGGCACCCGCCGCCATCGCGAGCAACGAGGCGCGGCGCACGTTGTCGTACGTGCCCAGTTCGCCGACCTCCAGGATGACCTTGAGCTTCGCCTCTCCGGAGGCCTCCTTCACCTGGACGATCTCGTCGTAGACCTTGGCGTAGCGGCCAGAGAGGAACGCGCCGCGGTCGATGACCATGTCGACCTCGTGTGCGCCCGCCTCGACGACGTCGCGCACCTCGGCCACCTTGACGTGCGTCGGGCTCTGCCCCGAGGGGAACGCCGTCGCGACCGACGCCACCTTCACGCTCGAGCCGCGGACCTTCTCGAGCGCCGCGGGCACGAGGTTCGGGTAGACGCAGACCGCGGCGACAGACGGAACGGTGGCATCGGACGGGTCCGGCCGGATCGCCTTCGACGTCAGCGCGGCGATCTTCCCCGGCGTGTCCTGACCCTCAAGCGTCGTGAGGTCCATCATCCGGACGGCCATGTCCAGCGCGAAGAGCTTCGACTCGCGCTTGATCGACCGGCGAGCGAGCGCAGCCGCCCGCTCCTCGACCGCGACCTGATCGATCGAGCCGATTCTCGGCAGGCGCGGCTCGAGCGGAAGCTCGAAACCCGAGGGGAGCGCGGGGGCCTTGGCCATCGGTTTGAGTGTAGCCCTCCCCCTGCAGGCCAATAGATTGCCGCGCTGTGAAAGCGCGTCTCCTCGAGGTGCTGAACAGGCTCGGGCTCCTGCTGCCTGCCTACCGCGCCTACGAGGGGATCCGTTCGGTGCGTGGCCGCGGCGGCACGGCGAGCGACGGTCTCCCGCTGCCACCGGCGCGACTGCGGCTGATGGTGGCAGGGGTTCCGCAGGCCGATTGGTTCCTGTCGAGTGGGCGAGCCGCGGCCGAGTCGATCCGCGCGGCGGTTCCGGAACCACTCGAGTCGATGGGCGGGATCCTCGACTTCGGCTGCGGGTGCGGACGCGTCGTTCGGCACTGGCGGGACCTGCCGGGCGAGCTCCACGGCTCGGACTTCAACCCGACGCTCGTCGCCTGGTGTCAGTCGAACCTTCCGTTCGGCGTCTACGGAGTGAACGGGCCCGAGCCGCCGCTCGGCTACGCGGACGACGCCTTCGACCTGGTCTACGGGCTCTCCGTGCTGACCCATCTCCCGGTCGAGACCCAGGAGCGGTGGCTGGACGAGCTCGCGCGGGTGAGCCGCCGCTGGGTGCTGGTCAGCGTGCACGGCGAGCCCTATCGCATTCGCCTCACGCCCGATGAGCTGCGCCGGTTCGACGCCGGCGAGATCGTCGTTCGGTGGGGCGGCGCGGCCGGCACGAACCTCTGCACCGCTTTCCACCCGCAGGGGTCGCTGGAGCGGCTCGTCCAGGGTCGGTACGACGTCGTTTCGTACCTGGGCGAAGGGGCAAAGGGCAATCCACCGCAGGACCTGGTGCTGCTGCGGGTGCGATGAACGAGATCCGAGTCGAAAGCTGGGTGGACCTGCAGGAGGCGCTGTTCGCCGGCTCGTGGCGCCCCGAGCTCGGACGGCATCGCTCGAACTACGCGTTCCGCGGGCGTACGAGTGCGGACGAGACACTCGAGACGAGCCTGCTACGGCTCGGCGGAGACGCGCGGAGCCTCGAGGGCTATCTCCTCCGAAACTTCCGGAAGTACGCGCGTCGTGGCGACGTCCCGACCGACTCGGTCTGGGACTGGCTCGCGCTCGGCCAGCACCACGGCCTGCCGACGCGGCTGCTCGACTGGACGTACTCGCCGTTCGTTGCCCTGCACTTCGCGACGGCGAACCTGGCTGCGTACGACCGAGACGGCGTGGTGTGGGCGATCGACTACACGCGTGTGCACGAGCAGCTTCCGGATGCGTTGCGCGACGTGCTCGACCACGAGGGTGCGAACGTCTTCACGCCGGAGCTCCTGGCGCGCGCCGCTCGCACGTTTCGGGACCTCGAGCGGATCGCGGACGAGCCGTTCTGCACGTTCCTCGAGCCCCCGTCGCTCGATGAGCGGATCGTCAACCAGTACGCACTCTTCTCGCTCCTGTCGGACTCCCGCACGTCGCTCGACGAGTGGCTCGACGGGCGGGAGGACGTGATCGGCAAGATCGTCGTGCCCGCCGGGCTCAAATGGGAGGTGCGCGACAAGCTCGACCAGGCCAACATCACGGAGCGCGTGCTGTTCCCGGGGCTCGACGGGCTCTCGGCATGGCTGACGCGGTACTACCGGCCCCGCCCGGACGCCTGAGCGATCCTTCTCGCCGCCTCGCCTGGGGCCACCCCGGGCCACCACCCGCTATCGATGCTAGTGCCGAAGAGCGCGCGTGTCTGTGCAGAGACCGAGTCGAAAGCGCGCCGGTCAGAGCCCGAGCCGCTCGAGCATCCGCTCGTCGCGCCGCCACTTCGGGCGCACCTTGACCTGGAGCTCGAGGAAGACCGAGTGCCCGAGCAGCGCCTCGACCTCGGGCCGCGCGCGGGCCCCGATCTCACGCACCATCGAGCCGCCCTTCCCGACGAGGATCTGCTTCTGGGAGTCGGTCTCGACGTAGACGGCGACGCGCACGACCTTGTCTTCCATCTCCTCGACCTCCGCGGTCACCGAGTGCGGCACTTCGTCGCGCGTCAACTGAATCGCCTTTTCGCGCACGAGCTCGGCGATCTGCTCCTCGACCGAAAGGTCGGTCCGCTGGTCGAATGGGAAGTACGCCGGCCCCTCGGGCAGGAGACCGACCAGCTCGTCGCGCAGCGCCTCAACGCCGTCGCCGGTCTTCGCGCTGACCGGGTGGAGCGCATGGAAGTCGCCGAGCTGCGACGCGGTCTGCATCTGCGACGCGATGTGCCCGCCCTTTAGCCGGTCGACCTTGTTCACAGCGATCACGACGGGGACGCCGAGCTCGAACACCCGCCTCGCGATGAAGCGGTCGCCCGACCCGATGCGGTCGCGCGCGTCCAGGACGAACAGGACGGTATCGACGTCCTCGAACGACGCGTCGACCGTTCGCTGCATGTGCTCGGTCAGCGGATCGCGCGGCCGCTGGAATCCAGGAAGGTCGGCGAGCACCAACTGGTAGTCGGGCCCGTTCGCCACCGCGAAGATCCGCCGCCGCGTCGTCTGCGGCTTGTCGGAAGTGATCGCGACCTTGCCTCCGGCGAGCGCGTTCACGAGCGTGGACTTGCCGACGTTCGGGCGACCGGCGACCGCGACGAACCCTGACTTCACAGTTCGAACGTGTCGGGTAGGAGCTCTGCCGGCGTGGTCACGGCGATGTCCCCGTTCGCCCGCCGGTAGATCACGCGGTCGATGCCGAACTCGTGGAACCACTGCCGGCAGCCACCGCAGGGAGACGCATTCACGGCGAGCGCCTCGATCTCCCCCGGGCGAACGCCGGCCGACGCAGCGGCGCCAAGGGCCGTCTTCTCCGCGCAGACTCCGAGCGGATACGCGGCGTTCTCGACGTTCACGCCCTCGAAGACCCGCCCGTCCCGCGTGCGCAGAGCGGCGCCGACGTGGAACTCCGAGTAGGGCGCATAGGCCTGCGCAGCTGCGGCGTCGGCGCGCTCGAGGAGCTCGCGGTCTGCGTCCGTCACGACCAGAACAGCTGGAACAGCACCAGCGTGACGAGCGCACCGAGCACGCCGCCGGAAACCACTTCGACGAACGAGTGGATGCCGGCCTCGATCCGTGTCTGCGCCACGAGCAACGCCATGATGAACGTCAGCGTCGAGATCAGGAACCAGTGTGTGGAGTCGCCGAGGATGTAGGTGGCGGCCATCCAGCCCGCGAACGCAATCGCCGAATGTCCCGACGGCAGGCCGCCGCGGAGTGGCCGGCCGCGGCCCGTGTAGGCCTTCGCGCCGATCACGAGAATCACGGTGAGCACGAGTGCGATGAGCGTGATCTCGGTCGGCGTGTCGCGGAGCCGGTCGATCGCCCGCGAGCTCGGATCTGCGATCCGGTCGACGAAGACGAGGTAGCCGACCACCACGGCGTTGACGGTCGCGATGAGCACCGCGCCCGCGGCGATGTCCTTGGCGAGCTTCGCGAGCGGGTCGAACGACGTGGTCGCGACGTCGATCCCCGCCTCCAGCGCCGAGTTGATCATCTCCGCGATCAGCACGAAGGAGATCGCCATCAACAGAACGACGAGCTCGAGCCGGCTGACTCCCACGATGAGGGCGGCGATCAGCACGCCCGTCGCGATCATGAAGTGGATCCGCATGTTCCGCTGAGTGCGGAGGACGTGGATGATCCCCTCGAACGCGAAGTTGAAGCTCTGGAGGACCGAGGGGCTGCGACCGACGTTCATGCGCTCAGCTCCTGCTCACGGGCTGCCATCTCGTCGCCGTGGTCGTACCCGAGCAGGTGGAGCAACCCGTGGACGAGCGGTTCACGCCAGTCCGAGCCGACGACCGCGGGACAGAGGACGACGTCGCCGAGCTGGCGCGGCACGCCTGACGGCAACTGATCCCGTGCATCGATCGGGAACGAGAGCACGTCGGGCGTCTCGTCGGTCCCGAGGTGCTGGCGCTTCAGCTCGCGCGCCTCGTCGGCGCCGACGAACGAGAGCCCCAGCTCACCGTCGTCGATTCCCTCCGCCGCGAGCACACGGCGAGCGACGTCGACGGCGTCCTCCTCGTCCACGGCGACCCCACTTCGGTTTGCCACCTCGATGTCGACCACCGCGGCTACCTCCGACGCGCCGTGCCGGTTTCCTCCGCGTGCGACTTGTACGCCTCGACGATGCGCTGCACGAGTTTGTGGCGGACGACGTCCTCGTGGCCGAACCGGATGAACGCGATCCCCTCGATGAAGCCGAGGATGTCCTGGACCTGGATGAGGCCGGACGCCTGCTCCTTCGGGAGGTCGATCTGCGTCACGTCACCGGTGACGACGACCTTGGAGCCGAACCCGAGCCGGGTCAGGAACATCTGCATCTGTTCCGGGCTCGTGTTCTGCGCCTCGTCGAGGATGATGAACGAGTCGTTGAGCGTCCGGCCGCGCATGAACGCGAGCGGCGCGACCTCGACGATGCCGCGCTCCATGTACGAGTTGAGCCGGTCCGCCTCGAGCATGTCGTAGAGGGCGTCGTAGAGCGGACGCAGGTAGGGGTCGACCTTCGCCAGCAGGTCGCCCGGCAGGAAGCCGAGGCGCTCTCCGGCCTCGACCGCGGGCCGTGTGAGGATGATCCGGTTCACCTGGCGCTCCTGGAGCGCCGCGACGGCAAGCGCCATGGCGAGATAGGTCTTGCCCGTACCGGCCGGGCCGACGCCGAAGGTGACCGTGTGGTTGCGGATAGCGTCGACGTAGCGCTTCTGCATCACGGTCTTCGGCGCGATGCGCTTGCCACGATGCCGCCAGACGACGTCCTCGAACACCTCGCGGACGTCCTCTCCCTCGTCCATCGCGCCCAGGACGGCGTCCACGGTGGACGGTCCGATCTCATGACCGCCCTCGACGAGCTCGACGATCTCGTCGATCACCGTCCGAACCTGGTCGACCCGCTCGTCCTCGCCCTCGATCGTGAGTTGGTTGCCGCGGAGGTGGATCGCGACACGCAGCCGATCGCGCAGATGCTCGAGAACGCCGTCGCCGATCGACGCCAGCTCGGCGGCCACGTTGTTCGGTACGGAGAGCGTTTCCTGCATCGCCTCAGTGTAGGTTCGATGCATGCCCGACCCACTCGAGCGCCGAAGCGAAGAGACCGAGGCGCTGGCGCTGGTCCTCGACCACGCGCGCCGCTACCTGGCCGAGCTGGACGAGTCACGTGTGCTGCCGGCGCGCGACCGACGCGTGGACGTGCGGCTGCCCGAGCAGGGCGACGGCGCCCTGACGGCGCTGCGAGAGCTGATCGCCCGAAGCGACGTCGCGACGCGATCGTCGGGCCCGCGGTTCTTTCACTTCGTCACCGGCGGGACGACCCCAGCGGCGCTGGGCGCCGACTGGCTGACTTCACTGCTCGACCAGAACTCGTTCTCATGGGTGAGCTCGCCGCTCGGCATGGAGCTGGAGGAGGTGACGATCGCCTGGCTGCTCGAGCTCTTCGAGCTGCCGGAGAGCTGGGGCGGAGTCCTCACGACCGGCGCGACCATGGCGAACTTCGTCGGCCTCGCCTGTGGCCGCCGTTGGTGGGCGCAGCAGCACGGCGTCGACGTGGACGAGCGCGGGTTCGCCGGCCTCCCCGAGGTTCCGGTGTTCTCGACGCCGTACCTCCACGCGAGCGCTCGGAAGGCGCTCGCGATGCTCGGCCTCGGCCACGACTCCGCGCGGCTCGTGGACGTGGACGCGCTCGAGCGCGAGCTCGACGCACTGAACGGGGCGCCGGCGATCGTCATCGCGAACGCCGGCGACGTGAACTCCGGCGACTTCGACCCGATCGATCGCATGGCGGACCTCGCGAACGAGCACGGAGCGTGGCTCCACGTGGACGGCGCGTTCGGCTTGTTCGCGCGGGTCACTCCTCAGGCGACGGCGCTCGCCAAGGGGGTCGAGCGTGCGGACTCGGTGATCAGCGACGGTCACAAGTGGCTGAACGTGGCCTACGACTGCGGCTTCGCGTTCGTGCGTGACCGGGAGTTGCTCCGCCAGCCGTTTCGCCTCACCGGCCCTTACCTGCCGAGCGACGAGGCGCCCAGTCCCGAGGCGTCGCGCCGGGCGCGGGCGCTCGCGGTGTGGGCGACACTCCGGGCGTACGGCCGGGACGGCTACCAGGCGATGGTGGAGCGGCATCTCGGCCTTGCGGCGCGGCTCGGTCGCCGCGTCGAGGAGGAACCGGAGCTCGAGCTCCTCGCACCGGTGAAGCTCAACATCGTCTGTTTCCGCCACAGGCCGCAGGGGATGGACGAGAGCGAGCTCGACGAGCACAACCTCGCGCTCGGCCAGGATCTGCTCGACGACGCCCGGGTGTTCTACGGCACGACGCGCTACGACGGGAAAGTCGCGTTCCGCCCGGCGATCGTCAACTGGCGGACGACCGAAAGCGACGTCGATCTCATCGTCGACGTGCTGCTCGAGCTCGCGGCACAGCGCATGACGGCGGCCGCGCAGTAGCCGACGGCGCGGTTTCGGCGCCGTCCCGTGACGGACACGTGCGCCGACTCTCAGTACGATCGCGTTGGGGAGGAGGCTGGGTGCGCCTACCCGAACGGCGCCGAATCAGAGACGCCTACGCGAGCTTCTCGCGCACGAGCTGGCTGACGGCCGAGCCGTCCGCCCGGCCGGCGACCTGCGGCATCACGTCGGCCATCACGCGCCCGAGATCCTGCAGGCTCGTCGCGCCGTTCTCGGCGATCGCATCGTCGACGATCTCCTCGAGCTCGTCCTCGCTGAGCGGCTCCGGCATGAACTCCGCAAGCACCTCGAGCTCGTAGCCCTCCGCGTCCGCCTGTTCCTCGCGCCCGGCCTCGCGGAACGCCTCCTCGGCCTCGGCGCGCTTCTTCCGCTCCCGCTGGAGAACCTGGAGCTCCTCCTGGTCGTTCAGCGGTCGCTGTAGCTCCTTCTCGGCCGACTGGAGCGCGCTCAGGATCAGCCGCAGCGCATCGCGGCGCTCGTTGTCGCGCTCTCGCATCGCCTCCTTGAGCTCGTCCTGAATGCGCGCGATCAGGCTCATTCAGGCAAGCCTCGCATGCTGCCGCCGAGGATGTGCCAGTGGAGGTGGAAGACCGTCTGCCCCGCGCCCGGACCGACATTCACGACGACGCGGTAGTCCTCGAGCCCGACGGCGCGCGCCGTCTCAGCAACGAACTCGAGCATTCGCTTCGCCTCGTCGGCGTCGAACTCGCCGATCTCGCGGAACGTCTCCACGTGCCGTTCGGGCAGGACGAGCAGGTGCGTGTCCGCCTGCGGGTTGATGTCGCGGATCGCGACGAAGCCGTCCGCCGCATGGACGTGATCCCCCTCGTGGAAGAGGTTGCAGAAGAGGCAGTCGTCAGGCAGCGAGGATCCCCTCCTCGCCGACCGCACCGCCGTGCACCGGCAGCAGTTCGCCGACCGGCGCCGCAGGGTCGACGAGCCACGGCGAGTAGTCGTCGCCGTACCCGCGTCCCGTGCGGTCGACGAGCACTAAATCCTCGCGGCCGATCTTCGTGCGCCAGCGGGCGCGACACGCCTCGTCCGAGAGTGCCCGCAGCCGTGCGCTCCGCTCCTTCTTGACGTGCGGCGGAACCGTGTCCTCGGCCGCCGTCGCCGTCCCGGGGCGAGGCGAGTAGGGAAACACGTGCACCTTCGTGATCCCCGCCTCCTGGACGACGTCGAGTGTGCGGTCGAACGCCGCGTCGTCCTCGGCTGGAAAGCCGACGATGACGTCGGCGGTCAGGTTGAAGTCGCCGAGCGGAGCGAGACGGCGAAGGTAGTTCGCCGCCGTGTAGTGCCTACCCATCGCTCGCAGCACGCCGTCGTCGCCCGACTGCAGCGGCACGTGGAGATGCCTCCCTGCGACGGCCGTCTCCCGCAGCGCCGCGACGACCTCGTCGTTCACGTGGTTGATCTCGATCGACGAGAGCCGAAGCCGCTGAAGGCCCGCAACCGCTCCGGCCTCCCGGATCAGGCGGGCGAGCGTGAAGCCCGCCTCCCGGTCGCGAAAGCAGCCGAGGTTGATTCCGGTCAGGACGACCTCGCGGTGCCCCTGGCGGACACGTTTCTCGATCTCAGCGAGCACGGCGGCGGCGCGGCGGCTGCGAGACGGGCCGCGCACGAGCGGGATCACGCAGAAGTTGCAGTTGAAGCTGCAGCCGTCCTGGACCTTCACGAACGCCCGGACACGATCGAGGCGCGCGTCGGCCTGGATACAACCGATCGCGCCGACGTCGCGCGCGACCAGCTCGACGGCCTCATCGCTGCGCCGCTCCACGACAACGACGTTCTCGGGGAGGCCCTTCATCACGTCGCCGCCGAGGTTCGCCGAACACCCCGTCACGTAGACGCGGCGATGCGTCCGCGCCGCGCGCGACGCCGCCTGGCGCGACTTCGACACCGCCTCGTGCGTGACGCAGCACGTGTTGACGACCGCGATGTCCGCTTCCGCGGCGCGCTCCTCGTGACCGTCCGCGATCAGCCGCTCGCGCAGCGCGTGCGCATCCGAGTGCGACACCTTGCAACCCAGGAACCGGACGGAGAAGGTGGCCATCCGGCCGAGAATCTACTCGCGCACGAACAGATCGGCCGCCCAGCCGCCGTCGACGCGACGCTCCCGCTTGACGAAGCCGGCGACCCTCGGCTCCCGGCCGTGGAAGTACCCCGACGTGACAAGCACGGACACGTCGACGACGGGCCCGAGTGCCTCGACGGAGGCGAGGTCGATGTTCGCGAGCCCGACATCGGCCCTCGGCAGGGCAATGCCGAGGGCATCGGCGAGCGACGCATCGACGGCGACGCCGTTCGCGTCGGCGTTCCGGCCCGTCGCCTCGACGGCCGCCGGATCGCGATCGACGGCGACCACCGGACTGAATCCGAGCTTCGCGGCCGCAACTGAAAGCACGCCGGAGCCGCAGCCGACGTCCAGCAAGCTCCCCCGGTCGAGCTCGAGCAAGAGCTCGAGACAGAGACGCGTCGTCGGATGTGAGCCGGTGCCGAACGCGCGACCCGGATCGACGACCACGGCGATCGCATCGTCCGGCGGCTCCTCCCACGGCGGCCCGACCCAGAGGTCTCCGATCCGGACCGGCCGGTGGAACTCACGCCACCGCTCTTCCCAGCCCGGTTCGACCAGGGTCGATGACACCGCGCCGAACAACTCCCTGAGCGCCTCCTCGCCGTCGCCGTCGGTGTAGACGGCGAGCTCGCCGTCTGCCTCCTCGAAACCCTCGGGATGAAGGTCGAGCAGACGCGCCCTCGCCGGCTCGAGCTCGTCGGCCGTGACGGCGATCGCCACCCGGCGTAGATGCTGTCCGCTCAGCGGAACGCGCTCTTGAGCTTCTCGAAGAACCCCTCTTCGCGCCGGTAGGTATCCGCGCCTGCCGATCCCTCGAACTGCTCGAGCAGGTCGCGCTGATCGTCCGACAGCTGATGCGGAATGACGACGTTGACGAGCACACGGTGGTCTCCGCGACCGAACCCCTGAAGCACCGGCATCCCTCGCCCCCGCATCACCCGCACCTCGCCGGGCTGCGTCCCTGCAGCGAACTCGAGCTCCTCTTCGCCGTCGAGCGTAGGCACCGTGACCCGCGCGCCGAGCGCCGCCTGGGTCATCGTCAGGTGCACCTGGGAGAAGACGTCGTCTCCCTCGCGAACGAACCGCGGGTCAGGCCGGACTCGAACGCGAACGTAGACATCGCCCGCCCGGCCGCCGGCGAGACCGGCGTGGCCTTCACCGGAGATGCGGATCCGCTGACCGTCATGGATCCCAGGCGGGATCTCGACGTCCAGCCGCCGCTCCTCGAGGACCTGCCCAGCGCCTTCGCACTGCGCGCATGGATGCTCGATCAACCGCCCGCGGCCGCCGCACTGTGGGCAATTCTGCGAGCGGACGAACTCCCCGAAGGCGCTGCGCGAGACGTGCTGGATGCGGCCGAGCCCCTGGCAGGTCGGGCAGATCGAGACCTCGGTTCCCGGCTCCACACCGTCCCCCGCGCAGCGGGTGCACCGAACCGCGACTCCGAACGGGACTTCTCTTTTCACCCCGGTCGCCGCCTCCCCGAGCGCGATCTCGACGTCGGCGGCGATGTCCGCGCCCCGGCCGCGTGGGCGCGTCGCCGCTGTGAACAGATCGTCGCCGAAGAAGGCCGAGAAGATGTCGGCCAGGTTCCCGAAGTCGAACTGTGTCGGGTTGAAGCCGCCGCTTCGGAGGCCGCTGTGGCCGTACCGGTCGTAGAGCTCGCGGGTCTCGGAATTCGAGAGCACCTCGTACGCCTCGACGACCTCCTTGAAGCGCTCCTCGGCGTCCGGCGCATCCGAGACGTCCGGATGCACCTCCCGAGCAAGGCCGCGAAAGGCTTTCTTGATCTCGGCCTCGTCGGCGTCGCGGCGCACGCCGAGGACCTCGTAGTAGTCGCGCTCGGCGGTCGCCATCCTGAAGCCAGCGTAGCTAGGAGGGTCTGACGGAACAGCGGCTGTGCCCTCGGCATGCGCTGCTCGCCCCGAGGACGGCGTCCTCAGTCGCAGCCGTATCGATGGATACGGCTGTTCCCTGCGTCCTTGCCTCGGAACGACCATCGCATCCCGACGACGAGCGCCGTCCCGTCAGACCCTCCGCGCTAGTTGTCGGCGTAGATCTCCTCGACGAAGCGGGACAGCTCCCGCGCAGCGCCGCGCACCGAGCGCAACGCCGTCTCGTAATCCATGCGCAACGGCCCGAGCAGGCTCACCGCACCGAGCCTCCGATGCGCGAGCCCGTACGTCGCGCCGACGAGCGAGGCGCGCTGCAGAGCCGGGTGAGGCAGCTCGACGCCGAGCCGGACGAACGCGTCGCGGCTTCCGAGCGCCTCACCGAGGACCTGCAGGACGAGAGCTCGTTGCTCGAGCGCTTCGAGGAGGCCGCGGTAGGCGGCGAGGTCATCGTCGCGCACGTTCTCGAGCAGCGTCCCCGTCCCGCCGACGTAGAGCCGCTGCTCCTCCGAGCCTGCGGCGTCGCTGAACGCAGGGCGCAGAAGCTCGAGGAAGGCGCGCTCGCGGTCGGACATGCCGTCATCGGCAAACGCCTGCCGGAGGGCATGGGAGCCAGGTGCGAGACCCACGGTCCGCTCGTTCAGGTACTCGCCCGCCCAGGCGACAAGGCCCTGGTCGACGGGCTCGCCGAGCGCGAAGACTCGCTTCGTGACCCCGCCAGTGGACGTGATGACCACCGTCGCGATCACGCGCGGTTGGAGCTCGAGCACCTCGACATGCCGGACGGTCGCTGCTTCGAGCGGCGGCGCCGAGACGAGCGCGAGCAGCCGCGTCATCTGGGCGAGCGCCTCCGTGGTCGCCTGGAGCGCGACCTCTACCTCCGCGGCCGGGCCGTCGAGCTCGAGCGGCACCGACGCCGGGCGCGGCTCCAACCGGTCGAGCAGTCCCTCCACGAAGAGGCGGTAGCCGGTCTCGGTCGGCACTCGTCCGGCGGACGTGTGCGGATGGGTGAGCAGGCCAAGCCGCTCGAGCTCTGCCAGCTCCGCGCGCACCGTGGACGACGACACGCTGAGGCCGGCGCGCTCCACGAGATGCTTCGAGCCAACCGGCTGGCCGGTTGCGATGTACTCCTCGACGAGGCGCAGCAGGATCTCGCGCTGTCGGTCTGTGAGCTTGGGCTGAGTCATCCCGTTTGCAGGAATTTTAGTCCGCCCGTCCGGCCGTTCCGAGCCGGCTCAGGCGAGCAGCTCTGCCGTCACGCCGCCGCCGAGCAGTCGGCCGCGCGGCGTCAGCCGGAGCGCAGCGCCCGATTCGCCGCCGTCCCGTGCAATCAGTTCGAGCGACTCGAGCCGTTCGACGGCACGTGCGTCGAGCACCGACCCGAGCCCGGCGAGTGCGAGCGGCTCGTCCAGGCGGAGGCCGAGCATCACGCGCTCCTGGAGGACGACATCCGCCGTCAGCTCCTCCACCTCGCGCGGCGGCGTCTCTCCGCGAGCCGCAGCCTCGATGTACGCGGAAAGCCTCGGCGTGTTCCGCCAGCGCCGGCCGCGGACGGTCGAGACCGCGCCGATCCCGAGCCCGACGTAGTCACGGCCGAGCCAGTACGCCAGGTTGTGCTGCGCGCGCAGGTCGCGGCCCACCGACGCCGCCGGGGGCCGGCAGAAGTTCGCCGTCTCGTACCAGCGATAGCCCGCGGCCGTCAGCCGCTCGACGACACGCTCGAAGTAGCCCTCGAGCGCCTCGGCCTGCCGCGCCAGCTCCTCCCCATGCGCGTACGTGAAGCGGGTGCCGGGCTTCGCCTCGAGCTCATAGCACGAGAGGTGCTCCGGTCCGAGCGCCAGCGCCTCGTCGATGTCGGCATCGAGCGCGGCGGCGCTCTGGCCGGGGATCCCGTAGATGAGATCGAGCGAGATGTTGTCGAATCCGGCATCACGGAGATGGTAGAACGCGCGCCGGACGTCGTCCGGACCGGCAACGCGCTCGAGCACCACGAGCAGGTTGGGATCGAACGTCTGGGCCCCGAGCGACACCCTCGAGACGCCGGCGTCGCGAAGCAACCGCGCGAGCTTCGGCGTCACCGTCTCCGGGTTCGCCTCCACCGTGACCTCCCCCGCAGGCGGAAGCGCGTGCAGCAGCCGCCGCAACTCGGCAGGGTCGGTGAACGTCGGCGTGCCGCCCCCGAGGAACACCGTTTCCAGCCGGTCGGCGAGCAGCGGGCGCTCCAGCTCGAGCTCCGCGAGGAGAGCGTCCACGTACGCGCCGTGTTGACCGCTTCGCCCGACGACCGTCACGAAGTCGCAGTAACCGCAGCGGTGCGCGCAGAACGGCAGGTGAACGTAGAGGTGCCGGACGCCACTCATTTCCCGTTCTCGTTCAGGTTGAGGACGGCAAGGAACGCCTCCTGCGGCACCTCGACGGCGCCAACCTGCTTCATCCGCTTCTTGCCCTTCTTCTGCCGCTCGAGGAGCTTCCGCTTCCGGGTGATGTCGCCGCCGTAGCACTTGGCGAGCACGTCCTTGCGCTTCGCCTTGATCGTCTCCCGAGCGATCACCCGCGATCCGATCGCCGCCTGGACGGGCACGTCGAACATCTGGCGCGGGATCTCCTCCCGCAGCCGATCGACGAGCGCGCGACCACGCCCGTACGCCGAGTCGCGGTGGACGATCAGTGAGAGCGCGTCGACCGACTCGCCCGCAATGAGCACGTCAAGCTTCACGAGGCTGCCCTCGCGGAAGCCGATGACGTCGTAGTCGAAGCTCGCGTAACCGCGAGTCCGCGACTTGAGCTGGTCGTAGAAGTCGATGACGACCTCCGCGAGCGGCAGCTCGTAGATGAGGACGGCGCGCTCCTCCGAGAGGTACTCCATGTGGTCGAAACGGCCCCGCCGCTCGGTGGCAAGCTCCATGACCGGCCCGACGTACTCCTTCGGGACGATGATCGACGCGCGGATGTACGGCTCCTCGACGCGCTCGATGTCGGCCGGCATCTCGGCCGGGTTGTGGACCTCGACCTCCTCTCCCGCGATCGTGACCACCCGATAGGCCACGTTCGGCGCCGTGACGAGCAGGTCGAGGTCGAACTCCCGCTCGAGCCGCTCGCGGACGATCTCCATGTGCAGGAGGCCGAGGAAGCCGCAGCGGAATCCGAAGCCGAGCGCCTGCGAGGTCTCCGGCTCGTAGACCAGCGCGGCGTCGTTGAGCTTCAACCTCTCGAGGGCGTCTCGGAGCTCCGGGTACTGGTCCGAGTCGGTCGGGAACAGACCCGCGAAGACCATCGGCTTCACGTCCTTGTAGCCGGGAAGCGGCGCGGCCGCCGGATTGGCCACCGCCGTGAGGGTGTCGCCGACGCGGAGGCGGCTCACGTCCTTGAGCCCGGTGATCACGTAGCCGACCTCCCCGGCCTCGAGCGTCCCGGCCGCCGTCATCGTCGGCGAGAAGAAGCCAAGCTCCTCGGCCTCGAAGCGGGTGCCCTGCGCCATCGCCAGCAGGGCCTCGCGCGTGCGGAACGAGCCGTCGACGATCCGGACGAACGCCACGACGCCGCGGTACTGGTCGTACGACGAATCGAAGATGAGGGCGCGAGCCGGCGCGTTGGCATCGCCGGCGGGCGGTGGGATCCGCTCCACCACGGCGTCCAGGACCTCCTCGATTCCCTGGCCGGTCTTGGCGGAGATGCGAAGGACGTTCTGCGAATCGCCGCCGATCAGTTCGGCGATCTCTGTTGCGGCCGCGTCCGGGTCCGCCTGCGGCAGGTCGATCTTGTTGACGACCGGGAGGAGCTCGAGGTCGTTCTCGATCGCGAGGTACGCGTTGGCGACCGTCTGTGCCTCGACGCCCTGGGCGGCGTCGACGACCAGCACCGCGCCCTCGCACGCCTGCAGCGAGCGCGACACCTCGTAGGTGAAGTCGACGTGGCCCGGGGTGTCGATCAGGTTGAGCTGATGCCCCTTCCACGGCACCCGTACCGCCTGCGCCTTGATCGTGATCCCACGCTCCCGCTCCAGGTCCATCGAGTCGAGCACCTGCTCGCGCATCTCACGCCCGGAGACGGTCTCGGTGACCTCCAGGATGCGGTCGGCCAGGGTCGATTTCCCATGGTCGATGTGCGCGATGATCGAGAAGTTGCGGATTCGGTCCTGCTGCATAGGTCACTCGGCCTGGCGGGCGCGGCGGGCTCGCAACGATAGCAACGCGTTCAGCTCACGAACTCCCAGCAAACGGGCGAAAAACAGGTACGCGGCGCCGCCGACGACGAGTGCTGTCCCGAGGGACAGGAGTTGGGCGAAGAACGCCCGACCGAGCACGTCGTCGAGCGCCCACCAGACCCCGTAGGCGACGCCGCCGAGCAGCGCCGACGCGACGGTGATCCTCAGCGTGGAGCTTACCGTCTGACGCAGCTCGATCGACCCGAGACGCTGGCGCAGCAGCACGATGAGCGCAACCGTTCCGGCGATGTTCGCGACGGAGATCGCGAGCGGGATCCCCCAGGTCCCCAACCTGTAGAAGACACCGAAGAGGGCCGTGTTGAGGACGAGCGTCGCGAATGCGACCCCGGTCGGCGTCCAGGGCGACTGGAGGCCGAAGAACGCGCGGTTGAGCATTAGCGTCGCGCCGTTGAACGCGAGGCCGAGCGAAAACGCGGCGAGCGCGGCGGCGACTACGCGGGTCGCACTCGGGCCGAATTCACCGCGCTCGTAGATCAGCCGGACGATCGGCTCGGCGAGAACGGCGGAGACGACGCTCGCGGGGATCAGCAGGAAGCCGATCTGGCGGAGCCCGGAGCCGAGCGTGTGCCGGAAGCCGTCAAAGTCGGCTCTGGCGGCGAACCGGGAGAGCGCCGGAAAGAGCACCGTCGCCACGGCGACCGAGAACATCCCCTGCGGGAGCATGTAGATCCGGAACGCCGCGTCGATCGCGCTGGGCGAAAGGTTCGGGTCGATGTACCGCGCGGCGAAGAACGTCCCGATCACGGCGGTGAAGTTGATGAGCCCGAGCCCGAGCGTGACCGGGAGCATCAGAACGAAGACGCGCTTCACCGCGGGATCGCGCCAGTCGATCGCGACGCGGAGACGTCCGTCCAGGCCGGCGAGCCACGGCAGCGGAAGCAGGAGTTGAACGAACGTCGCGATGACGATCGAGCCGGCGTAGACGTAGAGCTCCGCGTCCGCCGAGTCCGCCCGCGGGACACCGATGACGAGGCCCGCGATGATCACGAGGTTCCAGGCGACCGGCGTCAATGCCGGGACCGAGAAGTGCTCGTAGCTGTTCAGGATCCCGACGATCACGCCGGACAGCCCGAGCAGGATCACGATCGGGAACAGGATTCGGGCGAGCGTGACGGCGAGGTCGTTCTCGTCGCCCCCGTAGCCGAAGAGCGCCATGACCCACGGGGCGATGAGGACGAAGATCGCGGTGATCGCGGTCAGGCCGAGGAGGAGGATCCAGAGGAGGCTCGAGGCGACCCGCCACGCCCGCGCACGCTCCCCCTTCTCGAGGAGCTCGGTGAAGACGGGGACGAAGGCAGAGGAGAGCGCCGCGTCGGCGACCAGCGCCCGGATCAGGTTGGGGACCTGGAAGGCAACCGTGAACGCGTTGATCCCCGCACCCTCGACGCCGAAGTAGCTGCGGGCCACGATCTCCCGGGCAAGGCCGAGCACCCGCGAAAGCCCGGTGGCGGCCGAGAAGACGGCTGTCGACCAGGCCAGGCGGCGGGACGGGAAGTCCGGCGCCTCGGGACGCACCTCGTTCACCGCCGGTTCCCCACGAGAGGAGGATACGAGCGGCCCTCGCCGCCTCCTGCGGCTTCGAAACCGCTGCTAGGATTTCGCCGCCCGCAGATGCGGGCACTTTTACGCGCTATGCCCAACATCAAGCAGCAGAAGAAGCGGGTCGGAACCGCCGCCAGAGAGCGGCTCCAGAACCTGCGCTACCGGTCAACCGTCAAGACGCTCACGCGGCGCCTCGAGTCCGCCGTCGCCGACGGCGACGGCGACCGGATCTCGGCGACGCACAAGGAGCTCCAGCAGTGGATCGACCGCGCGGCCGCGCGCGGAGCGCTCCACCGCAACGCGGCCGCCCGGAAGAAGGCTCAGGCCGCGCGCCTCGTCTCCAGCAGGTAGTCGCTTCTAGGCAGGCTGTCGGGCCGGCGCCCTCACCGGGTCGGTGAGGTCGGCGAGCGCCCGCGTCAGCTCGTGTGCGCCGGAGAGGCGGCTGTTGCCCTTTAGGGCCGCGTCGAGGACGGCCAGGCGGACCACGGCGGCGTCCAGCTCTTCCTCCGAGTACCGATCGGCGTGGCCGACCGCCTTTCGGACCCTGAACTCGTGCACCTTGACGCGCTTCGCGATGTCGCGCGCGCCGATGCCCTCGGCGGCCAACAGCTTCACGCTTCGGACCAGGGCGACGTGCGCTGCGAGCCGCACGGAGATCGCGAAGGGGTCGCGGCGCTCGAGCTCCGCCTCCCCCGCGGCCAGCAGCCGGCTCGCGTCCCGATCGCCCCAGGCGTCGGTGATCGCCCACGCCGCCGCCTCGCGCGCAGGCGTCGCCAGCGCCTCGACGTCGGCCCGGCCGATGGGGCGGCCGCCTGCCCAGATGGTGATCTTGTCTGCCTCGGTCGCGAGTGCCTCGAGGTCGTCCCCGACGATCTCGACGAGCGCTCGCGCCGCATCGGGCTCGATCGAGGCGCCGAGACGCTCGAACTGCGATCGAACCCACGCTGGGAGGTCGCGCGGCTTCGGCGCGTCGAACGCGAGGATCTGGCCCGTCTTGGACACCGACTTCGCGAGGGCGTCGCTTCGAGGCGCCTCCTCGGCGACCAGCGCGAGCACAGCGCCGGGCACCGGGTCCGCGGCGTAGGCCGCGACGGCTTCCACGTCCGGCTTCTTCCACCGCTCGACGCCCTCGACGATGACGAGGCGACCGCCGTCATCACCGGCGAAGAGCCCGAGAGCGTTGCACGCAGCCACGGCGTCGGCGCCTGCGGACGTGTCGGCCGAAAGGTGCTCGATGGACTCGTCTCCGAAGCGCGAGCGGAGCCGGCGGAGCGCGCGGACGACCTTCGGTCGGTCGCTTCCGGTCAGCATGTAGACCGGGAGAAGCGGCTCGCTGGACACCGGGCGCAAGCATAGTCAGGCGCCTGTCCGAGTCGTGATCCGCTGTCCGTCGCTCTCGACCACCACGCCGCCGTCGCGGTCCGTCCGGAAGACTTCGAGGTCGGGCGCGGCGTCGAGCGCCGCGAGCGTGGAGGCTGTCGGGTGGCCGTAGTCGTTGTTCCTGCCGCACGAGATCACGGCGATCCTCGGGCGTGTTAGCGCTAGGAGGCGCGGCAGGCCCTCGTCCGCCGAGCCGTGATGCGCGACCTTCAGAATCTCGACCGGCGGTGGGTTGAGCGGCAGCGTGACGGGCGATTCCGCGTCCGCCGTCAGCAGAACGTCCACTGTGCCGTAGGACGCGAGGAGCACGGTCGCGGAGAGGTTCGGGTCTCCGTCGGCGGCGGGCTCGCCGGCCGGCCAGAGCACCCGCAGTCGCAGTCCGCCGAGCCGGAACGCGAGCCCAGCTCGCGCCGTGAGGAGCGGCACGCGGCGATCGCGGGCCTCGTCGAGCGCGTCGTCCTCCTCCGGGCTCTCGGCCGGGATCCTCGGGTCAAGGATGCGCTCCACGCGGAGGTGCCGCAGCACCTCGGCGGCACCTCCCACGTGGTCGCGTTGGGGATGCGTGAGCACCGCGAGCGCCAGCCGCCTCACGCCCAGCTTCCGGAGCTGGTCATCGACCTTGCCCTCAGGCGGGCCCTGGTCGACGAGGACCGCCCCCTGAGCTACCTCGAGGAGAATCGCGTCGCCTTGCCCGACGTCGAGGACGGTCAACCTGAAGCCGCTCGGCGGCGGCCGGACGGCCGAGGGCTTCATCTGCCACGCGGCGACGAGGAGCACGGCCAATCCGGCGAGCGCGACGAGACCCGGTTTCCTCCAGCGAGGCAATCGGAGCCACGCGAGCAACACGGCCGCCAGCACCGCGGCTGCGACGACGGCGGTCGACGCCCCTACGTCGGCGCCCGGCAAGGCGGCGACGATTCGCGCGCAGGCGGCGACATAGGCGGCGAGCCAGCCGTTCACCCAGGCTCCGGCCAAGGCTGCGGATGGAACGATCTGATCGAGCAGGGCCGTGACGAGGGCGAGGCTGAACGAGACTCCGACAACGGGCGCAGCCAGCGCGTTGCTCAGGATCGAATACGCCGGCACCGAGCCGAACTGCAGGAGCAAAATCGGAGCCGTTACAGCCCCGCACGTGCCTGAGACCGCAACGATGGTGGCCAGCGAGCGGGGCACCGGATAGCCCTCGAGCCAACTCTCGAGGCGTGGGACGAGGACGAAGATGGCGGCGACCGCCGCGAACGAGAGCTGGAATCCCGGCTCGTAGAGGTTGTACGGGTTCCAGGCGAGCAGGAGCGCGGCGCCGAGCAGCAAGAAGTACCAGCGGTCCCGCGGACGCGCGGCGAGCCAGGCGAGCGACGCGAGCGCCCCCGCTACGCCGGCGCGCACGACAGAGGGCTGCCAGCCGACCGCGAGGACGTAGCCGCCGATCGCTCCGAGCGCGCAGACCTCTCCGATCACGCGGGAGATGCCCAGCAGCCAGGCGATCACCAGCACGCCACCGACGACGAACGCGACGTTCTGTCCTGACACGGCAAGTAGGTGGTAGAGCCCCGACGAGCGGAAGTCGTCCTGGAGGTCTTCGCCGAGCCCCTCGTCCTCCCCGAGCACGAGCCCGGCGAGGACCGCGCGCCGCTCTCCCGTCAGGCCGGGTGCGATCGAGGCGGAGAGTCGCTCGCGGAGCCGGTCGGCGAGCCCGCCGAGGCCGCCGCGGTGCCCGACGAGGCGCCACTCTCTCGCGCGGACGACCACGTGCACACCTCGGCGGCGCAGGAAGGTCCGCTCGTCGAAGCCGTCGCTCGGGCCGCGCGGCTCGCGGAGCTCGACGCCGGTCTCGATGAGGGCTCCCTGCGGCGGCGCCCGGCCCGGCGGCAGCTCCAGGAGCACCGACTCACGGACTGCAAGCGAACGGAAGGCGCGGATCCGAGCGGGAACGCGAAGCCGGAACGGTGTCCTGCGCGTCGGGCCGGTGATCTCGAGCAGCGCCCGGCCCGACTCGCCGATCCTCGCCTCCAGGACGCTGCGGTCCACCGCGTCCAGGCGAACGCTGCCCCACCAGAGCCCTCCGGCGCCGAGGGCGAGCGCGAGCGCCACGGCACGGGCCCTTCGGTCGACCGCGGCCGAAGCGATCGCCGCAAGAACCGCGGCAGCCAGGACGACGGAGGACGAGAGCCGCGCGACGGCGGCGATCGCCAGCCCAAGGCACAGCGCCGATGCCAAGGCGTGCGGCGCGTACCGATCCAGCAACACGGTCACGGCGCCACCACCTCCCGAAGCTGCTCCAGCCGCGCCGGCCCGATGCCGGGGATCGCGTCGAGGTCGTCGACGGAGGTGAACGCGCCGTGTTGCTGCCGGTAGTCGAGGATCTTCTGTGCCGTCACCGGCCCGACGCCGGGGAGCGCGTCGAGCTCCTCGAGCGTCGCCGTGTTCAGGTGCACGGGCCCGCCCGGCGCCGGAGCCTCGCCACCGCCCGCCTCCCCTCCGCCGCCGGCGGTGACGACCTCGCGCCGTGGAACGACGACCTGGGTCCCGTCCGAAACCTGAGCCGCGAGGTTCACGAGGCTCAGGTCGGCGCGGCGCGTCGCTCCTCCGGCGCGCCGGACAGCGTCCGCGATACGGGAGCCGTGCGTCAGCCGGTACAGGCCCGGACGCCGAACGGCGCCCACGACGTGAACCACGAGCCGCGGAGGGGGCGCCGCCTCGAGCTCGGCCTCGGCCGGCGGCGTGCGCTCAACGGTCGCGGTCCCGCTGCCGACGAACCAGCGCCCGCCTACAAAGAGCGCCGCGACCAGCAGCGCTGCGGCCGCGAGCGCGCGCGAGCGGGTGACCTGGACGTCCGGCATGTAGTCGATGCTGGCAACAACGAGCGCGCGTGTCTGTGCCGGAGATGCGTCGAAGGTGTGACGAATGGGCCGCCCGCGGCGTATATGAGGTGTATGAGGTCCATGCGGAGCTCACTCGCCGACGCAGCGGAGCGTCATCTCGACGACGTCTACCGCTACGTCCTGTACCTCACGCGCGACCCGCACGCAGCCGAGGATCTCGTGGCGGAGACGTTCGAGCGCGCCCTCCGCCTCTGGCATCGATTCGACCCCGCGAGAGGCTCCGAGTGCACCTGGCTCTGCCAGATCGCCCGCACCGCCGCCCTCGATCACCTCCGGGCGGAGGACCGCCGTCGGCGCCGGGAGGCGCGCTACGCGAACCTCGCCGACACGACGTCGGAACTGGAGCCGGAGACCCTCTCCCCCTGGCTCCGGCAGGCGCTCGCGAGCCTCTCCGCGGCGGATCGCGAGGTCATCGTCCTTCGCGTGATCCTCGACCTCGGCCCGACCGACGCGGGTCGCGTCCTCGGCATCAGCCCTTCTGCCTGCACGACGCGCCTCTCGCGGGCGCTCCAGCGTCTCGAAGAGAAAGTGGGGTCCCAGCTTGTCGCCTGATCTCGTCACCGCCCTCCGCGCCGAGACGCCGTCCGCATCGGGCGACCTCCGGCAGCGGGTCGCGGCGATCACCGCGACCACGCCGCCGACCCGGCGGTTCACGCTCCGGCGTCTGCTCCCCGTCGCCGTACCGGTCGCTGCCGGGCTCTCGCTCGCCGTTGCCCTGGCGGTCGGGCTGAACACCGCCATCAAGCCGCCGACTGGTGACGAGGGATCGACGGGATCGGCTGTCGCCCGGGAGGTCGCGCCACCGGCCCAGAGCGAGGCGGAGAAGCGACCGATGCCCCTCGGCTCGGCCGGGGCCGACGATGCCACCGCGAGCCAGCAGCGCGCCGCGGCCCCCACACCGAGCGCCGGCCGGGCACAGGACTATCGCGCCACGCTGACGCTGCTCGTCGACAGCACGAGCGACCTCTCGACGACGACCCAGAAGGCCCTCCGGACGGCGCGTCGGCTCGGCGGCTACGTCGTCTCAGTCGACTACGAGACGCCGCAGCCGACCGACGGGGTGGCCAACGTCCGCCTGAGGATCCCCGTCTCTCGTGTCCAGGCTGCGATCGTCGAATTCAGCGGGCTCGGCCGCATCCTCGCGCAGAACACGCAGATCGCGGACCTCCAGCAGGGGCTCGACCAGCTCACCCGCCAGATCCGCGCGCTGGAGCAGCTGGCCGCGGGCACCCGCGGCGCCGAGCGCCGGCGAGTCCTCGACCAGATCGCCGCACTCCGCAACCAGCGGGCAGAAACCCGACGGCAGGCCGCCTTCGCGACCGTCGACCTGAACCTGACGACGCACGAGCCGGAAGAGGTCGCGCCGCCGGCCGGACGCTTCGATCGCGCGCTGAGCGACGCCGTCGGGATCCTCGTCGCCGAGCTCGTGATCGTCGCGTACGCACTGATTGTTGCGAGCCCGCTGCTCATCCTCCTGCTGGCGGCGTTCTTCGGTAGCCGGGCCTACCGGCGCCATGCCGACCAGCGCCTGCTCGAACGGGCCTAGGCCGCGGTCTGCAACTCGTCGCGGATGGCGCGGAGCCGCGGTTCGTTCGCGACGAACGCGCCGATCACCCTCGGGTCGAACTGCCGCCCGGACTCCTCGATCAGCTCGCGGCCCGCGTCGACCCATCGCCCTGCGCGCCGGTACGGCCGGTCGCTGGTCATCGCGTCGAGCGCGTCGGCGACTGCGAAGACGCGCGCCGACATCGGAATCTGCTCGCCGAGGAGCCCGTCCGGATAGCCCTCACCGTCCCACCGCTCGTGATGCGACCGCACGATCCGCAACCCCTCCCCGTGGAAGAACGCGACGCCCGAGAGCACCTGCTCGCCGAGCACGGTGTGCGTCCGCATCAACCGTTCCTCGGCAGCCGACAGCGGCTTCGGCTTCTGGAGGATCCGGTCCGGGATCCCGATCTTGCCGACGTCGTGCAGCAGGAACCCGTACTCCGTGCTCGGGTCTTCGAGCAACGACGGCTCCACGGCGCGCGCGAGCTCGAGCGCGTACCGCTGCACCCGCTGCGAGTGCTGCTTCGTGCCGGTGTCCTTCGACTCCAGCGCGCTGGCGAGCGCTGCGACCGTCTCGCGGTAGGCGCTCTGGACCAGCGCGCGTTGCCCCTTCTCGATCTCGAGGATGTGGCGGAGGTCCCGTGCGTAGAGGAGAAGCTGCTCCTCTGGGTCGTCGGCCCGCACCGAGCGGAACGGGATGCCGTACTTCGAGCCGGCCAGCTGCTCGACGACCGCGAGGAGCTGGAGTGGGCTGAACGGCTTGCGAAGCGCTGCCTCGGCGCCCGCTTCCTCGGCCGCCAGCGCGGTTCCGCCGTCCGAGCCGCTGAGCACGACGACGGCGATCCCACTCGTCGCCGGGTCCCCCTTCAGGCGGCGACAGAAGTCGAGGCCGTCCATCCCCGGCATGCGCACGTCGAGGACGATGGCGTCCGGCGGCGCCGTCGCAATGGCCAGCTCGGCCGCGCGGGCATCCTCGGCCTCCTCGACGTCGATGTCGAAGACCTCGAACGTCGTGCGGAGGAGCGTCCTCAGCGCCGCATCGTCGTCGACCAGCAACACCCTCATCCCAGACCTCCGTTCTAGGACCCGGGAGTGCTTATCGGCCGGTCGGACCTAACCCTTTAGGGTGAGGTCACCCTATTCGGTGACGATGTTCACCAGCTTTCTCGGCACCACGATCGTCTGCCGGATCTCCGAGCCGTCGAGATGGGCCTGGACGCGCGGGGACTGCTTCGCGCGCTCGATCAGCTCCTCCTCCGACAGGTCAGCCGGAACCTCCAGCCGGTCGCGGACGCGGCCGTTGACCTGGATCACCAGCTCGAAGGTGTCCCGCTCCAGCAGCGCGGCATCGGCCTCGGGCCACGGCTGCTCCCACAGCCGCTCGTAACCCAGCCGCTGCCACAGCTCCTCGGCGATGTGTGGCGCGTAGGGCTGGATCAGCGAGACGGCGGTCTCGGCGGCAAAACGAGCCGCGGGGTCGTCCGGCGACTGGGTCAGCTCGTTCGTCAGCTCCATCACCGCCGAGATCGGCGTGTGGAACTGGAACCGACGCCCGACGTCGTCGGTCACCTTCGCGACCGTCTGGTGCGCCTTGCGCGCCAGCGGCGTGTCGACAGGTCCGTCCGTCGGCGGCTTCTCCGCGACCTCGACGACGATCCGCCACAGCCGCCGCAGGAAGCGGACGACGCCCTCGATCCCGCTGTCCGTCCACTCCAGGTCCTGATCTGCCGGCCCCATGAACAGGATGTAGGTGCGGACCGCGTCGGCGCCGTACTCGTCCACCAGTTCGTCCGGCCCGGTGACGTTGCCCTTCGACTTCGACATCTTCGACCCGCCCATCTGCAGCCAGCCCTGGTGGAACAGGCGCCCGAACGGCTCGCCGAAGCCGACGAGCCCCATCTCGCGCATGACACGGACGAAGAAGCGCGAGTACAGCAGATGCCCGGTCGCATGGTCGATCCCGCCGATGTACTGCGAGATCGGGCACCAGTAGTCGACCACGCGACGGTCGAACGGCGCCGCGTCGTTGCGCGGGTCGACGTACCGCAGGTAGTACCAGGACGAGTCGACGAACGTGTCCATCGTGTCGGCCTCCCGCTTGGCGGGCTTGCCGCAGATCGGACACGGAACGTTCAGCCACTCCTCGTTCGAAGCGAGCGGCGGGACGCCCTTCGGCCGGTAGTCGTCCACCTCCGGCAGCAGGACGGGCAGCTCCTCCTCCGGGACCGGCACCAGACCGTGGTCCTCGCAGTGGATGATCGGGATCGGGCAGCCCCAGTAGCGCTGACGCGAGAAGCTCCAGTCGCGCAGCCGGTAGCTGATCGCCGGAGCAGCCCTGCCCTGCCCGTGTAGCCACTCGACGATCTTCCCCTTGGCCTCCTCGGCCGGCAGCCCGGTGAACTCGCCCGAGTCGACCAGGACGCCGTGCTCCTCGTCGATCACCTCGCGGATCGGCAGCGCGAAGGTCTCGGCGAACTCACGGTCCCGCTCGTCGTGGGCCGGGACGGCCATGATCGCGCCGGTCCCGTACTCCATCAGGACGTAGTCGGAGACCCAGACCGGCAACTGCTCGCCGTTGACCGGATTCGTCACGTACAGACCGGTGAAGACGCCCGTCTTGACCGTCTCGGCCGCCCGGTCCTCGCCGCGGCGCGCTGCCGTCTGCTTCGCGTAGCGCTGGACCTCGTCGCTCGCGATCCGCGCCACCAGCGGATGCTCGGGCGCCAGGACGAAGAACGTCGCGCCGAACAGCGTGTCCGGCCTGGTCGTGAAGACCGGAACGTCCTCGTCCAGGTCGTCGATCCGGAACAGGATCTCGGCGCCCTCTGAGCGGCCGATCCAGTTCCGCTGGATCGTCTTCGTGCGCTCGGGCCACTCGCCCCACTCCGGCAGGTCGTACTCCAGCAGCTCGTCTGCGTACGCCGTGATCTTGAAGAACCACTGATCCATGATCCGAGCCTCGACCTGCGTCCCGCAGCGGTCGCAGAGGCCGTCGACCACGTACTCGTTCGCGACGACGGTCTGGTCGTTCGGGCACCAGTTCACGGGGGCGCCGGCCCGGTACGCCAGGCCCCGCTCGAAGAACTGCAGGAACAGCCACTGGGTCCAGCGGTAGAAGTCGAGCTCGTGAGCCGAGATCTCGCGCGTCCAGTCGATCGCCCAGCCCAGCCGGCGCATCTGGACGCGGATCGCGGCGATGTTCCGGTCCGTGATCTCGCGCGGGTGCCCGCCTTCCTTGATCGCGGCGTTCTCCGCCGGCAGCCCGAACGAGTCGAAGCCCATGGGGCGCATGACCTTCCAGCCGTTCCGGCGGCGGAAGTGCGTGACGACGTCCCCCATCGTGTAGTTCAGGACGTGGCCCATGTGGAGGGTCCCGGACGGGTACGGGAGCATCTCGAGCTGGTACCAATGGGTGTCGTCGTCCATCTGGTCCGGCGGAGGGTTCGGCGTCTCCCACGCCCGCGCGTCCTCCCAGACCTGCTGCCACTTCGGCTCGATTCGCTGTGGGTCGTATCTCTCCATCACCGTCTCCGGGTACAAAAAAGCCTCTCGATCGAGAGGCCGTGGGAAGCTACCGCGGCGGGGCCGCGTGTGCTTCCTGCGCTAGTCGAGGAGCTCCTTCATCTCTTGGCTGAGAATAGCACCGGCCACGGCGCAGAAACCCCCGAAAGGAGACGACATGGCGGCGTACACGTTCGTGAGGGTCACGGACGTTCCGGACCAGGCTGCGAACCTGGGTGAGGATCCGGAGAAGTTCGAGATCAGGTTCCTCCGCAACGACCTCGGTTGCGAGCACTGCGGCGTGACCTTCGCCCGCTACAGCAAGGGGCATGCCGCCGAAGGGCATACGCACAACCGACAGGAAGAGGTCTACGTCCTCGTCTCCGGCCGGGCGCAGGCCCTCGTCGGCGACAACGAGGTCGTCGAGATGGAGCCGTGGACGGCGATCCGCATTCCGCCGGAGACGCCTCGCGCGCTGCGCGTCGTCGGCGAGGAGGACGCGATCTTCGTGAAGATCGGCGCCCCGAACACAGGTCCCGGCGACGGCCGGGACGTCCCGGAGGGATTCGGCTGGCCGGACGCCTGAGCCCCGACGAGGTCGCGGACCTCGTCCCCTGCCCGCCGGAGCAGGTGCGCCGGCTCGTGGACCTCGGCTTGCTCCGCCCGGAGGAGGACGGGCTTCACGCGCCGTCGGACGTCCACGTCGTCCGTCTGATGGGGGCGTTCGAGGAGGCGGGGATCTCGCTCGCCGACGTCGCTCGCGGCGCGGCGGAGGGGGAGCTGACCTACCCGCTGGAGCTGTTCATGCCCGACCCGGTCGCGATGCCGGCGACCTATGACGAGCTCGCCCACGCGGTCGGCCGCCCGCCCGAGCTGCTTCGCCGCCTGAGCGCCGAGTTGGGCTTCCCGGCGTCGGAGGACGATCGGGTTCGCACCGAGGACGCCGAGATGCTCTCGCTGATCGTGACGGCGCTCGACCTGGCCGACGAGGATGACCTTTCGCGGTTCGCCCGGCTCTACGGCGGCAGCATGCAGCGGCTCGTCACGGCGGGGATCCAGTTCTTCGATCGCGCCGTTCGCGAGCGCGTCGACACGCTCGACCACCTGTCCAACGAGGAGCGGGACCGACTGACGTACGAGAAGGGCGCCGCGTTCAGCCGGATGGCTCAACAGCTCGTCCCGTGGCTCCAGCGCAGGCATCGGGAGCGCGGAGTGCTTGAGTATCTCGTCGGCCGGACCGAGAGCTGGCTCGAGGAGCGGAACATCA
>Ga0081538_10000284_pt1 | contig 58079 bp, 60 predicted proteins | sample TabmetS5T2R1_FD_71022 | JGI IMG/M metagenome (GOLD analysis project Ga0081538, IMG submission 71022) | Tabebuia heterophylla rhizosphere microbial communities from the University of Puerto Rico - S5T2R1 | ecosystem: Host-associated > Plants > Roots > Rhizosphere ...
CGACGCGCCCAGCCGCGAGGCGGTTGACGGCTTCTACGCGGCGGCGTTGGAGCACGGCGGCCGCCGTCGGGGCGCTCCTGGGGTCTGGGTGCAGTACTCGGAGCGCTACTACGCCGCCTACGTCTGGGACCTGGATGGCAACAACGTCGAGGGCGTCTTCCACAGCCGCGAGCCCCTCGCCGACGTCGCGCCGGTCCGCCAACCCCAGGACGCCCTCGACCTCAACGACGCACAGCCGAACGCCTCCAAGACGGCTTGACAACAATAGAAGCTTCGCCGCCGCCAGGCCCGTCCTGGCCGGCCGCCGGCGGAGCGCAACGGATCATCACACGCGCTGCTGAGCAGCTCGGCAGCGCCCTCGCCCGGCGGGTGCCGCTGCGCGGCGGGCGGAACGCCCGACCCGTGTCTCCGGGACCATCCGGCCCGACCCGGGGTCAAGGTGGAGCCCCGCAGCCGCCCGACGGCCACCTGGCCGTCCCAGCTGCCGGCGTCGGCGGCGAGGAGGTACGACCTTGACGCCGGCGCTTGTCGGGCCGGGTGGTAGTTCCCGCCGGGTGGGGGCATCGGCCGCACGCGGCCGGGTGCAGGGTCCCGGCCGCGTCGAGGCCGATTTAGGCCCCAGAACCGTCCCCGTCGCGCTATTCCCAGAATAATTCCTGCCCCGCTTCGCTACGAAGGAGTCCGTCCGATCGATAGAACGCCCGTCGATGGGCCTCCTTCGTCGGCCCCCGACGAGCGGAATTGTGGAAGGCAGCTATTCCCCAATTTTGGTGACCCGAATTGTGTCTGATGCCGGCGGCGAGGCATCCGGCACTGGACTGCCAGCCAGCTCAGCGCCCGATTGTGCTCTTGAGCCTTGATGCCCTCCGGGCGCGACCCGGCCTCGTCAGTTGGCAAGAAACCGCGGCGAGCGAAACGGGTCCCAGGATGCCCAGTCGACACCCCCAGCTTCCGGTACGAGCGGGTACGAGGCGACGTGGACGTGCCGGATGATCAACTCCACGATCGTTGCGTTGATGGTCGGTGAGACCACGGCGAGACTCGGAAGCGCCCTGCTGGGATGCACGGCGGTCAGCTCCGCCTCCAGCTGGAAAGGGCACTCAGCCGCGCGCGACGGGAGGACGATCCTGGAGGCCAGGGGGGTGAGCCCGGCGGCGGCGAAGCCGCAGTCGCCAGCGTCCGCCGATCCGTCGAGCCGCTGGAGGCGCGGGCCGAGGTCGGAGCCGGGGACGTTCAGCACGCATTGACCCTGGCGTTGCAGGTTCGCCAGCGCTGGGCTGCCAGCGTTCAGGCTGAGGATGACGGTGTGCCAGTGCGAGCAGGCAGCCGAGGTCGGGGCCAGCCGTGCGGTCCCGTCGGGGTCGAGGGTGCTGACCACCACAACCGGCGCGCCAAAGTAGGCGCTGGTCGGCCAGAGGGTGGCGTCGACCATATCGGGGATCGGCGTGGACGCCGCTGCCGACGACTGGAATCCTCGTGGGTTGGTGGCCATCTGCCTCAACTCCTGTCGTCCGGCAGGCGGCCGCCACCGATCTCGGGCGGTACCTGCCCCGCTGCGGCTGGGAGCAGCCTGGTCGTCATGGCTGGGGCCACGGCTGGTTGCTGCCCTGCCTGCGTCGCTCATTACGGCACCCCACGCACAACGTTGACCGGGTCGTGGCAGCGGGTGCTCAGGCTGGGTCGTCGACGATCTGACGGGTGCCCCGGTTCAGGACCGTGAGCTCGCCGACCTCGACCCCGCCACCCTGGCGCAGCAGCGGGTGGCCGTTGGCCAGCGCGACCGCCGCCTCCAGGTCATCGGCATCGATCAGCGTGTACCCGCCCAGCGTCGTATCGGCCCCGCTGTTCCCGAGCGTGCGCGAGTCGAACACCGGGTTGCCGCGATCCACCAGGTTGACGCCCAGCCGCGCGAACCAGACGTTGAAGGCGGCCAACGCGTCCGCGGAGGGCGTGTAGTTCTTCGGGGCGCGATTGACGATCACGAACGTCGCCATGACCTAGCTCCTCCTCTTCCGACCGGTTCCTGCCGGCACGGCGTGTGGATGGTGTCGATGGTGCAGACACCGGCCGGTCGCCAGACTGGGCGACGGGCGGGCGCCCAGTCTGGCGTCCGGATGGGGTCAGTACGGGGGAGCACGGCAGCAGGAGCCGGAGGGCGAGGTGATGGGAGGATGGGGTGGTGACCACCGACCTGCTCGCCCGGGCCCGGGCCGGGGACGGGGAGGCCTTTGGCCAGCTCGTCGAGCCCTACCGGCGCGAGCTGCAGGTGCACTGCTACCGGATCCTCGGGTCGGCCCAGGACGCCGAGGACGCGCTGCAAGAGACCCTGCTGGCCGCCTGGCGGGGCCTGGGCGGCTTCCAGGAACGTGCCTCGATCCGGACCTGGCTGTACCGGATCGCGACCAGCCGCTGCCTGAACGCCCTGCGATCCAGCAGCCGGCACCAGCGGATGCGCCCGCCAGCGCCTGAGCTTGAACCACCAAAGCCCACCCGGCTGGGCGAGGTGGTCTGGCTGGAGCCCTACCCAGACCTCCTGCTGGCGGGGCTCGCCGATAACGCGCCCGGTCCGGAGGCCCGCTATGAGGCCACCGAAGCCATCTCGCTGGCGTTCGTGACCGCGCTGCAGCTGCTGCCGCCCCGCCAGCGCGCCGTGCTGGTCCTGCGCGACGTCCTAGGGTTCCATGCCCGCGAGGTCGCCGACATGCTGGAGGCGACCGAGGAGTCGGTGACCAGCGCCCTCAAACGCGCCCGCGCCAGCCTGCACCGCCAACTCCCACCCGCAGGGGAACGGCAACCACCCCCGGCACCGAACTCCGCCGTCGAGCAGGAACTTGTGCAACGGCTCACCCGAGCGTATGAGACCGGCGACGTGGACGGGGTGGTCGCCCTGCTCACCGACGACGTCTGGGTGACCATGCCGCCGGTGCCGCTGGAGTACCAGGGACGCGAGCTGGCTGCCCGGTTCTTGGCCGCGGTGACCTTCCGCCAGGGCCGCACCTACCGGCTGGTTGCCACCCGGGCCAACGGCCAACCGGCGTTCGGCGCCTACGTCCGGGACCCCCACGCCCCCGTCTTCCACGCCATCGGGCTGCTGGTCCTCGCCCTCGCGGGCAGTCGGATCTCCACGATGACGCTGTTCGACAAGAGCGTGCTGGCTCGCTTCGGGCTCCCCCGAACCTTGCCCGGCTGAGCGCCCGTCGTCCGCGCGACCCGCCGAGGCTCCACCCACCCTCCCTCTCCGGCTGGGCTGCAGCATCGGCTCCTCGGCGACAGGTCGCTCGGAAGCCGCCCAATCCGCCGGCCGGCCGGTGTCTACCCATCGACAACTGTTCGCCGGCGTCCACGCCGGCCGCCACGACCGGAGGCACCATCATGTCAGTGACATCGGGGACATCGGATTCACCAGCGGTCACGTTGGCTCGCGCGCACATGGCGGCATGGGCCAACCACGACCTCGACACCGCGCGCGGCAACGTCGCCGACGACGTGCAGTTCTTCGGCAACGACCAGAGCACGGTCGGCATCCAGGCGTACATGGACGGCCTCGCGCGGTTCACGGAGCAGTTCGTGCCCGGCAGCCTCCGCATCATCGCCACCCGGGGTGACGAGCGGACCGCGATGATCCTGGCTGAAGTCACGGTCGATGGTCAGCCGTTCCCCTCGGCCCGCACCCTGGAGCTGGACGAGAACGGCAAGATCAAGGTCGAGCGGGTCATCTTCTTCCAGCCGCCGTCCGCGTAGGCATCGCGCCGTTCCGAACGTGGCCGCGCCCGACCGAACCGAGACGGCGCGGCCGCTGCGCAAGGAGGGAGGCCGATCAGCAGTGCCGGAGGGGATGCTCGCGTTCGCCGCGCTGTCGGCGGTGGCGGCGGTCACGCCCGGCCCGGACAGTCTGCTCGTGGTCCAGCACACGCTGCGGCGCGGCCGGCGCGAAGGTGTCCGCGTGGCGGCGGGCGCCGGTGCAGGCTCGCTGGCGTGGGGCATCGGGTCGGCCTTGGGCCTGACCGCGATCTTGGCCACCTCGGCCCAGCTGTACCGGGGCGTGCAACTCGCGGGTGCCGGGTACCTGGTCTTCCTCGGGGTCCAACGCTGGCGGGCAGCACGCCTGCCCGAACCTGCGATGGCAAGCACACTGCACCCGACGCCGGGGGAGGGATTTCGGGCCGGGCTGCTCAGCGACGTGCTCAACCCGAAGGTTGGCCTGTTCTTCCTGGCGGTGATGCCGCAGTTCCTCCCGCAGCAGGCCCCGGTGACCCTGTATGCGCTGACCTATGCGGCGGTCGACTCGCTGGTCGCGGTCGTGTGGCTGGCCGCCGTCGCCTGGATCACCGGCAACCTCCGGAGCTGGGTTCGCCGTCCAGGGGTGCAGCTGGCCCTTGACCGGGCGGCCGGCACCGTGCTCCTCGGCCTCGGGCTGAGGGTGGTGGCCGAGGACCCGGCCGCGTGAACCTCAAGCCCGCCGCGCCGGGCTTGCCGACCAGGAGGATGATCATTGTCCACACCAGCGGGGCAGGGACCGGGTCATGACCGAGCCTGGCATCGTTCAGGTGACGGGGCACCGGCGGCGACGCCGTGGTGATGCCCGACGGGTTCGGGGCAGCCGGCACGTTTCTGGAGGTCGACCCGCCGCGTCGTGTCGTCTTCACCTGGGGCTGGGCAGACGACGACGCCGCGCAGCACGTCATGCATGAACAGTTCGCGTCCGGCTCCTCGGGCAGCGATTCGTCGGCGGCTCGGCGCGCCGTTCCGTTCCCTGCATGCTGCGGTGACGCTCGAGGCGCGTCCTATGTCGCCGCTTCCAGCTGCGCGAGGTCGCGCTGCGCGTAGCGGTTGTGCCAGAACTCTTCCTCGAAGACGGTGTAGATGCACTCTTGCAGCGGGTTCGTGCCGTTCTCGAGCACGTCGATCGGTCGTGTGAAGTCGGTCGCCGCAACCGTTGCCAGGTAGCCGCGAAAGCGCGTGGCACGATCCGCGCGCACGGCGAGAGCTTCGGAGACGGACGGCGTCAGGTTGTCATTGAGGCCGGGCCACGGGAAGTCGACGGAGCCGCTGTTCGGCAACCCGATCGGGTGGAAGCCTGCTCCGAGGATCGGCGCCGTGAACCACTTGTCCATCGCGAAGACGAGATGCCGCAGCGTCTGGACGAAGGACCACTCGTCATTGACCGACTCGTGCAGCATGCCTTCGGGGAGGGCTCGCGCCCTGGTGATCGTCTTCGCCCACTCGGCTTCGAGAGCAGCCCACGCGGCGCGCATGCCCTCGGGGTCGGAAGGACGGAGCATCGCGCGCAACGGGTACCACGGGTCGCGCTCGTTCACGTACGCCGTGACGTCGACGCCGTTGATGACCACCTTGTCGACCAGCGCGTCGATGTCGACGTTGACAAGCCACGCGTGGCTGATCTTCGCGTCCGTGAGGTTGACATCGCGGAAGCGGGCGCCGCTGAGGTCGGCGCCCCAGAACACGGCTCCCGCAAGGTCACCCTCGAACTCTTCCGGCATGCTGCCTCCCGTCGCGTCGCGCGGTCAGCGTGCAGTTTCCTCATGTCGTCAGGGCAGTGGCAATCGAGTTGCGCGCTCCGGCGCCCGGCTGGAACCGCGTGAGGGTCGCTTGCGGGCTCTCCTGGAGCCGCGACATCCCAAGGCCAGCCGCCTTCCGAAGGCTCCCCGCGCAGATCCGGATGCATGACTGCGGAGCCGGGACGCTCCGGTCACTTGCGCAGCTAGGCGTCGGCCCCGAACGCGCGGGTCGAATCTCGACGGAGCCTCGGGGCCGATCTAGGATCGCGGCCTACGGGGGGGACGCCGAGGACCCAGTACGCGCGGAGCGGCGACGCGCATCTCGCCTCCCAAGCAGTCGGCGAAGGAGCATTGGGCCTGCTCCTCGTCGGCACGTGGGTGCATCACGTCGAGGCAGTGTGGGACTTCCCCGACTTCGCGCGGCTCCTGCGACGGCTAGGCTCGTCGGGTCGGCTGATCCACTTCGACCGCCGAGGCACCGGACTCTCCGACCCGGTACCGCTGGACCAGCTCCCCGACCTCCAGACGCAGGTAGGCGACGCCGTCGCCGTGCTGAAGGCCGGCACGGTCTGATGGCGCCGCCGTGATCGGCCCGAACGACGGCACGATCGTCGCGGTGCTGCTGGCGGCGGCGCATCCGGAGCTGTGCCGCTCGCTGGTGCTGTTCACCTTGACGAGCGCCCACACCCTGGCCGCCGGCATGCCGATGGGGTCGATCGACGAAGTGCTCGAGATGATCCAGGGCCAACGCGGTGATGGACGACAGCGGGGTGGGGCTCCTCGCGCCGAGCCGCGTGGGCGACGAGCGCTTCGACCGGCAGCTGGCGCACCTCCAACGCTTCCCGGTCCGGCCTGGCGCGTGGGGGCGCTACTACCGTCAGACGATGGAGGCCGACGTCGCCGACGTCCTGCCCTTGATCCGGACGCCGACCCTGGTGCTCAACCGGACGGGCAACCAGATCGTGCCCGTCGAGCAGTCCCGCGTGGCCGCGGCGACGATTGAAGCTGCGAGGTTCGTCGAGCTGCCGGGCACCGACCATGTGGCGTTCTCGGAGGGCATCGACGGCCTGGTCGATGAGGTCGAGGAGTTCCTCACCGGCGCGCGCACGGGGGCCGACCCGGATCGGATGCTCACCGTGAGCAGGCTAGATCCGTCTGGAGCCGATCAGGTCGACGCCGAGCATCCGTCTCGTAACCGCTAGTCGCAGGTTCGAGGCCTGCCAGCTCCCACCAGAAGCCGCAGGTCACAGGCCTGCGGCCCCCGCTCAGCCGGCGATCAGGCCGTACTCGATTGCCGTGGCGGCGCCGGCGGGACCCGCCAGCAGTGCCAGGGCAAGCACGACGAGCACCACCACGCCGAGGAACACCACTGCCCTGCGCATCATCGACCTCCCATCCGGGGCCGGCCGCCAACCCCGCACGTCGCGGTGGTGCGGCGGCCGTGACTGCGTTGCCACTATTCCTTCGTGCTGGTCGCGCCAACGGTTTGCTCGCCCGGAGACGGACGAACGGCGCCACCCGAAGGTGGCGCCGTTCGTGAAGGGTCTCGCGGCGACCTACCCTCCCACCCAGCTTCCCGGGCAGGACCATCGCCCCCACCCGGATGCTCACCGCCGCCAACGTGCCGCCTCGGCCACAGGAACGACCCCAAACCGTGCGACCCGACGCTTCCTGCATGGCAAGCACCCCAGGGTAATGCCGGCTGACCAGCTCGGGTCCTGCGGTCGTCTCGCCAGCATGCTCGAGCGCCGACACGGCCCTAATCACCCGATGAGGGTGAGGACCGCCCACCCGAGTGGGGCGCATGCTGGTCGCCGACGCGCTGGCTGGGCGAAGGGAGCACGGTCAGGGCGAACGCCGAGCGGTCAAGGACGCCGCCGAGGGGTACCGCTACGGCTGTCCGCTGGTCTACGACCTCGAGGAGGTCGCCAACCGCGTGGAGGGCGCGATGGCATAACGGTGTTGCCGCTGCGTCGGGGGTCGCCCCGTTCCGGTCACTGCGTTGATCGGCGCCCCCACCAACAACGGAGGTCGTCATGAGCACCACCGTCGAGAGCGCCAGAGAGATCCGCCCCTTCCAGGTCGACATTCCGGATGAGGCCCTGGACGACCTTCGGCGGCGCATCGCCGCGGCGCGCTGGCCCTCCCGGGAGCTCGTCGCCGATCGGTCGCAGGGCGTGCAGCTGGCGACGATGCAGGAGCTCGCCCGCTACTGGGCGACCGACTACGACTGGCGCAAGGCCGAGGCCAAGCTGAACGCGCTGCCGCAGTTCACCACCACCATCGACGGGGCCGACATCCACTTCATCCACGTCAGGTCGAAGCACGAGAACGCGCTGCCGCTGATCATGACCCACGGCTGGCCCGGCTCGGTCATCGAACTGCTCGAGACGGTCGGCCCGCTCACCGACCCGACCACCCACGGCGGCACTCCCGAGGACGCCTTCGACCTGGTGCTGCCGTCGCTGCCCGGCTACGGCTTCTCCGCCGAGCCGGCCGAGCTCGGCTGGACCCAAGGCCGTACCGCGCGCGCCTGGGCGGAGCTGATGGGCCGCCTCGGCTACACCCGGTATGTCGCCCAGGGCGGGGATGTGGGCGCCGGTGTCACCGACGCGATGGGACGGCAGGCACCCCAGGGGCTGGTTGGCATCCACACGAACCTGCTCGTGACGGTGCTGGTCGGCCCCCAGCCGGCCGAGTCCGAGCAGGAACGCGCGGCGGCGGCCCAGCTCGCCAGCTTCAGGGAGAGCGGCTTCGGCTACTTCCTGGAGATGGCCACCCGGCCCCAGACGATCGGCTACGCCCTGCTGGACTCGCCCGTCGCCCTGGCGGCCTGGATGCTGGACCACGACACCGACAGCTACTACAAGATCGCCCGCGCCTTCGTCGACGGCGAGCCCGTGGGCAACCTCACCCGGGACCACATCCTCGACAACGTCACCCTGTACTGGCTGACGGGCACCGGCGCCTCGGCGGCCCGATCCTACTGGGAGGACGGACGAGCCCTGGCTCAAGCACGCGCGTCCGGGCAGGCGCCCCCGGCGGTCTCGGTCCCGGTCGGCTTCAGCACCTTCCCCGGCGAGCTCTTCCGCGCCCCGCGCAGCTGGGTCGAGAACTCCTACCCGAACGTCACCTACTTCAACGAGGCCGACAGGGGCGGCCACTTCGCCGCCTGGGAGGAGCCCGCGCTGTTCGCGACCGAGGTCCGGGCGGCGTTCAGCCCGCTGCGCTAACGACGGCCCGCGCTTGGGGTTTGACGGTGACCACCTGGTCCATAACCACCGGGACCTCGGCAGGAAGTCGACGCGAGCACCGCCACGCCCATGCTCACCGCTGCGCGGGCTCCGTCACGGGCGTTGAGGTCAGGTTCGAGGCGGGCCCTCGGGGCAGGTCAAGCGGCGGTTGCCTGGTCCTGCTCTTGGTCCGGGCGATCCTGGCGCTGGGCGGTCGCGCGGGCGTGCCAGAGCAGGACCGCGGTCAGGATGGCGGTGGCCGCCATCATGGCGGCGCTGACGGCGGCGGTCAGGTGCAGCCCGACGGTGAACGCCTCGCGGGTGGCCGCGAGCAGGGCCTGGCCGAGCTGGTCGGGGAGCTGCTCGGCGGCGGCGACCGCGCCGCCGAGAGTGTCGCGCGCAGCCTGGGTGGCCTCGGGCGGGGCAGCGGCCGGGAGGGTGCCGGCCACCTGGCTGCGGTAGATGGCAGTACCGATGCTGCCGAGGATGGCGATGCCGAGCGCCCCGCCGAGCACGCCGCTGGTCTCCGATAGCGCCGCCGCCGCGCCGGCCCGCTCAGGTGGAGCGGCCCCGACGACCAGGTCGGTGGCCAGCGTCATCAAGGGGCCGAGGCCGGCGGAGATGACCACCGACCCGGCCACGACGACAGCCAGCCCGGAGGACCCGTCGACCTGGGTCAGCATCCCGAAGCCGGCGGCCGTGAGGGCCAGGCCGGCGCCCACGACCAGGGCCGGGCGGACCCGGCGCACGATCCTGGTGGCCAGCATGGACCCGGCGATGGTCCCGGCGGCCGAGGGTGCGGTCCACAGGCCTGCCTCCAACGGCGACAGCCCGAGCACCAGCTGCAGATACTGCGCGATGTGGAGGTAGGCGCCGAACAGGACGAAGATGCCGAGCATCAGTGCGCCCAGGGCGGTGCTGAAGTCGAGGATCCGGAACAGGCGCAGGTCCAGCAGCGGGTCGGGGAGGGCACGCTGGCGCCGCACGAACGCCACGCCGACCGCCAGCCCGGCAAGGATCGACAGCGTCGGCGCCCAGCCGGGGCCGTCCTGGGCCAGTTGCTTGAGCCCGTAGATCACCAGCAGCACCGCGGCCAGCGACAGGCCCGCGCTGAACAGGTCCAGCCGACCCGCACGGGGATTGTGGTACTCGGGCAGCAGCGCCGGCCCGACCGCCAGCAGCAGCACCATCACGGGCAGGCCGAGCAGGAACGCTGCACCCCACCAGAAGTGCTCCAGCACCCACCCGCCAAGCAGCGGACCGAGCGCGGTGCCTCCCGAGAAGCTGGAGATGACCACCCCGATGGCGACGGTGCGCTGCCGCGGCTGGAGGAACATGCTGCTGGTCAGGGACAGGGCCGACGGCATCAGGGTGGCACCGGCGACGCCCAGCAGCGCGCGGGTGGCGATCAGCATCTCGGCGCTGCTGGAGAAGGCGGCCGCCGCCGAGGCGACGCCGAACCCGGCGGCGCCGATCAGGAGCAGCCGGCGGCGGCCGATCCGGTCGCCGAGGGTGCCCATGGTGACCAGCGACCCGGCGTGCAGGAAGGCGTAGATGTCCACGATCCAGAGCAACTGGGCGCTGGTCGGTTCCAGGTCGGCGCTCAGGTGGGGCACCGCCAGGTTCAGCACGGTCAGGTCCATCGAGACCAGCAGGGTGGACAGGGCGAGCACGGCCAGCCCGGTCCACTCCCTACGTCCGGCGCGGGCTGCGGCGGCGGTTGTCATACGACTCCATCGCTTGACTGCTGACCCGCGCAGGGTAGAACCTCAACTAATGTTGAGGTCAAGGGAGGCGGGATGAGGGTGGACCGGCCACGGTGGGACCAGACCGAGCTCACCGTCGGGCAGCTCTCCTCCCGCAGCGGCGTCCCGATCTCGGCGCTGCACTTCTACGAGCGGCAACGCCTCATCAGCAGCCGGCGCACCTCCGGAAACCAGCGGCGCTACCGCCGCGACATGCTTCGCCGGGTGGCCCTGGTCCGCATCGCCCAGCGCGTCGGGATCCCCCTGGCCGAGGTCCGTACCGCCCTGGCCGAGCTGCCCGATGGACGCACCCCCACCCGCGGCGACTGGCAGCGGCTGTCGCGGCGGTGGCAGGCCGAGCTCGACCGGCGCATCCACCACCTCCAGCAACTGCGCGATGACTTCACCGACTGCATCGGCTGCGGCTGCCTGTCGATCGACCGGTGCGCGCTGGCCAACCCCCACGACCGGCTCGGCGAGCAGGGCGCGGGCCCCCGGCGTCTGCTCAAGTCCCATTGAGCTGGGCGGGTCACCCCGCACCTTCCCTCGCCGGGCTGGTCGACCGAAGCGCCCGAAACCCGCAGGTCAGGGTCGTCCACTACGGCGGTCCGAGAATTCCCAGCGAGTCGGGGACTGGGTGAACTCCTTGTCGTTGAGGCTGAACACCCAGTGGGGACGGACGCGGAAGGTCGCGTTGACGCCCGGGTCCATGAACCTATCGGAGAGGTCGGCGGAGTACTTGTCGTTCATGCGTGGGACCAGCTCCGCGATCGCCCCGAGGTCGCGGACCACCTCGGCCACGCCCTCGACGACGACCGGCTCGGTGGGGTCGTCGGTGGTCACCACGCACCGGGGATCGGCGCGCAGGTTGCGAGCCTTGCGGGACCGCAAGCTGCTGCTGAACCAGAGCGACTCGTCGTGCCAGATCCCCTCGACCGGCATCACGTGGGGTCGCCCATCTGGCCACACGGTCGCGACCCAGTAGCCGCGGGAGGCGATCAGCCGTTCCTCGGCCCAGGACCACGGCAGGAGGCCGCGGCCCTCATCTGGCCCGACGATGCCGTTGTCGGGCATGTAGGGGCGGGTCGCGTGCGGGTCGCTCACGAGGCCACCCCGCCGCTCGCCAGCCGCTCCGCCAGCGCCCGGCCGGCCGGGTGGAAGCCGTTCCCGGGCTCCAGGGCGAGGGCGGGGTGGCTGACGTAGACCAGCTCGGCGTCCTCGTCGGCCTCGTAGACGACCTTGGCGCCGGCGCGGTGGAAGATGACCTCGCCGGCCTCGGCGGTGGCGACCCCGTCGGCCCTGCGCACGGTGAACACACCACGGGTGATGATCAGCGCCTCGTCGTAGGGCAGGGTGACCTCGTTGCTGGCGCCCTTGCGGTAGCGCGCGAAGCCGATGACCATCGGCGCGCTGCTGGAGGGGTCCAGGGCGTCGCCCACGACCATCTCCACGTCGTCCTGCTGGTACCAGGTGGCGACGTTCCCGGCGGTGAGGTGTCGGATCGGTGCGGTGGTCTGGGTCATTGGCCCGGCCTCCTGTAGGGTGCATCTGGTCCCAACCAGATACTGTAACATTCTGTGACTATCACGAATGTACACCACAGGCGACCCCCGCGCCACCCCACCACCAGCGCGGCGACCTCGTCCGCCGCGACCCCGGGCGGGTTCGAGGCCGTCCGCGGAGGCCGCCGCCCGGCCCTGGTCGCCTCAGCTGCTCGGCAACTCATGACGTGGACGCGAGCGGCACCCTCACTCCCTTCACCGTCAGCCACAGCGCCAGCGACAGCTCGGCCAGCAGGACCGGCACCAGGATCCCGGGGACCAGCAGGTCCGACAGCGCCGGCGACAGGACCAGCGCCAGGGTGTTCACCGCGTAGCAGGCACCCGCCACGACCATGATCGCGCCGATGACGCCCGGGACGAGCCGCGAGCGCAGGATCAGCACGCCGACCAGCACGCAGAAGCCCGCGAAGAACAGCAGCGCGAAGCCGAAGCCGGTGGAGAACAGGCCGATCACCAAGTAGGACAGTGCCTGCCGCTGCCCCTCGCCCAGTGCGGCGAGCGCGCCGCCCTCCTCGACCATCGCCAGCGGCACGGAGAGCTGGAGGAGGCTCGCCGCCTCGATGGTCACGCCGGCGACGGCGAACACCAGCGCCAGCCGCGCGAGCGTCGGCCCCGCCGGCTTGAGCAGGCCAGGGACGACCACGTTCACCACCACGGCGGGGAGGAGGTAGAGGAGGTGCACCGCCAGCCCCCAGCGCCACAGCCCCTCGTCGGCCGCGATCGCGCGTGCCGTCGCGGTGGCGTCGCCGGGCACGACCAGCGCTCCCCGCGCGAGCCCCTCGGCGAACAGCCCGCCGGCGATCACCACGAGGTAGCACAGCCCCGCGATCCGCGCCTGCCGTACCAGCGGTGCCCGATCAACCGCTTCCACCTGCATCGCCCGTGCCTCCATCCGGCTCGCCGTTCCGTGCCTGCGGCCCTGCGCACGGCCTGACGCTAGCGACCGCGGCGGTGGCGGCGGATCGGCCATCGGGATGACCGGCCGCGCCGGGCGTCGCCGCTGCCGGTGGCCCGGGCCGACCAAGGTATCGATCGCGGTGACCTCGGTCTCGATCCCGGTGCCGGTGGGTGAGACCCGACTTGCGGGTCGGTAGGCTCGGCGGGATGAACGCATCCGCGACGCTGCCGGTGTCCCGGCGAAGCCCACGCGACTGGGTCGTGGACACCGGGCTGTTCCTGCTCGCCGCCACCTTCTGGGTCCTGGCCGTCGGCGGGCGCATGCAGGCAGCCTTCCCGCCGGAGCCGTCGTGGGTGTTCGCCCTGGACGCGGTCGCCTCCGCCCTCGGCACCGCCGCCCTGTGGCTGCGCCGCCGCTGGCCGGTCGAGCTGGCCGTGGCGCTGGTGGCCCTGTCGGCGTTCTCGGAGCTGGTGGCCGCCGCGATGGTGCTGGCGCTGTTCACGGTCGCGGTGTACCGGCCGCCGCGGACCACGGCGGTGGTGTTCGCGCTGAGCCTGCTCGCCGCGCTCGCGTACGTCGTGGTGCGCCCCGAGCCCGGGGTGCCCAACTTCCTGCTGCTCCTGTTGGGCGTCGCCGTGCAGGGCGGCGCGGTCGGCTGGGGCCTGTTCATCCGCCACCGGCGCCAGCTCGCGCTGTCGCTGCGGGAGCGTGCGGCGGCGGCGGAGACCGAGGCGCTGCTGCGCGCCGAGCAGGCCCAGCACCGTGCCAGGGAGGAGATCGCCCGGGAGATGCACGACGTGCTCGGCCACCGGCTGTCGTTGCTGAGCGTGCACGCCGGCGCGCTGGAGTTCCGCCCCGACGCCCCCGCCGAGGAGGTCGCCCGCGCCGCCAAGGTGATCCGGGAGAGCGCCCACCAGGCGCTGCAGGACCTGCGCGAGGTCATCGGCGTGCTGCGCGCCCCGGTCGGCGAGCTGCCCCAGCCCACCGTGGCCGACGTGCAGCTGCTGGTCGCCGAGTCGGGCCGGGCCGGGATGCGGGTGGACCTGCGCACCGAGACCAGCGGCGCGGCGCCCGACGGCGTGGGCCGCACCGCCTACCGGGTCGTGCAGGAGGCGCTGACCAACGCACGCAAGCACGCCCCCGGCGCCGAGGTGGGGGTCCGCGTGGCGGGGGCACCCGGCCAGGGCCTGACGGTCGAGGTGCACAACGCCGCCCCCGCCGGTGTGCCCACACCCGGCCCGCGGTCCGGTCAAGGCCTGGTCGGCCTGGCCGAGCGGGTCGCCCTGGCAGGTGGGCGCCTGGAGCACGGGCCCACCACCGACGGCGGCTGGCGGCTGTCGGCCTGGCTACCCTGGCCGCCATGACCAGTCACGACGCCGGGCCGGTCCGCGTGCTGGTGGTCGACGACGACCCGCTGGTGCGCGCCGGGCTGGCGATGCTGCTGGGCGGCGCGCCCGACCTCCGCGTGGTCGCCGAGGCCGGCGACGGCACCGAGGTGCTGGCGCTGGTCGACCGGCACGCCCCCGACGTGGTCCTGATGGACATCCGCATGCCCGGGATGGACGGGCTGGCCGCCACCGAAGCCCTGCGGGCGCGCCGCCGCGCGCCGGAGGTCATCGTCCTGACCACCTTCGACGCCGACGACCACGTCCTGCGCGCCCTGCGCGCCGGCGCCGCCGGCTTCGTCCTCAAGGACACCCCGCCCGACGAGATCGTGGCCGCGATCCGCCGGGTCGCCCAGGGCCAGCCGGTGCTGTCCCCGGCGGTGACCCGGCGCCTGATCGCCCGGGTCGCCGGGTCCGACCAGGACCGGCGCCGCAGCCGCGCCAGGGAGCGCCTGGCGGCGCTGAACGACCGCGAGCGCGAGGTCGCCGTCGCGGTCGGCCAGGGCAGGTCCAACGGCGAGATCGGGGCCGTGCTCTACCTCAGCGTCCCGACCGTGAAGACCCACGTCTCCAGCATCCTGACCAAGCTCGGCCTCAACAACCGCGTCCAGGTCGCCCTGCTGGTCCACGATGCCGGGCTCGTCGACGACCAGGACTGACACGCGCCGGATGCAGAGTCGTCCTCGTCGCCGTGGCGTTCAGGCTGCCACGCACGGCCCAGCAGCCGCCCTCGCCAGGCCCCGTGCCCACACCGCTGGTCGTCGGGGCGCTCTCGCTGGTCCTGCTCGGGTCCGTCCGCTGCTGGGCGCCTTCAGCCCGGTCGGCCCGGAGCCCAACGGCTGGCTGGCGACCGCCATCGCCTTCGGTGCCATCGTCGTCTCGCTGGTGCTCATGGGGCGCTGGTCGCGACGCCGTGGCTGGGGCGGCCGGCACGTGCTGGCCGCCGCCGCCGGCGGCCTGCTCGGGGTGGCCGGGGCTGCCTTCCTGGTGGGGCCGCTCGGCGACGTGCCGGCCGCGCGAAGTACGCCACCAACACCGTCCTGCTCGCCATCGTGCTGCTGCTGGTGGCGCTGGCGGCGCGGGCGCAGCGGCAGCACCGCGTCGAGGCGGCCGGCCGCCAGCTCCCGGTCCGGGTCGCGGCCCCGGCGTCACCCACGTCCGCTCCGCGTCGCCCGGTAGCGGCTGTAACGCCCGGCCGGTCGAGCGAGACTGAGCGTCGACCCGAACGATCACGAGGAGGGTGAGCGGTGCGCACGGTGGTAGGCCGACAGGTGCGGGACGTGGACGTCGGCTGATTCAGCGACCTGGCCGCCCGGCACGCGGCGGCCACCATCGACCTTGGGACCGGCGACGGCCGCTTCGTGCTGGCGACCGCCGCGGCCCAGCCCGACCGGCTGGTGGTCGGCGTCGACGCCAGCGCCGCGGCGATGGCGACCGCGTCGCGGCGGGCCGCCGCCAGGCCTCACCGCGGCGGGCTCCCCAACGCCCTGTTCGTGGTGGCGGCCGCCGAGGCGCTGCCGTGCGAGCTGGACGGCGTGGCCGACCTGGTCACCGTGCACTTCCCGTGGGGTTCGCTGCTGCGTGGCCTGCTCGGCGCCGACCCGGCCACGATGGCCGGCCTGGCCAGGGTCATGCGGCCCGGCGCGGCCCTGTCGGTGCTGCTGTCGTCGACCGCCAGGGACCACGGCGCCGGTGTGGAGCCGGTGGGGGAGGCGACCCTGCGGGCCCTGACCGGCGCGTACGGCCGCTACGGGCTCGGCGTCGCCGCGGTCCGTCCGGCGACCCCCGCCGACGTCGCCGCCGCGCGCTCGTCGTGGGGCAAGCGCCTGGGCGCCGGCGTGCGGCGGCCGGCCTGGCTGCTGCGGGCGAGGTTGGAAGGCACGGATACGCCGTCGCCCCGCGGGGGGGCCGACGGGGCGGCGGCGTCCGCACGGTAGCTACCCATCTGCTCGGCTTGCTAAACCTCCAACCAAGGATCGTTCCTGCCCGCTATCGTCCCACCTATCATGTGGTCCGCATGAACGGCGGTGACGTCGCCCACCGGCGGCTGCACGGCCTGCGCCTGGAGGGAGCCCGCTTCGAGGCCCCCGAGGACGCCGTGCGCTGGCTCGGCGCCGTGCAGTCCCAGGACTACGGCCCGGCGAAGTGGTCGCTCGGCGAGCGCACCGCCGGCGCCGGCGACGCCGCCATCGACCGTGCCTTCGCGGCGGGGACCATCCTCCGCACCCACGTCCTGCGGCCCACCTGGCACTTCGTCCTGCCGGCCGACATCCGCTGGATGCTGGAGCTGACCGCGCCACGCGTCCACGCGCTCAGCGCCTACTACTACCGCCAGCTCGGCCTGGACGAGGAGGTCCTGGCGCGGTCCACGACGCTGCTGGCCGGCGCCCTGCGGGGCGGGAACCGGCTGACCCGCAAGCAGCTCGGTGCCGTCCTGCAGGGCGCCGGCATCGCCACCGAGGGCTTCCGGCTCGGCTACACGCTGATGAACGCCGAGCTGGCGGGCGTCATCTGCAGCGGTCCCCTCGACGGCAGGCAGCACACCTACGCCCTGCTCGACGAGCGGGCCCCGCAGGCCGCCAGCCTCACCCGCGACGAGGCCCTGGCCGAGCTGACCCTCCGCTACTTCACCAGCCACGGGCCGGCGACCGCCAAGGACTTCCGCTGGTGGTCGAGCCTGACCGCGGCCGACGTCGGCGCGGGCCTCGAGCTGGTCGCACCGCGGCTCCAGCACGAGACGATCGACGGCGCGTCCTACTGGTCCGCCGCGCCGCCACCGCCGCCACAAGCCGACGCGCCCACGGTCCACCTGCTGCAGGCCTACGACGAGTACATCGTCGGCTACAGCGAGAGCAAGTGGGTGCTCGACGCCGCCGGGATCGCCAGGGCGCTGGTGCAGGCCAGGTCCGTGTTCAACGGCGTGGTCATCCTCGACAGCCAGGTGGCGGGCCACTGGAGGCGCACGCTGAGGCGGACCTCGGTCGTCATCGAGGCGGCGCTGTACCGGCCCTTCGACGACCCCCAGGCGCAGGCCCTGGCGGCGGCCGCGGCCGCGCACGGGGCGTTCCTGGGCCTGCCCGCCGACGTGGTGACCTCGGTGCTGTGAGGCCGACCGCGGACCGGGGTGGCGCGGGACTGGTGCTGGCCGCGGCGGTGCTGTGGGGGACGACCGGGACGGCGCGGGCGCTGGCGCCGGCCGGGACCTCGCCGCTGTCGGTCGGGGCGGTCCGCATCGCGGTCGGGGCGCTCGCCCTGGTGGTGGTGGCACGCCTGCGCGGCGAGCTGCGCCGCGGCGGGTCCTGGCCGGCCGGGCCGGTGCTGGCCGGCGCGGCGGCGGTCGCCGGCTACCAGCTCGCGTTCTTCTCGGCGGTCGCCCGCACCGGCGTGGCGGTCGGCACGATGGTGGCGATCGGCAGCGCGCCCGTGCTGGCCGGGCTGCTGGCCTGGGTCACGCGCGCCGAGCGGCCCGCGCGCCGCTGGTACGCGGCGACCGCGCTGGCGGTGGCGGGCGGCGGGCTGCTGGCCGTGGCCGGCCAGCCGGTGCGGTTCTCGCCCGCGGGCGTGGCCCTGGCGCTGGCGGCCGGCGGGGCCTACGCGGTGGTCGCGGTGGCGGCCAAGGACCTGCTCGCCCGGCACGGCCGCGTGGAGGTCATGGCGACGCTGTTCGGCGGCGGCGCCCTGCTGCTGGTCCCGGTGCTGGTGCTGCGACCGCTCGGTTGGCTGGCGACCCCGCGCGGGGCGCTGGTCGCCCTCCAGCTCGGCCTGGTCGCCACGGCCGCCGCCTACGTGCTGTTCGCGGCCGGCCTCCGCCGGGTGACGGTGGCCGCCGCGGCCACCATGTCGCTGGCGGAGCCGCTGACCGCGGCCGCCCTCGGGGTGGTGCTGCTGGGCGAGCGGCTCACCGTCGCCGGGCTCGCCGGCGCGGCGCTGCTGCTCGGGGGGCTGGCGTTGCTCGCCGGCGCGCCCTCGCCGGCGTCGCTGCCGCCGCCCGCGGGAAGGGGCCGGTAGCCTCCCCCGGGGGCCTAGCTGCCGCGGCGGGGGTCGCCGTGGGCGGTGCCTGGCTGGCGGCGCAGCGGCACGTGGACCATCGGCACCCGGTTGTCCATCCAGCCCAGCCCCTGGTCGTCGGCTGGCGGCGCGGCCGCCGACGGCCACTGCCGGCCGGCGCGGCCCGCCTCGCCCTGCCTGGGCGGCAGGTCCGCGGCGGTCCGCACGATCAGCTCCGCGGGCAGCAGCACCAGCGCGGTGATCCCCCCGTACCAGGAGTGGCGCAGCTGCACCCTGATGTCGTGCTTGGCGGCGAGCTGGTTGACCACGAAGAAGCCGAGCATCTTGGCCAGGGCGAAGTCGACGTCGGGCGGGCTGGCCAGGCGCTCGTTGACCTTGGCCAGCTGCTCGTCGCTCATGCCGAGCCCCTGGTCCTCGATCTCGAGGAGGTAGCCGGCGGGCAGCGCCTGGCCGGCGACGATCGCCTTGGTGCCGGGGGCCGAGAAGGTCACGGCGTTCTCGATCAGCTCGGCGAGCAGGTGCATCACGTCGGCGGCGGCGTGGCCGGCGAGCTCGACCTGGTCGACCGGGACCACGTCCACCCGGGTGTGCTCCTTGACCTCGCTGACCGCGGCGCGGACGACCTCGGCGAGCGCGACCGGGCCACGCCAGCGGCGGGCCGGTTCCGAGCCGGAGAGGATGATCAGGTTCTCGGCGTTGCGGCGCATGCGGGTCGCCAGGTGGTCCAGCTCGGCGAGGCCGGCGTGCACGTCGGTCCCGGCGCCGCGGCCGGCGACCTCGTCGATGATCTCCAGCTGCCGCTCGATCAGGCTCTGGCTGCGGCGGGCCAGGTTGAGGAACATCTCGCCGACGCTGCGGCGCAGCCCCGCCTCCCGGCCGGCGACCTGGACCGCCACCCGGTGCACGGTGTTGAACGCCTGCGCCAGCCGGCCGATCTCGTCCCTGGAGCGGGCCTCGATCGGCGGGGCCGCCTCGCTGGCCAGGTCGACCTCCTCGCCGTCCTCCAGCCGCTGGACGACCCCGGGCAGCCGCCCGGCGGTGTCGACCGCGGCCTCCTCGACGCGGCCCAGGGGGCGGATCAGCGAGCGGGCGGTGACCAGCGCCAGCACCACCGCCAGCGCCAGCGTGCCGGCCAGCAGCAGGCTGGACAGCAGCGCCCGCCGGTCGGCGTTGCGCCCGATCTCCCCGCTGATGGCGATCACGTCGGCGCTGAGCCGCTGCTCGACCTCCCGGAGCCGGTCCTGCTTGACGGTGGTGTCGGCGAACCAGAGCTGCGGGTCGACGCCGAGCTTGGGGGTGCGTTCACCGCCGAGGGCCTTGCCGACGGCCTCCTCGGCCCGCGCGACCTCGGCGCCCGCCCTGGTGTCCTCCAGGAACTCGTGCTGCTCGGGGGTGGCGGCGTTGTCGAACTGGGCGGTGTAGATCTGCTCGGCGGCGACCAGCGAGGTGAACTTGCCGTACTCGCCGCCGACGAACTTGCCGGCGGCGAAGACGTTCTGCAGCAGGCCGCGCTGCAGGTCGGCGAAGTCCTTGGCCCTGGCCAGCGCGATCGAGGCCGCCACCGCCTTGAGCAGCCGCTCGTCGTCGGCGCGCGGGGCGATCTCGGTGTTGATGTCGAGCAGGTCGTTGATGGTGTCGGTGTACTGCTCCAGCGCCTTGCCCGGGGTGTTGAGCGGGCCGTGCCCGTGGGTGGTCGCCCCGGCGACGTCGTGCTCGCCCTCCTCCTCGTGCAGCTCGATGCCCGGCTCCACCGCGAGCTCCTTCGGGTCGATCGGGGCGCGGTCGATCGCCTGCCGCTGCTCGCCGAGGCGGCCCAGCTCGCTGAGGCCGTACTGGATCTTCTCGTCCAGCAGCCGGTCGTCGCCCTTGAGCCGCTCCGCGCTGGCGCGGTACTGGGCGGCGACCCGGTCGACGGTGCGGCGCTGCGCGGCCAGGGAGGTGCGCCACTGGCGGCGGTTGCTGTCGATGTAGGCGAGCGACAGGCTGCGCTCGCCCTGCAGCTCGTGGACCAGTGGGGCGAGCCCGGCGGCCAGGCGGGCGAAGGCGTTGCTCCGGGCGGCGCGGTCGCTCTCGGCCTGGTTGGAGCGGATGCCCACCAGCGCGAGGACCGCCAGGACGAGCAATGGGCCGATCAGGGTGACGATGAGCTTCGAGCGAATCGGGATATTCCGCAACATACGCCGCACCTACGTACCGAGTGGGGAGGGCGGTCGGGAAGCTACCGCCTCCCGAATCCCACCGCAATGGGTGAATTTGCCGATCATCCCCAGGTCGGCGGAAAATCCCCCGTCCTGCCGTTCCGGCGCCGTGTGAACTAGGCGGGCTGGTGCAGATGCCGGGTCCGTCGGCCGGCGCCGCTGCGGTACAACACGGACGTTGCCGCAGAGTTGGTCCCAGGGGGTCATGCCTAAGTGCAAGCCCATCGTCAACGCCGTCGCCCGCTGGCCGGGGTCCTCGTCCTGGCGGTCCTGCTCGGGCTGGTCGCCAGCCCGGCCGCCGCGGTCAACGTGCCCCACTCCGTGGTGGTCAGCGCCGACCCGGCCAACAACACCCCGAACGTGCTCGACGGGCAGGTCAAGGCGATCGTCCAGGTCGGCAACCGGATGGTCGTCGGTGGCAGCTTCACCCAGGTCCGCAGGGGTGGCGGCCCAATCCTCGCCCGCAGCAGCATCTTCGCGTTCGACCCCGCCAACGGGAACGTCGACGCCGCCTTCGTGCCCAGCCTCAACGGGTCCGTCAACGCCCTCGCGCCCGCCTCCGACGGCCAGTCGGTGTTCGTCGGCGGCACCTTCACCACCGCCAACGGGGCCACCGTCAACCGGCTGACCAAGCTGAGCGTCGCCAACGGGCAGCGGGTGACGGCGTTCTCGGCCAACGCCTCCGGCCAGGTCCGTGACCTGGCGCTGCGGGGCGGCCGCCTGTTCGTCGGCGGCGACTTCGGCACCATCAAGGGCCAGGCCCGCGGCAGGCTCGCGGCCGTCGACGAGACCAGCGGCAACGTCGACCCGAGCCTGAACCTGCCGTTCAGCGGCACCCACAACGGCGGCGTCACCAACGTCTACAAGCTCGACGTCAACCCCGCCGGCACCAGGCTGATCGCCATCGGGAACTTCACCGCCGTCGGCGGCGTCGCCCGGCGGCAGGCGGCCCTGCTCGACGTCACCGCCGGCCGCCCGGCGACGGTCGCGAACTGGCAGACCGACCGCTACTCGGCGGCCTGCGCCAGCGTGTTCAACACCTACATGCGCGACGTGGACTTCTCACCCGACGGGTCGTGGTTCGTGATCGTCTCCACCGGCGCCTTCCGGGCGGGCACGCTGTGCGACACCGCCGCCCGCTGGGAGACCGCCGCGACCGGCAGCGCGCTGCAGCCGACCTGGGTGAGCTACACCGGCGGCGACACGCTCTACAGCGTGGCGATCACCGGCACCGCCGTCTACGTCGGCGGCCACCAGCGCTGGCACAACAACCCGTTCCGCGGCGACGCCCCCGGCGCCGGCGCGGTGCCGCGCGAGGGCATCGCCGCCCTCGACCCGGTCAACGGCCTGCCGTTCTCCTGGAACCCGGGCCGGACCCGCGGGGTGGGCGTCTTCGCCCTCTACGCCACCGCGCAGGGGCTGTGGGTCGGCAGCGACACCGAGCAGCTCGGCGGCGAGTTCCACGCCCGGCTGGGCATGTTCCCGACCGCCGGCGGCGCGGCCCCGCCGCAGCAGCGCATCGGCACCCTGCCCGGCGACCTGTACCGGCTCGGCGCCGACGGCAGCCTGGTCCGCCGCAGCTTCGACGGCACCGGCTTCGGCCCCCCGACGACCGTCAACACGGGCGTGAACTGGGCGCAGGCGCGCGGCGCGTCCATGGCCAGCGGCCGGCTGTTCGCCGGCTGGTCGGACAACAACCTCAACGTCCGCAGCTTCGACGGCAGCACGGTGGGGGCCGCCGGCAACCTCAACCTGTTCGGCCTCAACGGCGGCGCCACCGGCGCCAACTTCCCGGTGTCGAGCGTGACCGGGATGTTCTTCGACCCGGCGCTCGGCCGCCTCTACTACACCGTCAACGGCGACAACCGGCTGCTGTGGCGGGGCTTCGAGTTCGAGAGCGGCATCGTGGGCGCGGAGGTGTTCGTGGCCGCCGCCGGCGGCTTTGGCAGCGTCCGCGGCATGACCATGGCCGGCGGCAACCTCTACCTCGCCAACGCCGCCGGCACGCTGTCGCGGATCGCCTTCTCGGGCGGCGTGCCGCAGGGCGCGGCGACGCCGATCAGCGGTCCCGCCATCGACGGGATCGACTGGGCGTCGCAGGGGCTGTTCGTGCTCGCCACCTGAGCGCCTGCAGCCCCGCGCGTGGGAAGGCCGGGCCGGTTCCCCGGCCTTCTCGCGTCTCCTGGTCAGGGCGGGTCGAGCCTGCGGCTGCGGACGCCCTCCTCGATCTCGGCGACGACCGTCTCGAGGACCTTGACCCTGGCGTAGCGCTTGGACTCCGCCTCGACCAGCTGCCAGCGGGCCAGCGTGTGGTCGGTGCGCTCCAGCATGTCCTCGACCGCCCGCTCGTAGTGGGGCCGCTTCTCGCGGTTGCGCCAGTCCTCGGCGGTCAGCTTCCAGCTCTTCAGCGGGTCGGCCTCGCGGCGCTTGAAGCGGGCCAGCTGCTCGCCGTCGGAGATGTGCAGCCACAGCTTGACCAGGATCATGCCCTCCAGGACCAGCGAGCGCTCGAACTCGACGATCTCGGCGTAGCCGCGGGTCCACTGCTCCACGGTGGCCAGCCCCTCGACCCGCTCGACCAGCACGCGGCCGTACCAGGAGCGGTCCAGCACGGCCATGCCGCCCCAGCCGGGCAGGGCGGAGGAGAACCGCAGCAGGAAGTGGTGGCGCTTCTCGTCGAAGGTGGGCGCGGCGAACTGCGCCACCCGCACGTGCCTGGGGTCCAGCGGGGCGACCAGCCGCCGGATGGCGCCGCCCTTGCCGGAGGCGTCCCAGCCCTCGAACAGGACGCAGACCGGCGGCCCGAGCCGGCCGTCGCCGACCAGCCCACCGAGGTTCAGGCGCAGCTCGAGCAGGCGGGCCTGCGCGGCCGCGAGCCGGCTCGCCTCCTCCTCGCGGCTCAACTTCAGGCTCAGGTCGAGCTCGTCCAGGCGCCCCATCGGCCGATCGTGGCAGGGGCGGTGCCCGGCGGCAAGGACCCGGTCAGGCGCGCCGCAGGGCCGACAGGGTGGTGGCGGGGCTGATCGCCTCCTGGTCGACCCGCAGCTCGAGCAGGGAAGGCCGGCCGGCGCCGAGGGCGCGCTCGAACGCGTCGGGGAACGCCTCGGTGGCCTCGACCAGCTCGCCGTGGGCGCCGTAGGCCTCGGCCAGGGCGACGAAGTCGGGGTTGACCAGGTCGGTGCCGACCACCCGCCCGGGGTAGGCACGCTCCTGGTGCATGCGGATGGTCCCGTACATGCGGTTGTCGACCACCAGCACGACCACGTCGAGGCGGTGCTGGACGGCGGTGGCCAGCTCCTGGCCGGTCATCAGGAAGTCGCCGTCGCCGGCGACCGCGACCACGGTGCGCCTGGGGTGGACCAGCTTGGCCGCCAGCGCCGCCGGCAGCCCGAAGCCCATCGAGCCGCTCTTGGGCGCCAGCTGCGTGCCTGCCCGGCGGAACTGGAAGTAGCGCTGCACCCAGCCGGTGTAGTTGCCGGCCCCGCTGGCCACGATCGCGTCGTCGGGCAGGCGCCGGCGCAGCATCACCATCACCTGCCCGAGGTCGACCCGGCCCGGCGCCGGCCACGGCCGCACCCAGGCCAGGTAGTTGCCGCGGGCCGCCTCCGTCCAGGACGCCCACGCCCTGCCGGGGACCGGCGGCAGCCCGCGCAGCGCCGCCACGAACGGCGCCACCGCCGCGTTCACCGCCAGGTCGGGCTGGTACAGCCGGCCGAGCTCCTCGACGCCCGGGTGGACGTGGACCAGGCGCTGGTGGGGGACGGGCACCTCCAGCAGGCGGTAGCCGCCGGTGGTGACCTCGCCGAGCCTCGCGCCGACCACCAGCAGCAGGTCGGCCGCGCGGACCCGCTCGCCGAGCGCCGGGTTGGCCCCCACGCCCAGGTCGCCCACGTAGCTGGGGGAGCGGTTGTCGAGCACGTCGTGGGAGCGGAACGACGCCGCCACCGGCAGCCGGCTCGCCTCGGCCACCGTCCGCAGGGCGCCGGCGGCCGCGTCGGTCCAGCCGGGGCCGCCGGCGACCACCAGGGGCCGCCGCGCCCCGCCGAGCAGCTCGCGCAGCCGCGCCAGGTCGCCGGGGGCCGGGTGGGGGGCGACCGGGCGCGCCGGGCGCGCGTCGGCGACCCTGGCCGCCTCGGCGAGCACGTCCTCCGGCAGGGCGAGCACCACCGGACCGGGCCGCCCGGAGACGGCCACCTGCACGCCGCGGGCGAGCAGCTCCGGCAGGCGCGCCGGGTCGCCCGCCTCCGCCGCCCACTTGGCCATCGGCGCGAACACCGCCGGGACGTCCAGCTCCTGGAACGCCTCGCGGCCCCGCTCGCCGCGGCCGACCTGGCCGACCAGCAGCAGCATCGGCGCCGAGTCCTGCGCGGCGGTGTGCACCCCGACGCTGGCCTGGGCCGCCCCGGGGCCGCGGGAGGCCAGGCACACGCCCGGGCGGCCGGTGAGCTTGCCGTAGGCGACGGCCATGTTGGCCGCGGCGGCCTCGTGGCGGCAGGTCACCAGCCGCACCGGCGCGTCGTGGAGGGCGTCCAGCACCGCCAGGAAGCTCTCGCCGGGGACGCAGAAGGCGGCGTCGATGCCGTTGGCCACCAGCTGGTCGACCACGATCCGCCCGCCGCTGCGGGCCTGGGCCGCGCCGGATGGCTGGGTCTGGGTCATGCCGCCGCCGACGATAGCAGGCACCGGCTGCGGGGACCGGGCGGCCACCCCGGCGGCGTACCACCGGAGCGGTACGGCGCAGGTTGGCTCCGCAGGGTGACGCGGACCAGCGGCGCCCACGCCTAGCGTGGCCACGACGGCTGAGGAGCAACCCGGAGGGATGCCATGGTGACCACGAGCGACCTGCACGCCCGCTCCGGCGTGCCGGCGGCCCCGCCATGGCGGCTGCCGTTCACCGCCGACACCTGGCGGCGCACCGCCTACGTCCTGCTCGCGCTGCCGGTCGGGGTCGTCGCCGCGCCGGTCGCGCTGCTCGGCGGCCACCGGGCCGCGGCGCGCTGGCAGCGGGGCCTCGCCCGCCGGCTGCTGCCGGCCGCCGCCGCCGCGCCGGCGAGCCGTGGCGGCGCCGGGCGGGCGATCGCCCACGCGCTGCTCAGCCTGCCCCTCAACCTGGCCTCGGCGGTGGTGGTGGCCTACGTGTGGACGCTGGTCCTCATGAACCTCGCCTACCCGCTCCGGCCGGGCCTGGGGGAGGGGTACCAGGACGCCTGGGGCGGTCCGACCCTGGCCGGCGCCTGGGCGGTGCACGCCGCCGGCGGGCTGGCCTTGCTGTTCGCCGCCACCTGGATCGTCAGGGGCGCCACCGCGCTGCAGGGCCGGCTCCTGCGGCGGCTGCTCGGCGGGGGCCGGTGACGGCGGCCGGCGGGACCGCCAGGCGGCTACCCTGACGGCGGTGGACGCCGACAGCAGCGACGCCGGCGGAACGGCGACCGGGCGCTTGGCACGGCCCGGGACGCGGCCGCCGTGGCCGCGCCGGGTCGTGCTGGCGTGCGCGCTGGTGGTGCTGGGGCTCGGCACGCTCGACCTCTACCAGCACTACCGGCTGTCGCCGGAGGCGTCGCTGGCGCTCAGCGCCGCCCGCGCGGCGCCCCTGGTGGTGTGCCTGTACCGCCCGCTGGCCGGGTGGTGGCTGGCGCTGGCGGCGTCGGCGCTGACCGCGGTCCTGGCGGACCCGGTGAGCAGCGCCGAGCCGTGGCCCTGGCCGGTGACCAGCGTCTTCGCCATGGTCGTGGTGCTGGTGGTGGTCGGGCTGCAGGCGCCACGGCGGGTGCTCGTCCAGCTGTGGCTGCTGCTCGGCCTCTGCAGCGCCGCCGCCTGGCTGCTGGTCCCGGACCGGCGCGACTGGCGCGGCCTGGCGACCATCGTGGTCGCCTCCGCGGTCGCGCTGCTGCTGGCCGACGCCTGGCGGGGCCGCCGCGAGGCCGGTCGCCTGCTCGCTGCGCAGGAGCAGGTCAGCGAGGCCGAGCGCACCCGGCGGGTGCTGCTCGAGGAGCGCTCGCGGATCGCCAGGGAGCTGCACGACGTCGTCGCCCACCACATGTCGCTGATCGCGATCCAGGCCGAGGCCGCGCCCTACCGCGTCCCCGACCCGCCCGCCGAGCTCAGCCGCAGCTTCGCCGACATCCGCGCCAACGCGCTCCAGGCCCTCGACGAGCTGCGCCGGGTCCTCGGCGTGCTGCGCGCCGGGCGCGACGACGACGGGGCCGCGCCGCAGCCGACCCTGGAGCGGCTCGGCGAGCTGGTCGCGGGCGTGCAGGGCGCCGGCCTGGCGGTCGAGACGCTGGTGGAGGGGACGCCCCGGCCGCTGCCGGCGGGCGTCGAGGTGTCGGCCTACCGCATCCTGCAGGAGGCGCTCAGCAACGCCCTGCGGCACGCCGCCGGCGCCGAGGTCCGGGTGGAGCTCGCCTACGAGCCCGCCGCGCTGCGGGTGCGGGTCGTCAACGGGCCGCCGGCGTCGGCGGCGTCCACGCCGCCGGGTCAGGGCCACGGGCTGCTCGGGATGCGGGAGCGGGCCACCATGCTCGGCGGCGAGCTGACCGTGGGCCCGACCCCGGCGGGCGGCTACGCCGTCACCGCCGTGCTGCCGTTGCCGCCGGGCGGGCGCGCATGACCCCCATCCGGGTGCTGATCGCCGACGACCAGGCGATGGTGCGCGAGGGCCTCTCGGTGCTGCTGGACGCCCAGCCCGACATCGAGGTCGCCGGGCAGGCCAGCGACGGTCGGGACGCCGTCCGCAAGGCCGCCGAGCTGCGGCCCGACGTGGTGCTGATGGACGTGCGCATGCCGGTGCTGAACGGCCTGGAGGCGACCAGGCAGCTCGTCGGCGGGCAGGCCGGCGGCGACGCCGCCCCCAAGGTGCTCATCCTCACCACCTTCGACCTGGACGAGTACGTCTACCAGGCGCTGCGGGCCGGCGCCAGCGGGTTCCTGCTCAAGGACGCCTCCGGGCGGCAGCTGGCCGAGGCGGTGCGGGTGGTCGCCGCCGGCGACGCGCTGCTGGCGCCGTCGGTGACCAGGCGGCTGATCGGCGAGTTCTCCCGCCTCGGCGGGCCAAGGGGCCCGCGCCGGGGACGGGTCGAGGACCTCACCGGGCGCGAGACCGAGGTGCTCGCCCTGGTCGCCCAGGGCCTCTCCAACGCCGAGATCGCCGCGCACCTGGTGGTCGCCGAGCAGACGGTGAAGACCCACGTCAGCCGGGTGCTGACCAAGCTCGGCCTGCGCGACCGCGCCCAGGCGGTGGTGTTCGCCTACGAGGCCGGCCTGGTCCGCGCCGGCGACTAGCAGAACCGCCCGAACCCGCAGCAGCGCCTAGCCGCGCACCAGCTTGCGGTAGGTGACCCGGTGCGGCCTGGCGGCCTCCGCGCCGAGGCGACGGACCTTGTCGGCCTGGTAGTCGGCGAAGTTGCCCTCGAACCAGACCACCTGGCTGTCGCCCTCGAAGGCGAGCACGTGGGTCGCGACCCGGTCCAGGAACCAGCGGTCGTGGCTGACCACCACCGCGCAGCCGGGGAAGTCGAGCAGCGCGCTCTCCAGCGACCGCAGCGTGTCGACGTCCAGGTCGTTGGTGGGCTCGTCCAGCAGCAGGAGGTTGCCGCCCTCGCGCAGGGTGAGCGCCAGGTTCAGCCGGTTGCGCTCGCCGCCGGACAGCACCCCCACCGGCTTCTGCTGGTCGGGCCCCTTGAAGCCGAAGGTGGCCACGTACGCGCGGGTGGGCATCTCGCGGCCGCCGACGCGGAAGTGGTCGAGGCCGCCGGAGACGGCCTCGAACACGGTCCGGTCGCCCTCCAGGCGGGCCCGGTCCTGGTCGACGTAGGCGAGCTTCACCGTCGGGCCGAGCCGCAGCCGCCCGCCGTCGGGCCGCTCGTCGCCGGTGATCATCCGGACCAGGGTGGTCTTGCCGGCGCCGTTGGCGCCGATCACGCCCACGATGCCGCCGCGGGGCAGGCTGAACGACAGGCCGTCGACCAGCAGCCGGTCGCCGTAGCCCTTGCGGAGCCCCTCGGCCTCCACCACCACGTCGCCCAGCCGCGGGCCGGGTGGGACCTGGATCTCGTCGAAGTCGATCGGCCGGTCCCGCTCGGCCTCGGCCGCCAGCTCCTCGTAGCGCCGCAGCCGGGCGCGGCCCTTGTCGTGGCGGCCCCTGGTGCCGGCGCGCACCCAGTCGAGCTCCCGCTGCAGCACCCGCCGGCGGCCGGCGCTCGCGCGCGCCTCGGCCGCCAGCCGCGCCGCCTTGGTCTCCAGGTAGGTCGTGTAGTTGCCCTCGTAGGGGTAGGCGCGGCCGCGGTCCAGCTCCAGGATCCAGCCGGCGACGTTGTCGAGGAAGTAGCGGTCGTGGGTGACCGCCAGCACCGTGCCGGGGTAGGCGGCCAGGTGCTGCTCCAGCCACTGCACGCTCTCGGCGTCCAGGTGGTTGGTCGGCTCGTCCAGCAGCAGCAGGTCGGGGCGGGCGAGCAGCAGCCGGCACAGCGCCACCCGGCGCCGCTCCCCGCCCGACAGGGTGGCCACCTCGGCGTCGCCCGGCGGCAGCCGCAGCGCGTCCATGGCCATGTCGAGCTGGGCGTCGAGGTCCCAGGCGCCGGCCGCCTCGATGGCGTCCTGGACCTTGGCGTACTCGTCGAGGAGCCGCTCCATCTCCTCCGGCCCGGCCTCGCCGAGGCGCTGGCCCAGCTCCTCGAAGCGGCGCAGCAGCGCGCGGGTCGCCGCGACCCCCTCCTCGACGTTGCCCAGCACGTCCTTGGCGGGGTCAAGCCGCGGCTCCTGCAGCAGGATCCCGACCGTGGCCCCCGGCGCCAGCGCCGCCTCGCCGTTGGAGACCGTCTGCAGCCCGGCCATCACCTCCAGCACCGTCGACTTGCCGGCCCCGTTGGGGCCGACCACGCCGATCTTGGCGCCGGGCAGGAACGCCAGGGTCACGTCGTCGAGGACGACCTTGTCGTGGTGCGCCTTGCGCACCCGCTGCATCGCGTAGATGTATCGCGCCACGCGGGGCATTCTACGGGTCGGCCCCACACCCGCGAGGAGGACGCGATGCACCCGGCGCTCGGCGAGGTCGACTGGGACAAGGCAGGGCGGGAGGTCGTCGAGCTGCTGCGCGAGCTGCTGCGCTTCGACACCACCAACCCGCCGGGCAACGAGGCCCCCTGCGTTGCGTTCCTGGCCGAGCGCCTGCGGGCCGACGGGGTGGAGCCGGAGGTGCTGGCGCCGGCGCCCGGCAGGGCCAACCTGGTCGCCCGCGTCCGCGGCGACGGGTCGGCGCCGCCGCTGCTGCTGAACGGGCACGTCGACGTGGTCGCGGCCGAGGCCGACCGCTGGCGGCACCCGCCGTTCGCCGGCGAGGTCCACGACGGCGCCGTCTGGGGCCGCGGCGCGGTCGACATGAAGCACATGGTGGCGATGAGCGCGGTGGTGGTGGGCCTGATGGCGCGGCTGGGGGTGCCGCTGCGCCGCGACCTGCTGCTCGCCGCCGTCGCCGACGAGGAGGCCGGCTGCGCCGCGGGCAGCGCCTGGCTGGTCGACCACCACCCCGACAAGGTCCGCGCCGAGTACGCGCTGGGGGAGGTCGGGGGCGCGACCTTCTACCTCGGCGGCCGGCCCCTGTACCCGATCCAGGTCGCCGAGAAGGGCATCTGCTGGCTGCGGGCCACCGCCACGGGCGCCACCGGCCACGGCAGCATCCCCCGCGACGACAACGCGGTGGTGCGCCTGGCCGAGTTCCTCGCCAGGGTCGGCCGGCGCCGGCTGCCGCTGCACCCCTCCCCGGAGGCGCGCCGCTTCGTCGAGGCGCTGGCCGCCGTCCAGGGCCGCGCCGGCCGGACGGTGCTGCCGCTGCTGCTGCGGCCGCGCTGGTCCGGCCTGGTGGCCGACCGGGCGGTCCGCGACCGCGGCGCGGCCCGGGTGCTGAACGCGGTGCTCCGCAACACCGCCACCCCGACGGTGGTGCACGCCGGCCACAAGACCAACGTGATCCCGGGGCGGGCCGAGGCCGAGCTGGACGGCCGCATCGCGGTCGGCTCCAGCGAGGCCGAGCTGCTGGCGGAGCTGCGCAGCCTCGCCGGCCCCGGCATCGAGCTGGAGCTGGTGATGCCCAGCCACCCGCCGACGGTGAGCCCGGTGGGCACCGAGCTGTTCGCGGTCCTCGCCGGGGTGGTGGCCGAGCACCACCCCGGCGCGATGGCCGTGCCGAGCGTCATCCCCGGCTTCACCGACGCCAAGTACTGGTCGCGGCTCGGCACCCACTGCTACGGCTTCGCCCCGGTCCGCCTGGAGCCGGAGGACGGCGACTTCGGCGCGCTGTTCCACGGCGACGACGAGCGGGTCCCGGTCGCCGGGCTCCAGGCGGGCCTGCGCATGCTGGCCGACGCGGTGGCGCGCTGCTGCTACCCGGCTCCCTGACCGGCCGGCCGGCCGGGGATCACCAGACGCCGCCGATCCAGGTGTCGAGGCGGTCCTGCACCTCGCGCAGGCGCTCCACCAGGCTCCTCAGCATGCCCACCGCGATCCTGGGGTTCTCCAGCAGGAACGCCTGGAAGCCTTCGGCGGGGATCCGCAGCGCCTCGACGTGCTCCACCGCCTTGACCGTCGCCTCGCGCCGCTTGCCGGCGAGCACCGCCATCTCGCCGAAGAAGTCGCCCCGCTCCAGCCGGTGGAAGCGCCCACCGACGTCCACCTCGGCGGCGCCCGACACGATCACGTACATCGCGTCGCCCGGGTCCAGCCGTTCGACGATCGCCTGGCCCGCCTCGAACGAGGCCCGCTGCGCGCGGCCGATGACGGCCTCGAGGTCCTGGCGGTCGAGCCCCGCGAACAGGGGCGTGCGCTCCAGGGCCGTGATCGCCACCGTCGTGTCGCTCATGGAGTCCCTCCGGGCCGCTCGGCTCCCCGCTCCGCGGGAGCCTAGGGCACGGTGGTGGAGGTGTACAGGCCATGGCCGGGGGCACGCCTCAGGAGCGGGCCTCCAGCAGCCGCACCGGGCGGGCGATCCCCTTGAGCGCCAGCTCCCCGAGGTCGACGAAGGCCACGCCGGGGGGCGACACCGACCGGACCACGCTCTCGCTGACCAGGACCTGCCCGGCGGCGGCGCTGGCGGCGATGCGGGCGGCCAGGTTGACGGTGCGGCCGAAGTAGTCGCCGCCCTGGACCACCACCGGCCCGGCCGCCACCCCGACGTGCGCCGGCGGCAGCCCGGCACGCGGGACCTCCTCCACCATGCGCAGCGCCGCCAGCACCGCCCCCGCCGGCTCCCGGAACCAGGCCATCACCCCGTCGCCGAGCCACTTCACCGGCACGCCGCCGTGCTCGCGCGCGGCCCGGTCGACCAGGGTGGCCAGGGCCTCGGCCAGCGCCGCGGCGGCCGCGTCGCCCTGCTCCTCGGTGAGCCGGGTGTAGCCCACCAGGTCCAGGAAGCACACCGCCGGGACCCGCTCTGGCCTGGCGCGGACGCCGGCCTCGTCCAGCGCGCCCTCGACGTGCTCCACCAGGTGCCCGATCCAGGCCAGTTCCTGCTGGCGGCGGTAGACGGCCAGCAGCGCCTGGTCGACCAGCGGGTTGAACTGGCCGGCGAGCTGGGAGGCGAACTCCATGGCCTGCCGCTGGTCGGCGCCGGCCTCCAGCACCGGCAGCTCGAAGCGCGCGTGGTAGGCCTGGTTCTCGACCGCGGCGACCATGCGCATGCCCTCCGCGTAGGTGCGGCCGATCCGGGCCAGCCACGCCCGGTCCAGGACGCCGCTGGAGTGGACCAGCTGCAGCAGCGGCAGCAGCTCCAGCTCGTCCTCGCGCATCGGCTCGTCGGGGCCCATGCGGGCGAACCCCATCGACTCCAGGGCGCCGCCGAGCAGCTCCAGCGGCACCCCGGCCTGCTGGCTCACCTGCCGGTAGGTCCGCGCCGAGCGCACCGCCCAGCGCCGGTACGGGAGGGCCTCCAGGAAGGCGAGCGACAGCCGGCCCGCCCGGATGGTCGCGCCGATCCCCTCCATCGGGAGGCCGGCCTGCTCGCACGCGGTGGCCAGGCGCACCTTCTGGACGTCGGTCGGGCGGAACGGGCCGGTGCCGTCGCGGGCCTCCAGCACGCCGAGGGCGACCATGCGGTCGACCTCGGCCCGCGTCACGCCCGCCAGGTCGGCCAGCTGGGACGCCGACAGCGCGACCGTCTCCCGCTCCACGCCGTCGCCCATGCCAGGCGCTAGCCGGGACGGTTGGCCAGGGCCTTGGCGGCCATCGTGAGGTACTCCAGCAGCGGCGCCGCGAGCTCGGCGGGCAGCTCGAGGTCCTCGACGGCGGCGGTCATGTGCCGCAGCCAGGCGTCCCGCTCGGCCGGCCCGATGGCGAAGCGGGCGTGCCGCATGCGCAGCGCCGGGTGGCCGCGCCGCTCGCCGTAGGTGTTCGGCCCGCCCCAGTACTGCATCAGGAACAGGCGCAGCCGCTCCTCGGCCCCGGAGAGGTCCTCCTCGGGGTAGACCGCGCGCAGCACCGGGTCGGCGGCGACCCGGCGGTAGAACCCGGCGACCAGGCGCCGGAAGGTCGGCTCGCCGCCGACCGCCTCGTAGAACGTCATCGTCTCCGGCATGCCCCCATGATGCGCCATCGCGTTGCCGATCCGCCGGCCTGCCGTCACAGTGACCGCATGGACCAGCAAGGTCGGCAGCCGACCGCGAGCTTCCTGATGGACATGGACGGCGTGCTGGTGCACGAGGACAACCTGATCCCCGGCGCCGACCGCTTCGTCAAGGCGCTGGCGGTGGCCGGGATCCCGTTCCTGGTGCTGACCAACAACTCCATCTACACCCGGCGCGACCTGGCGGCCCGGCTGGCCCGCACCGGCCTCGAGGTGCCGCCCGAGGCGCTGTGGACCTCCGCGCTGGCCACCGCGCAGTTCCTGGACGGCCAGCGGCCGGAGGGGACCGCCTTCGTGGTCGGCGAGGCCGGGCTCACCACCGCCCTGCACGACGTCGGCTACGTGCTGAGCGACCGCGACCCCGAGTACGTGGTCCTCGGCGAGACCCGCACCTACAGCTTCGAGGCGATCGCCAAGGCGATCCGGCTGGTGGCGGCCGGGGCGCGCTTCATCGCCACCAACCCGGACGTGACCGGGCCCTCGCCGCAGGGGGTGCTGCCGGCCACCGGCGCGGTGGCCGCCCTGGTGACCAAGGCGACCGGGGTGCAGCCCTACTTCGTGGGCAAGCCGAACCCGCTGATGATGCGCTCGGCGCTGCGCGAGATCGACGCCCACTCCGAGTCCACCGTGATGATCGGCGACCGCATGGACACCGACATCGTCGCGGGGCTGGAGGCGGGCATGGAGACCGTGCTGGTGCTGACCGGCATCTCCACCCGGGCCGACGCCGAGCGGTTCGCCTACCGGCCGACGCGGATCGTGCCGTCGGTGGCCGACCTGGAGGTCGACATCGGCGCCGGCGGCCTCGGCTGACCCTCCCCGCCGCGTTTCAGGTCTCCGCCTGCGGGGCAACGACCTGGGACGGAGCGGACGGGAGAGGCGACCATGGCCGAGCTGCGAGCTCCCCAGGGCGCGGGGACGGCCGACGCCGGGACCGAGGCGCTGCTGGCGGAGTACGAGCAGGAGCAGCCGGCCCGCCGCCTGAGCGGCCTGCCGCGGCTGCTGGTGTCCGCCGCCGGGGTCGCGCTGTCGTGCTACGCCATCCTGTGGGTGCTGGACCCCCAGCCGGCCCAGCGCTACCGGATGACCTTCCTGGCGGTCGCCCTCGGCATGACCTTCCTGGTGTACCGGCCGTGGCCGCGCCGCCGGCGGCGGGCGCCGCCCACCGAACCGTCCGGCGACCGCGACGACCACGGCGGCGGCCGCGAGGAGCCGGGTGGGCCGCCGGACAACCCCGGCGTGCTGGACTGGGCGCTGGCCGCCGCCGCCGTGGCGGCGATCGCCTGGCCGCTGCTGGACTTCGACGAGTTCGTCCGCCGCGCCGTGCGGCCGACCCCCAGCGACGTCGCCCTCGGGGCCGCCGCGATCCTGCTGGTGCTGGAGGCGACCCGCCGCACGGTCGGCTGGGTCCTGCCGGCGGTGTGCCTGGCGTTCCTGGCCTACGCCTACTACGGCAACCTGATCCCGGTCGGGTACTCGCTGGGCCACGTCGGCTACGACGTGGACCGGCTCGTCGGCCAGACGTTCATGGGCGTGGAGGGCATCTTCGGGGTGCCGCTGGACGTGGCCGCGACCTACATCGTGCTGTTCACCATCTACGGCGCGGTGCTGGAGTACTCCGGCGCCGGCCGCTACTTCATCGACGTGAGCTTCGCCGCCTTCGGCAGGTCGGCGGCGGCGCCGGCGCGCACCGTGACCCTGGCCGGGTTCCTGCTCGGCACCGTGTCCGGGTCCGGGGTGGCCACCACCGTCACCCTCGGGTCGGTGGCCTGGCCGGTGCTGCGCCGCGCCGGCTACCCGCGTGACCAGGGCGGCGGGGTGCTCGCCGCCGCCGGCATCGGCGCGATCCTGTCGCCCCCGACCCTCGGCGCGGCCGCGTTCATCATCGCCGAGTTCCTCAACGTCAGCTACCTGCAGGTGCTGCTGTTCGCGACCATCCCGACGGTGCTGTACTACCTCGGCGTCATCCTCGCCATCGAGGCCGACTCGCGGCGCCTGCGGACCCGCGCGGTGGCGGTGGAGGCCCCGCCGCTCGGCCACCTCCTGTGGCGCTGGGGCTACCACTTCAGCTCGCTGTTCCTGATCGTGGTCCTGATGGCGTTCGGCCTGTCGCCGTTCCGGGCGGTGCTGTACGCCACCGTCGCCGCCTTCCTGCTGTCGTTCCTGGACCGGTCGACCTGGATGACGCCACGGCGGGTGTGGGACGCGCTGGCGGCGGGCGCCATCGGGGTGCTGCCGGTGGCGGCGACCACCGCGGCGGCCGGGATCATCGTCGCGGTCGTCACCCTGACCGGGCTCGGGCTCAAGGTCAGCTCGATCATCGTCGACCTGGCCGCCGGCCGGCTGCTGCTGGCGGCGCTGTACTCGGCGGTGGCGGTGCTGGTGCTCGGCCTGGCGGTGCCGGTGACCGCGTCGTTCATCATCGCCGCGGTCATCATCGGCCCCGCCCTGACCACCCTGGGCGTCGAGCCGTTCGCGGCCTACATGTTCATCTTCTACTACGCGGTCCTGTCGGAGGTGAGCCCGCCGACGGCGCTGTCGGCGGTGGCCGCCGCGGCGATCACCGGCGGCAACCCGTTCCGCACCATGCTGCTCACCTGGCGCTACACCCTGCCGGCGTTCCTGGTGCCGTTCGCGTTCGTGCTCTCGCCACGCGGCGAGGCGCTGCTGCTGGAGGGGCCGGCGGCCGAGGTGCTGCTCGCCCTGGCCGCCTCGGCGGTCGCGGTGGCCGCGCTGGCGGTCGCCACCGGCGGCTGGCTGGCCGGACCGGCCGGCTGGCCGGTCCGCGTGCTGGCCGGCGGCGCCGCCCTGCTCCTGCTCTACCTGGAACCCCGCGCCATCGGCGCCGGGCTCGTCCTGGCCGCGCTGGCGGTCGCGGTCCAGCTGCTGGCACGGCCACGCCGGGCCGCCGAGCCCGGCGGCGCGGCCACGCCGGACGACACCGTCGAGGTAAGGAGGCAATCATGAGAAGCTGGCGGCGCTGGACCGTCCCCGTCCTGGTCGCCCTGGTCGCGCTCGCCGGCTGCGGCGGTGGTGGCGGCGGGGGCGGCGCGGACTCCCGGCGGCTGTCGATCGCGACCGGCGGCACCGGCGGGGTCTACTTCGTCTACGGCGGCGGGCTGGCCAAGCTGATCACCTCGTCGCTGGAGGGCTACGAGGCGACCGCCGAGGTCACCTCCGCGTCGGTCGACAACATGACCCTGATCGCCGACGAGAAGACCGCGCTGGCGTTCACGCTGGCCGACACCGCCAGCGACGCGGTGCAGGGCCGCGAATCGTTCAAGGAGCAGGTGCCCGCGCAGGCCCTGGCCCGCCTCTACACCAACTACACCCAGGTGGTCACCACCGCGGGCGCCGGCATCGAGCGGATCGACGACCTCAAGGGCAAGCGCGTGTCGGTCGGCGCGCCCAACTCCGGCACCGAGGTGATCGCCCTGCGCGTGCTGGAGGCGGCCGGGCTCGACCCGCAGGCCGACGTCCGCCGCCAGCAGCTCGGCGTGGCCGAGTCGGTGCAGGCGGTGAAGGACGGCTCGCTGGACGCGTTCTTCTGGTCGGGCGGGCTGCCCACCGGCGCGGTCACCGACCTGGCCACCAGCCGCAAGATCGCCCTGCTGCCGACCGACGAGTACGTGCAGCCGCTGCGCAGCCGCTACGGCGAGGCCTACTCCAAGACCACCATCGAGGGCGGTGTCTACAAGGGCGTCGGCGAGGGCGTGGCGGTCATCGGGGTGCCGAACTACCTGGTGGTCAACCGCTCGATGAGCGAGGACCTCGCCTACCAGCTCACCAAGCTGCTGTTCGAGCAGAAGCCCGAGCTGGTCAAGGTCCACCCGGAGGCCAACAACCTGGACCTGACCACCGCCCAGGAGGTCGCGCCGCTGGAGCTGCACCCCGGCGCCCGCCGCTACTACCAGGAGGCGGGCGGCTAGCGGTGCGCCGGCGCGTCCTGCTGCCGGCGGCGCTGCTCGCGCTGGCGGCCGCGGTCGCGCTGCTGCCGCAGCGGGCGGTGGTGACCGTCGACGCCGCCGACGGCCGGCGGGTCGCCGCCGCGGCCCTGCCGGCGTCGGGCGGCTTCGCGCTGCGCTACCGCCACTCCTACTACGGCGCCGAGGCGGCCGAGTGGTTCCAGGCCGCCCCCGACGGCGGCTTCCGCCTGGTCGCGGTCGGCTCGCCCAGCCAGGCCGTGCTCGACTACTACGGCCTGGCCGGGCGGGTGCGCCGCGACGGCGGCTGGCTGCGGCTGGAGCTGGGGGAGCCGCAGGGCTTCCGGCGGCTGCCGGTCATCGCCACCGGCCTCGGCCGCCGCACCCTGGTGGTGGGCGCCGCGGCGACGCCGCTGGCGGCGCCCGGCGGCGGGCCGGCGCACCTGGTGATCGGCGTGGAGCGCCGCCCGTGGCTGCTCGACGAGGTCGACCGGCGCCTGTGACGGCCGCCCGGACCCCGCTGAACCGATCGATCGCGCAAAATCGGGGGATGTACGCAGCCCCACCGGACTGGTTATCTTTAACTATGTCGATCGCCCCCCCGCTGACTCCGTTCGAGGAGCTGCGGAGCCTCTTCGCCGACCGGTACCCGGCGGGCGATCCGCTCGACCTGGAGGCCGGCACGGTCGTCGTGCTGCCCTCGCTCAGCTTCCCCGCCGCCGAGCTGCGCAAGATCGTCGGCATCGGCTACTACGAGGAACGGCTGCTGTTCCTGCTGCTGCTGCTGCGCCGGCCGGAGGTGCGGATCGTCTACCTCACCTCGATGCCGGTCGAGGAGGCGGTCGTCCAGTACTACCTCGACTTCCTGCCCGACCCCGTCGGGGCCAGGGAGCGCCTGTACCTGCTGGCCGCCGGCGACCCGGAGCCCCTGGCGCTCACCGCCAAGCTGCTGGACCGGCCCGACCTGCTCGACCGGGTCCGGGAGCTGGCGGGCGGGCCGGGCCAGGCGTTCGTGCTGCCGTTCAACGTCACCCGCTTCGAGCAGGAGCTGGCCGAGCGGCTCGGGCTGCCGCTGTACGGGCCGCCGGCGTCGCTGGCCGGCCTCGGCTCCAAGACCGGCTCGCGCCGGGTCGCCCGCCTGGCGGGCGTGCCGGTGCTGGACGGCGCCGAGGACCTGCGCTCGGTCGGCGCGGTCGAGGCCGCCACCCGCCGCCTGGCCGAGCGCGCGGCGCCGCCGGAGGCGGTGGTGATCAAGCTCAACGACGGCTTCTCCGGGCAGGGCAACGCCGTGGTCCGCCTCGGCGGCCTGGACGGGTCGCTGCTCGACTCGCCGGTGGTGTTCTGCTCCGAGGAGGAGTCCTGGCCGTCGTTCGCCGCCAAGATCGGCGAGGGCGGCGCGGTGGTGGAGGAGCTGCTGGCCGCCCCCGGGATGGTCTCGCCCAGCGTGCAGCTCCGCATCCTGCCCGGCGGCGTCCCGCTGCTGCTCTCCACCCACAGCCAGGTGCTCGGCGGCCCCAACCGGCAGGTCTACCTGGGCTGCCGCTTCCCGGCCGACCCCGCCTACCGGACCGAGATCCGCGCCGCCGCCGAGCGGGTCGCCAGGGTGCTGGCCGCGCGCGGGGTGATCGGCTACTTCGGGGTCGACTTCTTCGTCGTGCCCGACGGCCACCGGCAGCGGGTCTACCTGGCCGAGATCAACCTGCGGGTCGGCGGCACCACCCACCCCTTCGGCATGGCGGTCCTGGCCACCGAGGGCCGCTACGACGCGGCCAGCGGCCACCTGGTCGCCGCCGGCGGCGCCAAGTCGTACCTGGCCACCGACAACCTCAAGTCCGCGCGGCTGGTGGGGTGCCGGCCCGGTGACGTCATCGACGAGGTCGCCCGCCGCGGCCTGGCCTACGACCACCGCCACCGCAGCGGCGCCACCCTGCACCTGCTCGGCGCGCTGCGGGAGCACGGCAAGATGGGCGTGACCTGCATCGGCGACACCCCGGAGCACGCCGAGCTGCTGTACCGGGAGGTCGTCGGCGCGCTGCTCTGAACGGCCCGGGCGGTTCGGCTGTCCTCCCGTGGGAGCGGGTGCTAGCGTGGCAGCCCCAGCAGCCGAGCGCGGGAGGAGCCGCCATGAACGACGGCACCACACACCTCGATGACGAGGACATCGTCACCACCTGGCGTCCGGACGCGACCAGCGGCGCGCCGTCGCCGACGGCGACGGTCACCGACCCGCAGGACGCCGACGGCACCGACACCACCGACGGGGTCGACGGCGACGGCACCGACGGCGTGGACGGCGACAGCGGCGACACCGGCGGCACCGACAGCGGCGACACGGGCGACGATGCCGACGGCACCGACCGATAGCAGCAGCAACGGCGGCGGGGCCGTCGAGCGCTGCGTCGGCGACGCGGCGGCGTTCGTCCGCGACCACTGGGCCAGGGCCCCGCTGCTGCGGCGCGGGGCCGGTCCCGGCGGTTTCGACGACCTGCTGTCGCTGGCCGACGTCGACCGGTTCCTGTCGACCACCTCGCCGCGGACCCCGGCGTTCCGGCTGGTCAAGGATGGCCGGCCGCTGCCGGCGGGGTCCTACACCAAGGCCGGCCGGATCGGCTCGGTGCCGCTGGCCGACCTCGCCGACGTCGGCAAGGTCTACGCCCAGTTCCACGCCGGGGCCACCATCGTGCTGCAGGGCCTGCACCGCTACTGGCCGCCGCTGACCGCCTTCGGCCGCGACCTGGAGCTGTTCCTCACCCACCCGGTGCAGGTCAACGCCTACCTGACCCCGCCGGCGTCGCGTGGCCTCGGCGTCCACCACGACACCCACGACGTGTTCGTGCTCCAGGTCCACGGGCGCAAGCTCTGGCAGGTGTGGGACGCGGCCGTGCCGTTCCCGCTGCCGCACCAGAAGAAGCTCCCGGCGGGCGCGGAGGCGCCCGCCTCGCCGCCCCTGGTCGACGCCGAGCTCGCCCCCGGCGACTGCCTGTACGTGCCGCGCGGCTTCCGGCACGCGGCCCGGACCGCCGCGACCGCCTCGCTGCACCTGACGGTCGGGATGCCGACCCACAACTGGGACGAGCTGCTGCGCGACGTGGTCGAGCTGGCCACCGAGGAGTCCTGGTTCCGCGAGGGCCTGCCGGTGGGCTTCGCCGGCGACCCGGCGGCGCTGTCGGCCAGCCTGGCCGAGCGGGTCGCCGAGCTGCGCCGCTTCCTCGACAAGGTCGACCTCGACCGGGTCGCCGAGCGCGCCGCCCGGCGCTTCTGGGCCAGCCGGGCGCCGCTGCTCCGCGGCCAGCTCCAGCAGCTCCTCGCCCTCGACCGGCTGGACGACGCCACCGTGGTCCGCCGCCGGCGTGGCGTGGTCTGCCGGCTCCAGGCGACCGGCGACCGGCTCACCGTGCTGCTCGGCGACCGGGAGCTGGCCATGCCGGCCGCGCTGGAGCCGGCGATGCGCCAGGTGCTGGCCTCCGGCAGCTTCGCGGTCGCCGACCTGGCACGGCACCTGGACGGGCCCAGCCGGCTGGTGCTGGTCCGCCGGCTGGTCCGGGAAGGGCTGCTGGAGTCCACCGCCGTTGTCGGCTGAGACGCTGCCCTGCGCGTCGCTGTCCCGCGCGCTCGGCGAGCCCCTGCTCGGCACCGCCTCGCAGGTGCGCGGCTGGGTCCTGCTCGAGCAGCCAGGGCCGTGGGGGAGGGAGGCGGTGCTGCAGAGCCGCCTCGACCGCGACCTGGCCGCCGCGCTCGACCGCCACGCCCACGCCGCCCACGCCCGGCTGCTGCTGATCCGCCGCCCGGGGCGGGGCACCGACCGGCCGCGCCGCTGCTTCGTCGCCCACACCGGCCGCGGGGACCGCTGGCTGGAGGCCGCCGTCCTGGACGACCCGGCGAAGCTGCTCGACCTGGACCTCGCCCGGGTGGTGGCCGGGGAGCGGCCCGGCTTCGGCGAACCGGTCACCCTGCCCCTCTACCTGGCCTGCACCAACGGCCGCCACGACCGCTGCTGCGCCACCTACGGCCGCCCGCTGGCGCAGGCGCTGGAGGCCACCGTCGGCGAGCGGGCCTGGGAGTGCTCCCACGTCGGCGGCGACCGGTTCGCCGGCAACCTGGTGTGCCTGCCCGGCGGGGACTACTTCGGTCGGGTCGGCCCGGAGGACGCGCCGCGGGTCGCCGGCCGCTACGAGCGGGGGCTGCTGGACCTGGCGCACTACCGGGGCCGCTGCTCCGACCCCTGGGTGGTGCAGGCGGCCGAGTGGTTCGCGCGCGACCACACCGGCCTGACCGGCCTGGACGAGCTGGTCGCCGCCGGCGCGAGGCGGCTCGACGAGCGGGTGTGGGCGGTGCGCTTCGGCCGCCGCGCCGGCGGCCGGCTGCGGGTGGTGGTGCGCGCGGCCAGGGACGCCGAGCCGCGGCTGCTCACCTGCTCCTCGGCCGAGCCCGAGCCGCCCCTCACCTTCACCCTGCTGGAGCTGCGCGCCGAGGAGGACCGGAGCAGATGAGCGACCGCTATGCCGCCTACGCCAGCCTGCAGCTGGAACGGCCCGCCGAGGGGGTGCTGCGGGTGGTGATGAGCGCCCCGGGGAGGCTGAACGCGGCCGGGCCCGAGATGCACCGCGACCTCGCCGGGATCTGGACCGAGGTCGACCGCGACCCGGAGGTCCGGGCGGTGATCGTCCGCGGCGCCGGCGACGCCTTCTCCGCCGGCGGCGACCTGGACCTGGTCGCCGCCATGGCCGACGACTACGGGGTGCGCATCCGGGTGCTCCGCGAGGCCCGCGACCTGGTCTACAACCTGCTCAACTGCTCCAAGCCGGTGGTCTCGGCGATGGCCGGCCCGGCGGTCGGGGCCGGGCTGGTGGTGGGCCTGCTGGCCGACGTCTCGATCGCGGCGCGCTCGGCGCGCATCATCGACGGCCACACCCGCCTGGGGGTCGCGGCCGGCGACCACGCCGCCATCGTCTGGCCGCTGCTGTGCGGCATGGCCAAGGCCAAGTACCACCTGCTGCTCTGCGAGCCGGTCTCCGGTGAGGAGGCCGAGCGGATCGGGCTGGTGTCGCGCTGCGTCGACGACGCCGAGCTGCACGGGGTCGCCCTGGAGGTCGCCACCAGGCTCGCCGGCGGCTCCCAGAGCGCCATCCGCTGGACCAAGTACGCGCTCAACAACTGGCTGCGCCTGGCCGGCCCGGTGTTCGACACCTCGCTGGCGCTGGAGTTCATGGGCTTCGCCGGCCCGGACGTGCGCGAGGGCATCGCCGCCCGCCGCGAGAAGCGCCCGCCCCGCTTCACCGGCCCGGCGTCGGAGTAGCCGGACCGGCTAGGCGCCGGCGGCCGCCAGCGCGGCGAGGTCCGGCGCCTGCGGCGCCGGGCGGGGATCCGGCCGGCGCACCGCGGCCCGGTCGATCCCCCGCGCGATGATCGCCGGCTGGCGGCCGCCGCCGATGTCCACCACCCAGAGGTCGAACGGCCCCTCGCAGCCGCCCTCGGCCACCAGCACCCGGCGGTTGTCGAGCCAGCCGACGGTGCCGGTCGGCTGCGCCGAGGAGGGCAGCAACGCCCGCCCAGAGCCCCCGTCCAGCCCCGACAGGTCGGCGCGGCGGTCCTGGCAGCCGCCGCCGGTGTCGACCGCCAGCTGCGTGCCCGCCTGGTCCCTCCGGGGCACGATGGCCAGCACGTCGCGCCGGCCGGTCCACGCCGGGGCGAGCCGCTCGGCCGAGGTCAGCGAGTAGACGTCGACCCGGCGGGTGCCGTCGCCCAGCTTCGACCCGAAGTACAGCGCCTTGCCGCCGGCCGAGAACGCCAGCGGCCCGAACCTGGCCTCCTCGCCCGCGACCCGCACCTCGCCGCCGCCGGTGTCGCTGGCGATCCAGACCCCGGCGAGGCCCCCGCGCTGGACCGCGAACGCCAGCGCGCGCCCGGACGGGTGCGCGGCGACCGCCTGGTAGGAGGCGCCCCGCAGCGGGGTCAGCTCGTGCTGCTCGACCGAGCCGAGGGCGGCCAGCTCGAGGTTGAGGCCGCCGGGGGAGACGAACGCCAGCGCGCTGCCGGTCGGCCCCAGCCAGGTCAGCGAGACCGGCTGGATCCCCTGGCCCGGCCGCCAGACCCGGGCGCCGACGCCGCGGACCTCCAGCCCGTCCAGCACCACCCGGTCGCCGCGCGGGCCCCACAGGAACGGCCCCGGCCGGCGCACCTCGAACAGGCACCAGAGCCGGCGGCCGTCGGCGGAGGCCGCCCAGGCCCGGCCCGCGGCCACGAACGCCACCGGCGCGCTGTTGGGGGCGGGGGCGTCGCGGGCGCAGCCGTCGGGGAGCGCTCCGACCGCCGCCGGTCCCGCCGCGGTGTCCGGCGGGCCGCTCAGGGTCGCGCCACGCTGCGAGCAGGCCGCCACGAGCACGACGAGGGCGGCCAGCAGGATGCGGGCCAGGAGCGACCGTCGCACGGGCATGCCGAAGCGTCCTCCCCCAGTTCCGGTCAACTGGTGGTTCGGAGCATGATCCCACCAAGGCGGCATCCGTCGCGAACGCGGGCCGCACGCTGGGTGGTTCGACGGCGCTGCCGGTGGCCGCTGGTGGGCCGGGCGGCCCGGTAGCATGCGCGGATGGGCTCGCTGCGCAGCGCCGTCGACTGGCGGGACGGCCGCCTGGAGGTGGTCGACCAGACGGTGCTGCCGGGCCGGCTGCGCGTGGTCGAGCTGGCCACGGTCGCCGAGGTGGTGGACGCGCTGCGCCGGCTGGTGGTGCGGGGGGCGCCGGCCATCGGCGTGGCCGGCGCCTTCGGGGTGGTGCTGGGCCTGGACCAGGCCGCCCGCGACGGCGGCGTGGACGACGCGCGGGCGGCCCTGCACCGCGCCGCCGGGGAGCTCGTGGCGGCCCGGCCGACCGCGGTGAACCTGCGCTGGGCCGTGCGCCGGGTGGTGGCGGCCGCGGCGGCGGCGGGCAGCGCGGGGGAGCTCCGCCGGCTCGCCCTGGCGGAGGCGCTGCGGATCCTGGAGGAGGACCGTGCCGCCTGCCGCCGCATGGGCGAGGCCGGCCGGGTCGAGCTGGCCGCGCGGCGCCGGCTGCTCACCCACTGCAACACCGGTCGCCTGGCCACCGCCGGGCTCGGCACCGCCCTGGCGGTGGTGTACGCCAAGGCCGCGGCGGGGGAGCCGGTCGAGGTGCTCGCCTCCGAGACCAGGCCACTGCTCCAGGGCGCGCGGCTCACCGCCTGGGAGCTGGCCGACGCCGGCATCCCGGTGACCGTGCTCGCCGACACCGCGGCCGGGGCGGCCCTGGCCGCCGGCCTGGTCGACGGCGTCCTGGTGGGCTGCGACCGGGTCGCGCGCAACGGCGACACCGCCAACAAGATCGGCACCTACCCGCTGGCGGTGCTGGCGCACGCCCACCAGGTCCCGTTCTACGTGGTCGGCCCGCTCTCCTCCTTCGACCCGGAGGCGGCCGACGGCTCGCGGATCGTCATCGAGCAGCGCCCGGCCGCCGAGGTCAGCACCCTGGCCGGGAGGCGGGTCGCCCCCGCGTCGGCGGGCGTCTGGAACCCCGCCTTCGACGTCACCCCGGCACGGCTGGTGACCGCGTTCGTCACCGACGCCGGGGTGCTGCGCCCGCCGTTCGAGCGCTCCATCGCGGAGGCCCTGGCCGCCTCCGGCTGATCAGGGCTGGAGCGGGTGGCTCCGCAGCCACGCGGCGGCGACCTGGCCGGGCGGCTGGCCCTCCACCGTCACCTGGCGGTTGAGCTCGACCAGCCCTGCCGTGGTGAGCTGGGCGCTGACCGCGTCCAGCAGGCGGCCCAGCGCCGGCCCGTGGGCGTCCAGGACCGGGCGGCGGACCACCGGGACCACGTTCTCGGCTGGCTGCAGCCCCCGGTCGTCCTTGAGCTGCACCAGGTCCTGGCCCGTCAGGCTGGCGTCGGTGGTCTCGATCATGCCCACCTGGATCTCGCCCGTCTGCAGCGCGGCGGCGGTGACCTGGCGCGACGGCATCGCCTTGAAGCGGGCGAACTCCAGGCCGTAGCGGTCCCGCAGGCCCTTCAGGCAGAGGACCCGCTCCGGGCACTCCGGCGGCCCGCCGAAGGTCAGCCGGCCGGCCAGCGGCAGCAGGTCGCCGATCCGCGCCAGCCGGTGGCGCCGGGAGAGGTCGCCGCTGACGACGAAGGCGTTGCGGTCCTGGGCCGGCGCGAAGGCCCGCACGGCGACCCCGCGGGCGGCGAACGCCTCCACCAGCCTGGCGTGGGTCGCGGCCGCGTCGGCGGTCGCCGCCTGGGCGCCGCCCTCCAGGAAGTTCAGCGCGGTCCCCAGGTACTCCGGCAGCAGGTCGACCTTGCCCTGCTCCAGGGCGGGCTCCACCACCTCGCGGGCGCCGAGCCGCGCCGCCACCTCGACCGGGTACCCCCGCCCGCGGAGCGCCTGCCCGTACAGCTCGGCCAGCAGCTCGCTCTCGGGGAAGTCGAAGGAGGCGACCACCACCGACGGCCGCCGCGGATCCTGCGGCGGCGCGGGGTCGGGCGAGCAACCGGCCGCCAGCGCCGCGGCCAGAACGAGCAGCAGGACCGGGACGGTCGGCGCCACGCCGCCACGACGCATGCCCACACTCCTGTTCCGGGGTGTTCCAGCAGGTTACACTGGCCAGCCGGAGCCGCACCGCGTGGCGAATCATCACCTGCCGGACCGGGGGGAGCTCGTCTGTGGAACCCACGCTGCGGCAGCCACCCACGATCGCCGAGCGGGCACCGGTGCGCCCGGCGCGGGTCCGGCAGTTTGGCCGGCTGCGGCGGCCGTCGGGCGAGGCGCCCCCGCTGCCGCGCTCCCTGCACACCAGCGGCCGCTGGTGGCTGGCGGCCACCACCGTGGTGCTGCTGCTGTGGATCGTGATCGCCAACAACCGGACCACCGGGCTGGTGGTCGTCGGCCTCGACCAGCGAACGGTGGAGCGGCTCGCCGGGATGCGCACCGCCGTGCTGACCGACGTCATGCAGGCCGTGCACGCCCTCGGCTCGCGCTGGACGATCCGCGTCCTGTACTGGGCGACGGTGGCGGTCCTGCTGGTGTTCCGCCGGTTCCGGCACCTGATCGTCTTCCTCGCCACCACCGTGGCGGTGATCGCGTTCACCGGGCTGCTGGCCTACGTGTTCGTGCGGCCGCGCCCGCTGGGCGTCGAGATCCTGGCCGACTGGACCGGCTCCGCGCACCCGGCGCGGCCGGTCGCGGGGCTCACCGCGACGCTGGTCGGCATGCTGTACTCCCTGGTGCCGCAGGGCCGGCTCCGCCAGCTGGGCAAGGTGGCGATCGCCGTGCTGGTCTTCCTGCTGTCGCTGTCGCTGGTGTACCTGGCCGTCAACTCGCCGTCCGACATCGTCATCGGCGCGATCGTCGGGGTGACCTTCCCGCTGGTCGCCTTCCGGCTGCTGGTCCCCAACGAGGTGTTCCCGGTCACCTACCGCCGCGGCCGCAGCGCCCACCTGGACGTCGGCGGCCGCCGCGGCGAGGCCATCCACCACGCCCTCGAGGACCAGCTCGGCCTCAAGGTGGCGGAGGTCAGGCCGTTCGGGCTGGCCGGGTCGGCCGGGTCGACGCCGCTGCGGGTCCGGGTCAAGGGCGACCCGGACACCTGGCTGTTCGCCAAGCTCTACGCCGGCAGCCACCTGCGCGCGGACCGCTGGTACAAGCTGGGCCGGACGCTGCTGTACGGCCGGCTGGAGGACGAGAAGCCGTTCAACACCGTCCGCCGGCTGGTGCAGCAGGAGGACTACGCCCTGCGGCTGCTGTACGGCGCCGGGGTGCGCAGCCCGGAGCCCTTCGGCATCGTCGAGATCACCCCCGAACGCGAGTACATCGTCGTCACCGAGTTCTTCGAGGGCGCGGTCGAGATCGGCGACGCCGAGGTGGACGACGCCATCATCGACGACGGCCTGCGGATCATCCGGCGGCTGTGGGAGGCCGGCCTTGCCCACCGTGACGTCAAGCCGGCCAACCTGCTGGTGCGGGAAGGCCGCGTCCACCTGATCGACGTGTTCTTCGCCGAGGTCCGGCCGAGCCCCTGGCGGCAGGCCGTCGACCTGGCCAACATGATGCTGGTGCTCGCCACCCGTTCCAGCCCGGAGCGGGTCCACGAGCGCGCCAGGCTGCAGTTCCGCGACGACGAGATCGCCGAGGCGTTCGCCGCCACCCGCGGGATCACCATGCCGTCGCAGCTGCGGCGGATGATGCGCGACCAGGGCCGCGACCTGCACGCCGAGTTCGTGCGGCTGCTCCCGGAACGGCGGGCCCCGATCGCCATCCAGCACTGGAGCCTGCGCCGGGTCGGCCTGACGGCCGGGGTGTTGGTCGGCGGCCTGCTCGCGGTCCTGCTGGTGGTGGCCAACCTCAAGTCGGCCGGGCTGCTATGAGGCGCCTGCTGCCGCTCGCCCTGGCCGTGCCGCTGCTGGCCGGGTGCGTGCCGGTCGTCTCCGGCGGCCTGGGACGCGGCAACGTCGAGCAGTCCCGCGAGCCCAGGTGCGAGATCGAGCGCACCGTGAGGGCCCCGCTGCTGGTGCTCATCGCCCAGGCGGTGCCGTCCGCCAGCCAGCTCCCCTGCGTCGACCAGCTGCCGGCCGGCTGGAGCGTGAGCGACATCTTCGTCCGCAACGGCCGGGCGCGGTTCGCGCTCGACTACGACCGCATGATGGGGTTCCACGCGGTCGAGGTGGTGCTGGAACGCACCTGCACCATCGGCAGGGTCACCAGGGTGCCGTCCGACCATCCCGGCACCCAGCGCTACCAGGAGGTGACCGAGCTCCGGCCGGGGGAGCGCTTCCGCGGGGCGATCCACTACCTGTTCCGCGGGGGCTGCGTCACCTACCGGCTGGAGTTCACCGGGGACGAGCAGGCCCGCCCGACCGCCGACGTGGTGCTGGCGCTCGGGTTCGTGAGCCGGGAGGAGGTCGCCGCCGCGGTCTGGCAGTACTCCGACGGCCGGCTGTCGCTGGACCCGCCGGGCGGCGGGGGGTAGCCGATGGCGACCATGCGGATCGGCGACCGGGCCAGGCCGGTCCTCGCCCGCCTGGCGGAACGCGACGCCGGCGAGCCGGGGTGGGCGCTGCCCCGCCACCCCGGCGACGCGGTCAGGCTGGTCGCCGGGCTGGTCGTCCTCGCCGCCAGCACCGCCATGGTCAAGGCCGACCGGGTCGGGGTGCTGGAGACCAACCTGTTCCGGCTGGTCAACGACCTGCCAGGGGCACTGTTCCCGGCGTTCTGGGTGGTCATGCAGGCCGGCAACCTGCTGGTGGCGATGGCGGCGGCCGCGGTCGCGGCGGCCACCCGCCGCTTCTGGCTGGCCGCCAACCTGGCCGCCGCCGCCGGCGGGGTGTGGCTGCTCGCCCTGGCCGTCAAGATGATGGTCGGCCGCGGGCGGCCGCCCGACCTGCTCGACGAGGTCAACGTCCGCGGGGCCGCGGCCGACGGGCTCGGCTACGTCTCCGGGCACGCCGCGGTGGCGGTCGCGGTGGCCACCATCGTCAGCCCCTACCTGAGCAGGCGGTGGCGCCGGGTCGCCTGGACGGTGGCGTTCCTCACCGCCGCGTCGCGCATCTACGTGGGCGCGCACCTGCCGCTCGACGTGGTCGGCGGCGCCGCGCTCGGGTGGACCGTCGGGGCGCTGGTCCACCTGCTGCTCGGCGCTCCCGGTGGCCGCCCGGACGCGGGCACCGCCGCCAAGGCGTTGGCCGGCACCGGGATCGAGGCCGTGACGGTGACGCCGCTGGGCGGGCGCGACGCGCGCCGGGCGGCCCGCTTCCAGGCCGTCACCGCCAACGGCGAGCGGCTGTTCGTCAAGCTGATCCCCGAGGAGCGCCGCGACGCCGACCTCGCCTACCGGGTCTGGCGGATGCTGACCCGCCGCCGCCACGGCGGCGAGCCCGGCCGCGGCCCCACCACCGACCCGGCCGACCAGCAGGTCGAGCGGGAGGCCTACCTCGGCCTGCTGGCCGCCTCCGCGGGGGTGCGGACGCCGCAGGTGGTGCTCGCCGGCAGGTACCGCAGCGGCGCCGGGCTGCTGGTGCAGCGGTTCGTCCCCGGCCGCTCGCTGGAGGAGCGCGGCCCGCTGGAGCTCGACGACCAGACCTTGGCCGCCACCTGGCGGGAGGCCGCCCGGCTGCACCAGGCCGGCATCGCCCACGGCGACCTCGGCAGGCACAGCGTGGTCGTGGACGACGCCGGCCGGGCCTGGCTGGTCGACTTCGACCATGGCAGCGCCGTCGCCTCCGAGCGGGCCCGCCAGGCCGACCTGGTGGAGCTGCTGGTCGGCCTGGCCAGCAGGGTCGGCGCCGAGCGGGCGGTCGCGGGGGCGCTCGCCGCCGTCGGCGCCGAGCGGCTCGCCGGGGCGCTGGCCGCGACCCGCCCCGCGGCGCTCACCAGGGGCGCCCGTGCCGAGTTGCGGGCCCGCCCCGGACTCCTGGACGAGCTGGCTCGTCTGGTCGACCCCAGCCCGGCGGTCCAGCCCCAGCCAGAGCCGGGCTGAGCCCGGGCAGACGCGCCGAATCCGCTTGCGGGGCCGAGGCCTTGGCGATCATGCTCGGCGCATGGAGCACCCGACCGCCGCCGCGCTCGAGGCCGGCCTCGAGCGGGTCCGCCGCGCGCCGGCCGACGGTGGCCGGGTCGACCTGATCGTGCGGCGCCCGGCCGAGGACGCCCGCGAGGTCCTCGAGGAGGGTCGCCTGGCCCTCACCGAGGGGCTGGTGGGCGACAGCTGGCGGGCCCGCCTCGGCGGCCAGGCGACCGACGGGTCGCCAGCCCGTGACCGGCAGGTCACGGTGATGAGCTCCCGCCTCGCCGTACTGGTCGCCGGCCGCGCCGACCGCCGGCAGCTCGCCGGGGACCAGCTGTACGTCGACCTCGACCTGAGCATCGCCAACCTCCCGCCCGGCAGCCGGCTCGCGGTCGGCTCGGCCGTCATCGAGGTCAGCGACAAGCCGCACCGCGGCTGCAAGAAGTTCTCGGAGCGGTTCGGGCTGGACGCGCTCCGGCTGGTCAACTCGGAGGTCGGTCACGAGCTGCGCCTCCGGGGCCTGAACGCCAGGGTCGTCGTCGAGGGCGCGGTCCGGGTCGGCGACGCGGTCCGCAAGCAGCCCGCCTGAGGCCGCTACCCGGGCGGGGAGGTGCCCGGGCGCGGCCAGGAGCGGAACGCGGCCATCAGCTTGCCCATGGTGGCGACGGGGATGGCACCGGGGGCGAGCCGGCCGGCGACCCGGATGGTCACCCGCAGCTGCCGCAGGTAGGCGGTGCAGTCCTCGCAGTCGCGCAGGTGCTCGTCGAAGCGGGCCCGGTCGCCCGGGTCGAGGGCGTCGTCGAGGTAGCTGGTGACCAGCTCGACGACCTCCCGGCAGGTCAGCTCATGCCCGGACACGTGCCCTAGCCCTCCTCGAGATAGTGCTCCAGCGCGCGCCGGACCCGCGAGCGCGCCCGGTGCAGCAGCACCCGCTGGTTTCCCTCGCTGATGCCAAGCAGCGCGCACACCTCCGCCGCCGGCCACCCCTCGACGTCCCGCAGCGTGATCACCGCACGCTGCGCGTCCGCCAGCCCGTCGATCGCCCGCCGCACCACCGCGGCGGTCTCCTTGGAGGCCAGGCGCTCCTCGGGGAGCCCCGCCCAGTCCCGCGGCGGCGTCGCCCAGTGCCCCGCCCAGCGCGCGCCCGGCGGCTCGAACCGCCCCGGCGCCACCGCCGGCTCCTCGGGACCGGCGAGCGCCGAGAACGGCACGCTGCGCCGCTCCCGCTGGCCCCTGGTCTTGGCCGTGTTGACCAGGATGCGGAACATCCAGGTCCGCAGCGAGGAGCGGCCCTCGAAGCGTCCGAGCTGGCGGAGCATGCCCAGCCAGGCGTCCTGGGCGACCTCCTCGGCGACCGCCCGGTCGCCGCCGACGTAGGCCGCCGCCACCCCCACCATGGTGGCGTGGTGGCGCCTGACCAGCGAGGCGAACGCCTCCTCGTCGCCGTCGAGCAGGCGCGCCACCAGCGCCAGGTCGGCGGTGGAGGCCACCGTGGCGGCGCGGGCGCCGGTGGCCGGCACCGTCAGGCCTCGACCTTCTGGCCCTTGCCGATGACCACCACGCCGCCGTCGGAGACCACGAACCGCTCCCGGTCGCGGTCGAGGTCCAGGCCGATCGTGGCGCCCTCGGGGACCTGGACGTTCTTGTCGACGATCGTGTTGCGGACCACCGCGCCCCGGCCCACGTCCACGTCGTGCATCAGCACCGACCCCTCCACCAGCGCGCCGGCGTGGATGCGCACCCCGGGCGACAGGATGGAGCCGCGCACGGTGCCGCCGGACACCACCACCCCGGCGCACACCATCGAGTCGAGCGCCTGGCCGCGGCGGTGGTCCTGGTCGAACACGAACTTGGCCGGCGGCAGGGGCTCGTGCCAGGTCAGGATCGGCCAGCGGCGGTTGTACAGGTTGAACACCGGGTGCACCGAGATCAGGTCCGTGTGCGCCTCGTAGTAGCTGTCGAGGGTGCCGACGTCGCGCCAGTAGCCGCGGTCGCGGTCGGTCGTCCCGGGCACGTCGTTGTCGGCGAAGTCGTAGACCTCCGCCTCGCCGCGCTCCACCATCATCGGGATGATGTTGCCGCCCAGGTCGTGCTTGGAGTCCTCGTCCTTGGCGTCGACGCTGACCGCCTCGATGAGGGTGTCGGCGCGGAACACGTAGTTGCCCATGGACGCGAACACCTGGTCGGGGGCGTCCGGCAGCCCCTTGGCGTCGGTGGGCTTCTCGCGGAAGGCGCTGATCGCCCGGCCGTCGGCGCCGACCTCGATGACGCCGAACTGGTCGGCCTGCCCGATCGGGGCGCGGATGCCGGCCACCGTCACCCCCGCCCCGGAGGCGACGTGCTGCTCCACCATCTGCCGCGGGTCCATCCGGTAGATGTGGTCGGCGCCGAACACGATCACGTACTCGGGCCGCTCGTCGTAGACCAGGTTCAGGCTCTGGAAGATCGCGTCGGCGGAGCCGGCGTACCAGTGCGGGCCGCGCCGCATCTGGGCGGGGACCGGGGTGACGTAGTTGCCCAGCAGCGGCGACATCCGCCAGGTGGTGGCGAGGTGGCGGTCGAGGCTGTGGCTCTTGTACTGGGTCAGCACCACGACCTTGAGGTAGCCGCCGTTGACCAGGTTGGAGAGCACGAAGTCGACCAGCCGGTAGTCGCCGCCGAACGGCACCGCCGGCTTGGCGCGGTCGGCGGTCAGCGGCGCCAGCCGCTTGCCCTCGCCCCCGGCCAGGACCATCGCGAACACGTGCGGGTGCGGCGCCATGCGCCAAGCCTACCCGGGCGCCGCCTTCGCGTCTGCCCTCTGTGACTCGGAACGCTCCGAGCCACCGAACACGCCCGAGCGCGTGGTGGCCAGCCGTGCGGTCGCGCGGATTCCGGTCACGCTGGCGCTCTCGGCTCGCCCGCCTCGACATGAGCTGATGCGTACCAACCGACGCCGTGCTCATCCCATCGGCCGGGTCATGTCAGCTTGGCGCCTCGCGTTTCCCGGCCCAGCAGGGTGACGAGTGCGCCGGCGGTCATGACGACCGCGACGAAGGTGAGCGACCACGCGGTCGCGCCGGTTGTGTCCAGCAGGTAGCCGAACAGGTAGGGGCCGGCGATGGCGGCGGTCTTGCCGACGCCCTCCACCATACCGAAGGCGGTCGAGCGTAGTCGGGTGGGGAACAGCTCGGAGGTGTAGGGGTAGACCGCGCCCCAGGCCCCGAGGTTGAAGAAGCCGACGAAGAACAGGGCGGCGACGTACACGGCGGTGGACTGCGCGAGCGCGAAGGTGAGCGCGCTCATGCCGCCTAGCGCCAGGAAGGTGGCCAGGGTCGGTTTGCGGCCCCACGCCTCGACCAGCCACAGCGAGGCGGCGTAGCCGGGGAACTGGGCGAGTGCCACCAGTGCCAGCAGCACGTAAGCGTTCAGCGTGATCCTTCCCTCGCTGCCCAGCACGCCTGGCAGCCAGATGAACAGGCCGTAGTAGGAGACGTTGAGCGCGATCCACACGAGGACGATGACCACGGAGGTGGCGCGCAGCCGGGGACCCAAGAGTTCCCGCGGCGACGAGCCGGGCTCTTCGGACACGGCGAGGGAGTCGCCGTCGACGGGGTGGCCGGTGATGCCGCCGAGCACGCCGGCGGCCTCGGCCAGTCGGCCACGACGGGCGAGCCAGTAGGGGCTCTCCGGCAGGGCCCGGCGCACCACGGCGGCCAGGAACGCGGGCAGCGCGGCCGCGACGAACAGCCAGCGCCAAGCCCCGTCCAGCCGGTCCAGGAACACCCAGGACAGTCCGATCGCGATCAGCAGGCCGACTGGCCAGAAGAAGTCGAGCAGCACCAGGAATCGACCGCGCCGCTGGGGCGGCAGGTACTCGGCGAGCAGCGAGGGGTCGACGACGAGCATGCCACCAAGGCCGATGCCGGCCAGGAAGCGGAGCGCAAACAGCGATGCCGGCCCCCACGCCAGCGCGGTGAGGGCGGTGAAGGCGCTGTACCAGAGGATGGAGGTCTGGAAGACCCGCCTGCGCCCGAGCTGGTCGGCTACCCGGCCAAGCAGCAGGCTGCCGACCAGTGACCCGGCCAGCGCGGAGGCGCCGATCCAGCCCAGCCAGGTCGCAGACAGGTCCCAGATGGACCCGAACAGCGGCAGCGTGAACCCGATCAGCAGGATCTCCATCGCCACGAACGTCCAGGCGATGCCGGTGATGGCCACGGCCCTGCGGTGGAAGGGTGTGAAGCCGGCGGCGCCAAGGACCTCTTCGACATCGAGGCGTCGGGTTGCGGAGGGCGGGAGCACTGGCATGAGGCGCATCCGATCCGTGAGCATGTGGGCGGCGAGTGGGTTTCACCACCGATCCGGCAGTTTACGATTATAAGTCGATAACCTATGGGCGAGTCCAGCGGAAGCGCTCCGGCCAACCATGAGGCGCTCGCCGTGGTGCTGCAGGTGCGCGACGGCAAACTGCAGGTCCTGCTGTGGCAGCGGGCCCGGGAGCCGTTCAACGGCGCATGGGCGCTGCCCGGGGGACTGCTCGGCGTGGATGAGACGCTGGAGGCGTCGATCCGACGGCATCTGGCCGCCAAGGTCGACGTCCGGGAGCTGGCCCACTTGGAGCAGCTGGAGACGCGCAGCGACCCGGCCAGGCATCCGCACCGCATGATCGCCACCGCCTACCTCGGCCTGGTGCCCAGCCACCACGACCCGGCAGTGCCCAAGGACACCGCGTGGCATCCGGCCAGTGCCCTCCCGGAGCTGGCGTTCGACCACGGCGCGGTCGTGCTGGCCGGTCGCGAGCGCCTCCGCGCCAAGCTGTCCTACACCAACGTCGGATTCGCCCTCGCGCCGCCCCGCTTCACGATCTCGGAGCTGCGGACGGTGTACCGGGCGGCGCTGGGGCACGATGTGTCCGCCACCAACCTGCAGCGGGTGCTGCTGCGCCGGGGCGTGCTGGAACCGACGGGCGAGTCACGCGCTCCGGGACGGGCCGGCGGCCGCCCGGCGGCGCTGTTCCGGTTCCGGCGCCAGCGCCTGGAGATCACCGACCAGTTCGCCGTACTCCGCCCGCCGCCTTGACCGGCAGCCAGGCCACTACGCTGCCTAGCAGCGACCTATCTGCCGAACCGGGTCAGCTTACGGTGCTGGGTGCCTGTCGCCTGCCACGTTCTGCTGCGCCGCCCGCCGCCGACTGACCGGGTCGTCGCTGCCCCGGTCCGCCTGCTTGACCAGCGGCACGGTCGTGATCTGCTGGCTGCCGAACAGCTCCTGGGTCCGCATCTTGACCGACTCGGTCTGGCTGCCGGCCGCGAACGCCACCGTGTCGTGCCCCAGCACCTCTGGGTCGACGTACAGCTCGCTGCCGAGCAGCGCCCCTAGCGGCGGCAGCGCGCCCAGTTGGTAGGCGGCGAAGTCGCGGCTGAGCTCCTCTTCGCTTGCCAGGCGGGCATGGTGGTCGCCCAGCGCGTCGCGGACCAGGTGCAGGTCCAGCCGCCGTGAGGCCGGGATGACCACCAGCGCATAGCGGAGCCCGGTGCGCACCGCGAGCGTCTTGAGCACTTCGCCGGCGTCGATGCCCAACGCCCGCGCCTCGTCGGTGGACGTGTAGGCCTGCCGGTGGGGGAGCAGCTCGAAGGCGCTGCCCTGCTGCTCCAGGTGCTCGGTGACGACCGACATTGCTGCCACCTCCCCGGCCGCGATGGCCCGCGGCGGCCTGGTGGACGCCTTCCCTGCGAGGCCTCGCGGCGGTCGCGGCTACCGTACACGGCGCCGACGGCGCTGCCGAGTGGCGTTCTGGGCTGGAGGCAGGGCTCCCGGGCAAAGGACCTCAGCGGCGAGGTCTACCCTCGGGCGTCCGGTGCCATGCCGCCACCTTCGAACTGGCCGAGACCGGCGGTTTCATCCCGGTCGGCGTTGCCTCAGAATGTCGCGGAAGGATCGCTGGCGACGGGTCGACACGGCGCCGCCTGGCGGTGGTGCCGCGGACGTCCTCCGCCAGTGCCGTTGGAGGAGGCACGGCCATGACCGGCAGCATCCACATCGCCGATGCCCGCGGCGATACCACCCGCACCTGGGACACCGCCGACCCTGCGACCGTCCGAGAGATCGAGGAGGTCTTCCGCCAGGCGGAGACGTCCGGCCGGCTGGTCTACCGGCGCACCGGGGACGGCACGGGCGAGCACGTCACCCTCACCACCTGGAGGCCCGAGGAGGATACCGAGCTGGTCGTTGCCCCGCGCCTGGCGGGCGGCTAGGCGCCGGCGGCCATGTCGCTGCTGGTGTGGTGGGCGGTCGCGGCAGCCGTCGTCGTGATCCTCGCACGCCTGCTGGACGACCCGATCCGGCAAGGCAGGGACGCGCTGGCGCGTCGACGCCAGGCCAGGCTGCGGGCCGAGGCGCTGCTGCTGGCCTGGCTGTCGACCGACCAGCGCGCGCAGTACCTATCCAGTGGCCGCTTCGAGGTCACCACCGCCGCCGGCCACCGCTACCGCGTCTGCCCTGGGGGGGTCGTGCGGCTGAATCCCCGTGGGTGGGCCTACTGCATCGAGGCGACCTCGCCGGTGCCGGTCGCCGACGAGATGCTGGCCACCAAGCTGCTGTTGGAGACCGACGAACGCCGTTTCCTGGCCACCGCCAGCGCCTACCCCTACAACTGACTGCTCGCCGGGTGTGGGCCCGAGATCGGGTCCGGGAGGTGGCGCCCGCTGGTCGAGGAGGCCCAGTTCACCCAGGCCAGCCCCGAGCCCGTTCAGTAGGGAGTGGTGAGGTGCACGATGCAGCCCAGGATCGACCGGACACGATTTGGCTCGGTCACCATCGACGGCAAGGCCTACGAGCACGACGTGCTCATCCGGCTCGGCGGTGAGCTGGAGAAGCGCAAGAAGAAGCTGTCCAAGGCCGTCTACGGCACCTCGCACATCATCTCGTTGGCCGAGGCCCGGCACGTCTACCAGAAGGGGGCCGAGCTGCTGCTCATCGGCGCGGGGCAGCACGGTACGGTCACGCTGTCGGAGGAGGCGGCCGCCTACTTCGAACGCCACCGCTGCCAGGTCCGGCTGCTGCCGACGCCCGAGGTGATCCCGGTCTGGAACCAGGCCGAAGGGCCGGTGATCGGCCTGGTCCATGTGACCTGCTGAGCGGCGCCGCCGCCGCCTACCTACAGGTGCGTGACCGCGCAGGTCAGGGTGCGAGTGACGCCATTGACGGCTTGGATCCTTGACACGACGAGCCTGCCCAGGTCGTCCATGCCGCGCGCCTCGGCGCGGGCGATGACGTCGTAGGGCCCGGCCACGGCCTCGACTCCGCGTACCCCCTTGATCTCCGCGATCGCGCGGGCGACCTGCCCAGTCTTGCCGACCTCGGTCTGGATGAGCACGTACGCGGCCACCATCTCGCACCGCCTCCGTGGCGCGGCTGCACACACGTTGAGCGTGGTAAGGGTAGTCCGCGGGGATGCAGCCTGCCCCTCCCGAGCAGGTTGCCATCAGCGCCTGGGCGCGCCCTGACCGGCCGCCCCGCAAACGCCACGTTACTGTGGCGGCAGGGCCGTTGGCGTCGCCACGCCGCCCAGGCCATCCGCCGGCCTGGCGCTATCGTGGCGGTCGTCGAGGAGGCGCACGTTGGAGGAGAAGCGCCCGCTCAGGCTGCTGCTCGAGGGCCGCCCGGGGATCGGCAAGACCACGGTGGCGCGGCGCCTCCTCGCGCTGCTGCGCGACGCCGGGGTCCCGCTCGGTGGCTTCGTCACCGACGAGGTTCGCACGGGTGGGCGGCGGGAGGGCTTCGCGGTGCAGACCGTCGCCGGCCAGCGGGGCGTCCTCGCCCACGTGGAGCTGCCCGGCCCCCCACGAGTCGGCCGCTACGGCGTGGACCTTCCGGCCTTCGAGCGGGTCGCGCTTCCGGCGATGGCCGCGCCCCGGCCGGTCGGGGTGGTGGTGGTGGACGAGCTGGGCAGGATGGAACTGGCCTCGGCGGCGTTCCGGGACGCGATGTCGGGCCTGCTGGACCGGGAGGTGGCGGTGGTGGCCACGGTGCACGTCCACCGCCACCCGTTCACCGACGCGCTGAAGCGGCGCCCGGACCTGCGCGTCATACGGGTCACCGAGCGGAGCCGCGATGCTCTGCCCGAGCGCCTGGCGGCGGAGCTCGTCGCAGCCGTCGGCGCGCGCCGTCCCGGTGGCGAGATGCGAAACGAGCGATCATGACACCGTGGACGTACTGAGCAGCCGCGTGCTGCTGCACCCAACCGACCCGGAGCGCAGCCGGGCGTTCTACCGCGACACGCTGGGGCTGGCGGTCGCTCGCGAGTTCGGCAGCGGGCCGGAGCGGGGCACGGTCTTCTTCCTGGGTGGCGGGTTCCTGGAGCTGTCCGGCCGCGCTGCCGCGCCGCCGGCGCCCGGCATGGCGTTGTGGCTGCAGGTGCGCGAGCTGGCCGCGACGCGTCGGGAGCTCGGCGGGCGTGGCGTGCGGGTCCTGCGGGAGCCGAGGCGGGAGCCGTGGGGGGTGCTGGAGATGTGGAT